>Ga0180009_10003933_pt1 | contig 16650 bp, 16 predicted proteins | sample OS_PC_MetaG_FD_123537 | JGI IMG/M metagenome (GOLD analysis project Ga0180009, IMG submission 123537) | Groundwater microbial communities from the Aspo Hard Rock Laboratory (HRL) deep subsurface site, Sweden - OS_PC_MetaG | ecosystem: Environmental > Aquatic > Deep subsurface > Groundwater...
GAACAATCCTCTGAATGTATTGTGGTTGCAATGATCGCTTCTTGCCTGAGATATATATTCAAGTTCAATATCGGTTGGCTCGGACAGGCCAACCAGAGCGCGTTTTGCTAAAACATCCTGTCTTAAAAAATAAGATCTTATGGTAGGAATATCATTTGGATTGAGAGCAAGGTTGCGTTGGTCGCTTATTTTTTTCAGGGCTTCATCGTTTTCAATGGAAACTGATGAAACAGTTGGAACATGGTTCAGTATCACCTTTGGAATAATATAACCGATACCGGTTGAACTGTCCCAGTCCTTCTTTGAATAAATCCTCCGCTGTTGTATTATATCATTCGCAAGAAGTTCTGAGGCTATTCTTTCAATATCCTGCCTAACTATATTGCGGCCACTTACACAAAATCGTTTTGAAGTATAAACAGCATCTTCATTAGAAAAACTGATTCCCAGTATATCTTCTATTGCTTCAACTGCTGTACTCCCCGGATTATCTCTAACTCCCGGTCTGTAGCCAACCCATATAATCCAGTCGAATTCTGCCGGCAACGGATTATATGATGATATCTGAGTAACAGGATTTGTAAAAATTGCAGCCTGAATCATCTTTAACTGGTCATCTGTCAATGCAGCATCAATAGTTATGACAGAAATTGTGCGAACTTTTGACAATTCAATACCGAAATAATCTTTTGCCTTATGGCGGATACCCTCCCCTTCGGCATCAAACATATCCGGTTTTAATGCGATCTCAAGTCTGTGCGGCATAACTTTTTCTTTAATAATTATATGGGTTATAGTATATGGTTTCCCTCTACTCGACTCCTTTTGTCAACTGAAAAAAATCCGCGTAATGTCGTTATAAAAAACGAAAATCATGAGAACAATTAAAATAAACATGCCAACCTGCTGGGCAATTTCCCGCATCTTTGTATTAACCGGCTTTCCAATCGCAGCCTCTATAAAAAAGAAAAGCAAATGCCCGCCGTCCAATACCGGAATCGGAAGGAAATTCAGTACGGCCAGATTAATACTCAAAAGCGCAATGAAGAACAGTAAATTGGCAACCCCTTCTCTTGCCTGCTGCCCCGCCATTTCTGCGATCATTAGCGGGCCACCAAGAGTTTTTGCAGAAACGGTCCCCTGAATGAGCTTGGCAATGCTTACTATTGTTAACTTTGTAATCTTATATGTCTGCCTGACACTTTCAAACAGGGCCTGAAAAGGATTTAACTTTTTTGAATAAAAATCACCTGCTGAGGCAATTCCTATTGCATAGCGCTTAACATCTTCCCCGAATATATTTTTTGCGGTCTTAAGTTCAGGCAATACATCAAGCGTAACGGATGAACCATTCCGGCGAACAGAAACGGAGAGCTTCTTCCCATTGCTTCCGGAAATGATTTCCGCCATCTCTTTCCAGTCTGCAATGCTTTTCCCATCAATCGATTCGATAAGATCTCCTTTAATCAGGCCAGCTATTTCGGCCGGAGATCCTTTTTCAACAGATCCTGTGGTGGTCTTTAATATGAATATGCCCGACACAAGGAAAATTATGAATAATATAATTATAGCAAGAACCAGATTGAAGAAAGGTCCTGCGCCAACTATTAATATCTTCTTTAGAACATGCTTATGTGTGAATGAAATAGGAACATCGGCAGGATCTATTTCGGCATCAGGCTCCTCGCCCACCATTTTAACATATCCGCCAAGAGGAACAGCAGAAACCCGATAATCCGTTATCCCTATTTTTTTTCCAAATAATCTTGGGCCAAATCCAAGGGAAAACTTCTCAACTCCAACGCCAAAAAGCCTGGCCATAAGGAAATGGCCAAGCTCATGGAAGAAAACCAATACGCCAAGAACAATAACAAAGGCAAAAATATCAGTGCTCATAATAAATTATACTATTTTTTTTTTGAAGGTGACGGAGTGACTGATCACAATAAACATCATGACCGGCAATTACCACTTAAGGAATTTGTTCCACGGCAATTTTGCGGGCCCAAAAATCTGCATCAAGGATATCAGAAAGTGCCGGATTTGCAACAACAAAATGCTTCTCCATCGTTTTCCTGATAACTTTCGGGATGTCTGTAAAATGTAAGCGTTTGTTTAAGAAGGCTTCAACAGCAACTTCGTTTGCGGCATTTAAAACGGAAGGAAGGGTTCCTCCTGTTTTACCTGCAGAAAAAGCAAGATCAAGACAAGGAAATTTTCCGGTATCAGGCTTTTGAAATGTAAGTGATCCGATAGATTTAAAATCAGGAAGCGGTTGCCCGAGAGGAAGTCGTTCCGGATAAGACATCGCATATGCTATCGCCCCTTTCATGTCAGGTATGCTCATCTGGGCAATAACCGACCCGTCTTTATAGGATACCATTGAATGAATCACGCTCTGAGGATGAATAATTACTTCAATATCTTCCGGAGAAACCCCGAAAAGATGTCCGGCTTCCATGACCTCAAGCCCTTTATTCATAAGCGTGGCTGAGTCGACACTGATCTTTCTACCCATTTCCCAGGTAGGATGATTCATGGTATCTTCCGGTTTAATATTATTAAACTCGTCCATTGGCAGGTTAAGAAAAGGTCCTCCTGAAGCTGTAAGGAGTATCTTGTCCATATCTTCCCTGCGATGCCCAGCGATACATTGGAAAATTGCGCTATGTTCGCTGTCTATTGGAAGTATCTTTACATTTTTTTCCGCGGCCTTTTCCATGACAATTTTTCCGGCCATTACAAGAGTTTCCTTATTGGCCAGCGCAATATTTTTTCCGGCAGCAATTGCCGACAAGGTGGGCATCAGACCGGCTGAACCTACCATTGCCGCTATGACCATATCTACCGGTTCGTACGATGCTGCGGCATTGTAGCCGTCATCCCCATACAGTATTTCAACGCAACTATTTGCTGTAATCCTTTTCAGCTCCTCAGCGCTCTTTTCATCAAAGACCACAGCAAAATCGGGGGAAAATTTCTGAATTTGTCCTGCAAGAAGAGAAATATTATTTTTTGCAGCAAGGACCTTAACGCAAAACCTGTCCGGAAACATTTCGACAATTTTCAGGGCATTTGTACCTATTGACCCTGTTGAGCCCATTATCGATAGAGATTTCATGACGTTAAAACCCTTTATCCTCTTTCCAAAAGTAACTACTCGGGTGTTTAGGCTGAAGGCTGTACGCTATTAGTCACGCATTGACCGAATCAAGACACGCAGAGCCTTCTCGGTCTCCAATGCTTTCGAGTCGCATTCGGGAACAGCCAACTCATTTTCTTCCTACAGGCTAACTGCCTACAGCCTATCTACCTGAACAGTTACGCCTAAAACAGGTACTCCTTGAAAAACCATGCGACAGGGGCGGCAAAGAGAAGAGCATCTATACGGTCAAGGATACCGCCATGACCCGGCAATAATCCGCCGGAGTCTTTAACACCGGCGGATCTCTTTAATTCCGATTCAAAAAGATCCCCGAGCTGCCCTGCAACTCCTACTAAAATAAAGAAAAGAATACTAACCCACCATGAATACTCAGGGAAAAAAAAATACTTGAATACACCGCCTGCGCATAAATTCGCTGTAAGCCCCCCAATTGAGCCTTCCATTGTTTTTCCTGGGCTTACTGCAGGACAAAGCTTATGACTCCCGAGATAAGTACCCGCATACAATGCCCCGATATCACCTGCAAAAACTATAATCAGAATAAAGTAAATCCAGGGAATCCCTTCAGAAGTATTTCGGATCAATATAAGGTATGAAAGAAATAGCGGAATATAAATTAATCCCATAAGCTGCTTTGCAACCAGCCATGGAGCATTTTTATCTGTTCCGAATTTTTTCAGCGACATCAGGCTTGAAATAAGGAGATTCAAAACAATTAATGCAGGAACAATGTTTAATGAATTATAATAAGCCCCACAAATGATCATCAGTCCAATTAAGTAAGCAGGAATGGATACTGAACCAAAACCATTGTCGCTTTGCGGGTAAAGCACAATTTTAAAATACTCCAGGAGGGCAATAACTGAAATTATACTGATAACAATGGCAAAAAAGATGGTTCCGCTTTTACTTATAAGCAATATGAGAAGAGGAAGGGCTACAAGTCCTGTAATCCAGCGCTTTAAATGCATGACATGTATCCTTTAAAAGCCAAAAAGTGATAATTGAAGCTGTGGCTGAATGGAGCCGATAGTTATATTAACACTTATTCCTGTCATACAACATTGCCAAACCTGCGCTCGCGGTTTTGAAAATCAATAAGAATACTTAAAAATTCATCCCTGCCAAAATCAGGCCACAATGTATCAGTGATAAATATCTCCGTATAAGCAATCTGCCATAATAAAAAATTGCTTATGCGCATCTCTCCGCTTGTCCGAATCAGAAGATCTGGATCCGGCATACCAGCGGTATAAAGATGATCCGCAACAATTTCAGGCGTTATTGAGTGCGGATCCATTTTACCATCTATTGCCTTGCCGGCGAGCACCTTCACCATATCTACAATTTCCGCTCTTCCGCCGTAACTTAAAGCAAGATTGAGAAGCATTCCTTTATTTTTCCCCGTCAAATCCATTGTCCGTTTCAAAGATATCCGGACATCTTTAGGCAGTTTTTCAAGCTGTCCTATTGCATTGAGGCGAATGTTGTTTTCAATCATCTCATTTTGTTCTGAATCAATGAATTTTTTCAGCAGCACCATTAAGGTTGCAACCTCTATTTTAGGTCGCTGCCAGTTTTCTGTGGAAAACGCGAATAAGGTTAGGATGGGAATTCCAATTTCGCGGCAGGTTCTTACAATTGCCCTAACAGTTTCAGCGCCTGCTTCATGCCCCCTGATTCTGTTCATAAGGCGCTTTTCAGCCCACCGGCCGTTCCCATCCATAATAATAGCAATATGTTTGGGAAGCTTTGAAATATCAAGACCTTCGGGCACATGGAAGGATGTGCTAGAATTCAAGGATTTCTTTCTCTTTATCTTTATAGATGCTGTCAATAAGCTTTATCTGTTCATCTGTTATCTTTTGTACCCGGTCCTGTGCTTTAAAGGCATCGTCTTCTGAAATTTCTCCATCCTTTTTAAGGCCTTTAATAAGCTCGTTTGCATCTCGCCTTATATTTCGAACAGCAACTTTGTATTCCTCGCACATTTTATTCACAACCTTAACCAGTTTTTTTCTTCTGTCTTCTGTCAGGGGCGGAATAGATATTCGAATAATCTTTCCGTCACTTGAAGGAGTCAGGCCAAGATCGGATTTCATTATAGCCTTCTCAATCTCCTTTATCACAGAAACATCCCAGGGCTGAAGAGTGATTAACCGGCTTTCAGGTACGGAAAGCGATGCTATCTGATTAAGAGGAGTCGGGGTTCCGTAATAATCAACTCTTATCCCGTCAAGAATGGATAAGGAAGCACGCCCGGTTCTTACTCTTTTCAATTCATTCTGAAGGGCAGTTATTGACTTGCCCATACTTTCCCTTGCTTCCTGAAATACTGATTCGATCATGGGCTTTACCTCATTTGATGTGTATTAAAGATGGGTTGTTAATCTTTTTTTAAGGATAAAATCCATTTAACTGTTTATACGGGTACCAATATCTTCGCCGCATATAACTTTTCTAATATTTCCCTTCTTTTTGAGATTAAAAATTGCAAGTGGTAGCTTATTATCCATTGCGAGAGAAATCGCAGTCATATCCATTACTTTAAGCTGTTTCTCAAGAACTTCCATGTATTTGACTCTTCTCAAAAACTTGGCATCTTTATTAATGACCGGATCCGAATCATACAGACCGTCAACTTTTGTGGCTTTCAGTAATATCTCAGCATGTATTTCCTGCGCCCGTAAAACAGCTGCAGTATCAGTCGTAAAATATGGATTGCCGGTTCCTGCGGCAAAAATTACAACACGTCCTTTCTCAAGATGGCGTACAGCCCTCCTTAATATGTAAGGCTCCGCAACTTCATGCATAGATATGGCGCTCTGTGTGCGTGTAGCAACTCCCTTTTTTTCAAGAGCGTCCTGCAAAGCAAGGCTGTTTATAACAGTAGCAAGCATTCCCATATGATCTGCAGAAGTACGGTCCATCCCATAAGAGCTTGCGGCAATGCCTCTGAAAATATTCCCACCACCTACAACTATTGCTATTTGAACTCCAAGATCGACAATAGATCGGATCTCTTCAGCAACATATTTAATAACTTGTGAACTAATGCCAAAGCCCTGATCGCCCATCAGGGCTTCACCGCTCAATTTAAGAAGAACTCGTTTGTGTTGGGGAAGTGCCAAGGCTTTAAGACTCTCCGATTTGAAAACGCACAAAGCGTTTAATTGTAATGTTCTCTCCAATTTTTGCGATCAGGTTGTTCAACAAATCCGAAATGGTAATATTTGGATCCCGTACATAAGCCTGATTCATCAGGCAACTATCCTTAAAAAACTTTTCGAGTTTTCCTTCGGCAATTTTCTCTACCATTTTTTCAGGTTTTCCCATCTCTCTTGCCTGAGCGCGATAGATCTCCATTTCTCTTTGTATCAATTCCTGAGTAACATCTTCGCGTCTGATACCAACAGGATTGGTTGCAGCAATATGCATTGCAACATTCTTTGCAAACTCTTTAAAGTCATCATTTTTTGCAACGAAATCGGTCTCGCAATTAATTTCAACAAGTACACCAAGCTTTCCACCCATATGAATATAGGGCTGTATTGTTCCCTCTGCCATAACCCTTCCGACTCTTTTAGCTGCCGTTGCAAGTCCTTTCTTTCTCAGATGATCGACAGCTTTATCCATGTCTCCTTCACATACGGAAAGAGCTTCTTTGCAATCCATTATCCCTGCACCGGTCTTCTCCCGGAGTTTTTTTACAGTTTCCGCACCAATTGATACCATATTATAATCTCCCGTTTCTACATATTAAAGCGAATCTCTAATTATTCGCTCTCAATATCTCCCATAACTTCCGGAGCTGCTCTTTTAATTATTTCAATAACAGGCCCGTCAGAACCATCAGATATAACTTTTCTCTCTCCCGGTTTTAATTCCGCCCTTACTACTGTTGTTTCGGTTACCTCTTCAATCTTCTTGTCCGATTCAGCCTGCTGTTTTTCAGACAGCCGCCTTTTTCCTTCTATACAGGCATCAGCCATTCTTGAAGAAATAAGTCTGATTGAACGAATTGCATCGTCATTTCCGGGAATAATGTAATCAACATCATCTGGATCACAGTTTGTGTCAACTATGGAAACAATGGGAATTCTCAGGCGTTTGCCTTCCCGAATCGCAATTGCCTCATTCTTGGGATCGACTATGAATATAGCACCTGGAAGGCCGCCCATATTACGAATACCGCCCAGGGTGCTATCAAGTTTTATTCTCTCTTTTTCATGTTTTAATCTCTCTTTTTTAGGAAAAAGATTAATTGAACCATCGACCTGAATAGAATTCAAATAATTAAGCCGATCGATACCTTGTTTGATAGTCTGAAAATTTGTCAGCATGCCTCCAAGCCATCTGTTATGTACATAAAACATCTCGCAACGATTTGCCTCTTCATAAATCGACTCTTTTGCCTGTTTCTTAGTACCAACAAAAAGAACCGATTTCCCGGTTGTAACAGTATCAACTACAAAATCATAAGCTGTTTTAAACATCCGGACTGTTTTCTGAAGATCAATTATGTAAATACCGTTTCTTGCCCCGAAGATATACGGTTTCATCTTGGGGTTCCATCTTTTTGTCTGGTGCCCGAAATGTACTCCTGCTTCAAGAAGTTCTTTCATTGTAAGATAAGCCATTAAAATTCTCCCTTTCGTATTGGTTATTCAACCGCTCTATTCAACCCCGCCTTAAACTTTCACACAATATGAAAGCACCATAAAGCAGGTCCAAGAGCGTGTTTGTTGTTCTAACCTGTGTTGGTTAACAATTTAATTTAATATCCGCAACAATTATTTTTTTAAAATATAAAATTTTAAATATACACTCTTTCTGTTTTCATCTCTTTTGCATACAAATAATTCTGTCAAACCCGCTGTAATCCTTTCGAAAATATACATCTTGATAGCAACCGGTTTCTTCAGCGACTTTATAGACAGCTTCTTTCTGATCATGTCCGATTTCAATTATTAGATATCCTTTGGAATTTAGAAATCGATGAACAGAATTGATAATATTTCTTATTTGAAAAAGACCGTCTTCACCGCCATCAAGAGCAACTAAAGGCTCAAATCTGCTGATTTCCGGTTGCAAGCTGTTTATATCATCTTTCCTTATATAAGGAGGGTTGGATAAAACCATATCGAACAATCTGTCTTTTCCTTTTAGCGGAAGAAACCAGTTCCCGCAAAAAAAACATATTTTTTTGTCAAGTCTCTGCTTTTCCGCATTTTTTAATGCAAGTAACACTGCCTTAACCGAAATATCAGAAGCGAAATAATTATGTTCAGGCCTTTCCGAAGCTAATGCAAGAATAATGGCCCCTGAGCCGGTACCCACTTCCAAAACCCTTTTTGGTGAATAAAAAGATTCTTTTGACAAGGCAGAAAGAGCCTCCTCAACAAGACATTCGGTTTCCGGTCTGGGAATAAGAACCTCTCTTGTAACAGTGAGTTCAATGTTCCAGAATTCCTTTAAGCCGACAATATAGGCGACAGGTTCCCTGTTTATCCTTCGCTTTATTAAAGCCCTGAAGCAATCAAGCTCGCTTCTGACAAGAGGCTGATCGTACCTTAAATAAAGATCAATTCTTTTTAAACCAAGGGTATGGGCGAGCAATATTTCGGCGGTTGACCTGGGGCTGTCTATTACGTTTGATCTGAAATAAGAAGTGGTCCATTGGAGGATTTTAATTATCGTCCAGTCCGGATCAGTTACTTTTGGCTGATTCTGCATTCTTTAACGATATAGCCTGATAATGGGAGTTCAATTCACTGATTATTTCCTCGATATCTCCCTGAAGAATACCTTCCAGCCTGTATAACGTTAGGCCGATTCTGTGGTCTGTAACTCTTGCTTGAGGGAAATTATATGTCCTTATCCTTTCGCTTCTGTCACCACTTCCTACCTGGCTTTTTCGCTCCTCGGATCTCTTTTCGTTCTGATCCCTTATCATTTTATCAAGAAGACGGGCGCGTAACACCTTCATCGCCTTGCTTTTATTTTTAAATTGGGATTTTTCATCCTGGCAAGTTACAACAAGACCTGTCGGCAGATGAGTAATGCGAACGGCAGAATCTGTAGTATTTACGCTCTGACCACCCGGACCGGTTGAACGGTATACATCTACTTTTATATCTAACGGGTCTATATTGATTTCAACTTCTTCGGCTTCCGGCAAAACTGCAACTGTTACCGCCGAGGTATGTATTCTTCCCTGGGCCTCGGTTGCTGGAACACGCTGGACACGATGGGTGCCGCTTTCATATTTCAAACAGCTGTATGCACTTTTTCCATGAATCATTGCAATTATTTCTTTCAAACCGCCAACTCCGGTTGGATGATGCGTCATTACTTCGACTTTCCAGTTTTTATTTTCAGCATACCTGCTGTACATCCTGAAAAGATCATTTACAAAAAGAGCTGCTTCTTCTCCCCCCGTCCCCGCCCGTATTTCGAGAATGACATTTTTTTCATCGTTTGCATCTTTCGGAACAAGAAGTTTCTTCAGCTCATTTTCCAGACTCTCTTTTTTTAGACTAAGGGATTCAATTTCGTCACGCGCAAGTTGTTTTATCTCAGGGTCTCCGTCTCTCAAAAGGCTCATGCTTTCTTCAAGCTCTTCAACTTTCTGTTTGTATGTTCTGAAAACAGATATTATTTTGGCCAATCCGGCGTGTTCACGGACATACTTCTGGAATGTTTCCCTATTTTTAATTATTTCGGGATCACTTAAGAGTGTTTCAAGTTCCATAAAACGCTCTTCAACACCTTTGAGCTTGTCATACATAAGTTCTTTTGCCTGGATTATAAGCTTAAAAACGCCCCATAATATTATCCGGGGCGTTTATTGTTTTTATTGAATCTCCTCACCGCAAGCAGCGGGGAAATGCTTGTCCGCCACTGCTGTGTGGCGGGCGCTCGCTGTTTCGGTTCAAATTAAAATAATTTTTTCCGGCAAAATTGTCCGGAGGTAATTTGATACCTATTTTTCATTATATTTTTCATATTTCTTGCGGAAGCGCTCAATGCGACCGGCAGTATCTATCAGCTTTTGTTTCCCCGTAAAAAAGGGATGGCATTTTGAGCATATTTCAACCTTTATATTAGGTTTTGTTGAGCCTACTTCCACAACGTTTCCACAGGCACATGTAATAGTAGTCGTAACATAATCCGGATGAATTTCATTTTTCATGGTTTTATTGCTCCCAATATTTTATTTATGCTTTATGCATTCATGGATTTTAAGAAATTTTCATTATTTTTTGATCCTCGCATTTTTTCAAGAAGAAACTCAAGGCTGTCAATCGGGTTTAATGAAGAAAGAAGCTTCCTCAGAATCCAAACCCTGTTAAGAGTCTCTTCGGACAAAAGAAGTTCCTCTTTTCTGGTGCCCGATTTCTTAATATCAAATGCCGGGTACACACGCTTGTCGGCAAGCCTTCTGTCCAGCTGTATTTCCATATTTCCCGTACCCTTGAATTCTTCAAAAATAACTTCGTCCATACGGCTTCCGGTATCAACAAGGGCAGTTGCAATAATGGTAAGACTCCCTCCTTCCTCGATATTTCTCGCTGCACCAAAAAAACGTTTCGGACGTTGGAGAGCATTTGAATCTACACCCCCGGAGAGGATTTTTCCGCTTGGGGGCATAACTGAATTATATGCACGGGCAAGTCTAGTTATGCTGTCTAATAAAATAACAACATCTTTTTTGTGTTCAACAAGTCGTTTTGCTTTTTCAATGACCATTTCAGCTACCTGAACATGTCTTTCAGCGGGCTCGTCAAAAGTCGAACTTATGACTTCAGCCTTAACAGTACGCTCCATGTCCGTAACTTCTTCAGGCCGCTCGTCAATAAGAAGTATAAATGGTATCACTTCCTTATGACTGGCGATAATGCTGTTGGCTATATTCTGGAGAAGCATCGTTTTCCCGGCTCTTGGAGGTGAAACTATGAGCCCTCTCTGGCCAAAACCAATGGGGATCATAAGATCCATTATTCGCATAGAATAATTTTCAGCATCATTTTCAATGTTTATTTTCCTGTTGGGATATAGAGGTGTTAAGTTATCAAAAAGAATTTTATCTCTTGCAACCTCAGGATCTTCATAGTTTACTGCCTCAACTTTGAGTAAAGCAAAGTAGCGTTCTGACTCCTTCGGCTGCCTGATCTGCCCGGATACAATATCGCCGGTCCTGAGATTAAAGCGCCTAATTTGTGAAGGAGACACATAAATATCATCAGGGCCGGGTAAATAGTTATAACTGGGGGCTCTTAAAAATCCAAAGCCGTCGGGAAGAATTTCTAGAGTCCCTTCACCATAAATCAAACCATTCTTCTCTATTTGACTCTGGATCAGAGCAAAAATTAACTCCTGTTTTCTCATGCCGGCAGCCCCATCGATGTTCAAGCTTTTGGCCATCTGGGTCAGTTCTTTGATCTTTTTATTTTTCAACTCAACAATATTCATTAACCCTTACCTCTTTACCTTAAATAATTAGTGCTAAAATTATTTGGACAGAAAAACCATAATATTATATTAAAAACCTGCAAAACCAAGACTTGGAAATATATATTTTTTTTCATCGCCCGCAAATCAGGAATAAAATCTGAATTTATCACTATGGAGGAATATTGACGTAAAGTGGCATTCATCAGATAATTAGGTTTAGGCATTCTCCCCAAAAGGCGGGCTTGATGTATTTAGACGGTGTTGAATCTATACCATGATTTTATATGTGTCAAGAATTTTATCTTTTTGATATTTTTCTGATAATCCTTTAAATACAAAAAATAATCAGATAAACAAGCAAGTAATATTTGATCTTGGTTTTGAATATATTATTAAATCCATTATGGCAAGAAATTATTATAAAAAATGTCTATTATAAGCATATGATAAAATTTGATCCGGTTATTCCAAAACTCAAAGGCGCGTACATTGTCGGTGGTTCTATAAGGGATCTTCTTTTAGGCAGATCCCCTTCCGACTATGACATAGTTGTTCTTGAATCCCCTGATAAATATGCATGCAATCTTGCTAAGCGCTGCAGCGGACATGTCGTTAAAATCGGGAAACAGAATCAAACAATATTCAGGGTCATTGCAGAAAGCACCATTTTCGATATCTCAGCAATTGAAGCAAAAACAATTGAAGATGATCTTGCAAAAAGAGATTTTACCATTAATGCAATTGGCTATGATCTTTTTTCGGGAAAAATTATAGACCTGTTTGAAGGAATAAAAGATCTTTCAATAAAAAAAATTAGAATGGTTTCAAAAGAGATTTTCAAAAAAGATCCTGTCCGCCTGATCAGGGCTTACCGGATAGCAACAATGCTTGATTTTGAAATAGAATCTGAAACCGCCCATGTCTTAGTTAATAATGTTAAACTCATTACAAAGGCAGCGGGGGAGCGTATAAAAGCCGAACTTTTCAAAATATTTTCCTACCCGAAATCATATGATTATATTCATCAAATGTATGAAACCGGGCTTCTTTTTGAAATCTTTCCTGAACTGACAGCCCTACAGGGATGCAAACAAAACAAGCACCATGCATATGACGTGCTGGATCATTCTTTAAACGCATTCAGTCAGCTTGAAATTCTATTGAATGAAAAAAAATTCAATACAGGATCAATGAGCTTAACAATACCGGATATGGACAAAGAAAGATCGGCACTTTTAAAATATTCAATACTGCTCCATGACATAGGGAAACCGTTCACTCTAACAGTTGGAGATGGCGGGAATATTCATTTTTTTGGCCATGATATAATCGGTGCTGAGATGGCAAAACGGGTATCAAAAAGATTAAAATTATCAAATATTGAGTCTGATTATATTGATTTTATAATCAGAAACCATATTGCTGCTCTTAATCTTTATAACTCCGGCGATAAAGATTCCCTTTCAAAAAGAAGTTTGACTCGTTTTTTTATTAAATGCGGGGATATGACTCCGGATATTCTATTTCACACAATTGCCGACATAAAAGGAAAAGCAAACAAAGATAAAAGAAATGAAGATTTTTTAAGTTTCGCATCGTATATTCTAAATGAGTTTTTTTCGGTCTATAAGGTTAAAAAAACGGAACCGCGGCTGATTACCGGTAATGACCTTATTGAAAAGTTTGGCCTGTCGCCTTCACCTTTATTTAAAAGAATCTTATCTGTTGTTGAAGAGTCAAGGATTTCAAACGATATAAAAAATCGTGAGGAGGCTTTTTCTCTGGTAAAAGAGCTGATAAAAAGCAATTTCAGCAGATAATCTTATTAATAATCTGTCGATCAATCGATAAACTGCTCTTTTTTGTTATTTTTTTGATGCTCGATTTTCATCCTAATCCTTGACAATATAAAGTCGTTTCTATAATTAAACCAGGACACATAAAACCGAACAAGATCCTCATGTGAACTGAAACAGCGTGCGCATTCCCCGCCGAAGGTCCCGCCAATCGTCATGGCGGGCGGACTTGCGGCGGGGAACTTCAATCATCGAAACAGCATAGATAGAATATAATAATATGTTTTAAAGCAATGTATCAGGAATCTTTACAGGATGAAAAATATAACCAAGAAAAAGGAGAACCAACATGAACATTTTGTTTTTCGGACCGAATGGCAGCGGCAAGGGAACTCAGGGGGCTATTTTAAAGGATAAATACAAGACTCCGCACATTGAATCAGGTGCAATATTTCGCGAAAACATCTCGAAAGGAACCGAACTCGGCGCAAAAGCCAAGGCATATATAGACAAGGGTGATTTGGTACCCGATGAAATTACGATTCCTATGATACTGGACCGCATGAAACAGCCTGATTGTGAAAATGGCTGGCTTCTTGACGGTTTTCCCAGGAATAAGAATCAGGCAATCAAACTTGATGAATCTTTGAAAAAAGCCGACATAAAGCTTGATATAGTTGTTGAAATTATACTCGACAGGCAGATTGCAAAAAACAGAATAATGGGCCGCAGGCTTTGTGAAAAGGACAATAATCATCCCAATAACATATTTATAGATGCGATAAAACCGAATGGAGACAAATGCCGTGTCTGCGGAGGCAATCTCAAAACAAGAGCAGACGATCAGGATGAATCGGCAATCAACAAACGCCATGATATTTATTATGACGCACAAAGCGGAACACTTGCATCATCTTACTATTTTAAGGATATTGCGAAAAAAACAGGCTCTTTAAAATATATTACACTTGACGGCACCCCTGGCGTAAAAGAAGTCCAGGCAGAACTTATTTCAAAGCTTTAATTGTGCGGAAAAGTTTGAAGCTCCCCGCCAAAAACAGTGGGGAATCACAAGACCGCAGGGAATAGTGTCTGTTTTTAACTCGCTCGCATTCTCCGCCGCAAGTCCGCCCGCCATGACGATTGGCGAGACCTTCGGCTGGGAATGTGCTCACTGTTTCGGTTCAAAATGCGTTGATTACCCCCGTAACATCATTTTTTTTGTTAACGATTTTTCTTGCCAAGCTATTAATTATAAGTTAGAAGAATAAATTCTAAAGTACATTAAATAAACACTAAGAATGGGATCAAAAAGCCTATATTATTCTGGTGAAAAGAAGGGGGCGAAAAATTTGAAGGAAATTCAAGTCAAGGTTTTTGATAATGACCTTGAAAAAGCGATGCGCATTTTGAAAAAAAAGATTCAAAATGATGGCCTTTTCAAAAGACTGAAGCTAAAAAAAAGTTATGAAAAACCGAGTGAATTCAGGCGTCGCAAACAACGCGAAGCTTTAAGAAGAGAAAGAATTGCTGTTTCCAGAAATAAATACAGAAGATAAGGTAATAATATCGTAAATAGAAAACCCGGCAAAATGATATTTTGCCGGGTTTTTTTATCTGCCTTTAACAATATCGTACTGCAGGATCAAGTCCATGGAGAATAAAGATTATAAAGATTGTCTTGATTCTATGTATGGATTGAGAAGGTTTGGAATCAAGCTCGGTCTTTCTACAATAAAAAATGTCCTTTCCGCTCTGGGAAATCCCCAGAACAACTATTCATGCATACATGTGGCAGGCACAAACGGAAAAGGCTCTGTTGCATCCGCTCTTGCTGCAATTTTACAAGAAGCTGGTTATAAAACAGGGTTGTTCACATCGCCTCACCTTGTAACTTTCAATGAAAGAATCCAGGTAAACCATCATTTAATATCAAATAAAAATGTTGTTGAATCATATAATGCCGTAAATAATGTTCATCGGGGATCACGTGAACCTACATTTTTCGAATTTTCAACAGCTATGGCCTTATACGAATTCAGCAAAGAAAAAGTCGACTGGGCCGTCATTGAAACTGGCATGGGGGGAAGGCTGGATGCCACAAATATAATCAAACCGGCCATAACGATTATTACAAACATCTCAATAGAGCATAAAGCATATCTTGGCAATACAATCGAACAAATTGCAGGAGAAAAGGGCGGAATAATAAAAAAAAGAACACCGGTGATCACCGGGGCAAAGCAAAAAAATGCAATTAATGTCCTGAAAAATATAGCTGCAAAAAAAAATGCTCCTTTTTATCTTCTTGGAGAAAGTTTCAAAACTCGAAAGAATAAAAATGGAACCTTCACATATCATGGTATGGAAAAAGTCTGGCCGGATATGCGGACAGGCATGAGCGGAGTTCATCAGATCGAAAACGCGGCTCTTGTTTTAGCAGCCTCCGAGATTCTCGGGGAAAAGATCGACCTTCCGGTTGAACAAATAAGATCCGGTTTGTTTAAAAATAGATGGCCGGGAAGGCTTGAAATTGTATCAACTTCTCCCTGTATAATTCTTGACGGTGCGCACAATCTGGATGCTGCACGCACACTTTCAAAGTTTTTATCCAAAGAATTTTATGGTAGAAAAATAACAATTATTGCAGGTATGCTTGATGATAAGCCTTATCCTGCCATGTTAAAGAGTATTCTGTCCGTATGCAGCAGGGCTATATTTACAAAACCGGTAATTGACAGGGCGCTGGAACCCGAAGCGCTTTATGAAGCATCGAAAGGAATCGTAAAAAACATAAAGATCATGCCGGATATAAAAAGCGCTATCGATTACGCCGTTAAAACGGCGTCAAAAGATGAAGTAATCTGCATCACCGGCTCTTTGTATGTTGTGGGCGAAGCAAAGGCTATTTTTTCAAACTTGACTTTTCAGCACATATAACCTAATTTTGACTTAATTGTGCGCCCGTGGCCCAGTGGATAGGGCGTCAGCCTCCGGAGCTGAAGATCGCTGGTTCGATTCCAGCCGGGCGTACCAAATAAATCAAGGGGTTAGATGAAAATATGACCCCTTTCTCTTTTCCTGAAAATCCATTTCCAACCCTATTTTCAACCTGGTCCCAAGCATAAAAAAGGGGCGTGCTCTCACACCCGCCCCCGGTAATACTCCCGGATCGCTCTTGGGGTTGACGATTACGACTCGCAACATTAGGGGTTTTTTTGAATCCGGTTC
>Ga0180009_10003934_pt1 | contig 16649 bp, 14 predicted proteins | sample OS_PC_MetaG_FD_123537 | JGI IMG/M metagenome (GOLD analysis project Ga0180009, IMG submission 123537) | Groundwater microbial communities from the Aspo Hard Rock Laboratory (HRL) deep subsurface site, Sweden - OS_PC_MetaG | ecosystem: Environmental > Aquatic > Deep subsurface > Groundwater...
AGATTAAAATTAAAGCAACTACAGTTCCTAAGTTTAAAGCAGGAAAATCTCTCAAAGAAGCTGTTAAATAGAAATCTTGTTAGTATAATAAAAGAGCGAAATAAAATTCGCTCTTTTATTATTGTCATGAGTATATTTATAACTGTGTTTGAACCTACTTTATCAAAAATTCCTGAAAAAATTTTTCTGTTTGGCTCTACTCTAAACGAGCAGAGCGGCGGGGCTTGATTGAACGGCAGGCGGGCAAAAATTTTCTCCCCCAAGATTCTTTATACAATCAAATTCAATTCTATTTTATCAGGGATCCTTTACAATGATTTGTTTTATTTTGTAAATTTGTTATACTGACAGTACAATCGAATATTAAAATAGCTACCTAAACTTTGTTCTGATAAATCGGAGCAGGTATGGTCGCAAATTCCGGCGAAGAATAGGGATATCTTCGTTTTTAAAGTACCCACTACTGGTTTTAAAAGTTTAAAAGGTCGAATATTAAATAGTTTAAGAATTAATTAAAAGACAAAATATTATGAAACTTGGAGAAGATGAAATAAAAGAGCATGAATACTATTTCAAAACAGGATTTTTCGGTAGGGTAACCAACGATGTATCTCATATGACCGTTTTGACAAATCGAAGATTAATTGTTACCTGGGGAAATGCCGAACATAGCTATCCTCTTAGTAAAATTACAGCGGTAAAAATTATCTTTACTCGTAGTATTAAAGCAATAGTCGGGGGTGTGATTTTAGCGCTCATCGGTTTAGGATTTCTTGAGTCTAATTTTTTATTTAGTTTGGTCATGATTGCTATTGGAGTCTTGATTATTTATTATTTTGGATGGATGGGTAAGACGCGTCTTCAAATTAGTCAGATGGGCGGTAACGAATATTATACTGTCAAAAAAAGGGCGGAGAAAGAATTGATTGAGCTTGTAGATAAGATTAATAGTAAACTGAGTTAGTTATATTGATAGTTGGCACGGGATTTTGTGTTTAATAGTTATAGCGAAAATTTTATGAATTGGGTAAAAAAACTAACTTCAATTATGTTTTGTTTTCGTTACAACTATCAAATAATATTGGGTTGTTTTATGGTTACGATTTTTTTTACATTTCCCTTAACGCAGTCCCTATTGAACAAAGTCAGAACCCATTTTCAGCAAAATCCAGATGATGAGTTTTAACTAGCGGTCCCGCAATACTGCGGGACTGGCCAAAACCAATAAAAAATTATTATTAAAATTGGGCGGGGGCAAAATTCATTATTAAAGGATTAAATTTTTTAATGGTTTTGGCATATCCGCCTACGGCGGATTTTCGAAACAAATCACAATACATAATCATTTAACTCTCGTTTTTCATGTTCGATTATACTCCAGTACGGTTTCGCGTAATTTTCTCCATTTATATCTTTCAGTAAATTAATTTGATCTGCGGGAATTTCTGCAACTAATTGATCAAGATAATCTAAGAATGCAACCTTATTATTGAATGAAAACACTTTTGCAGAAAATTCTTTCAATTTTAGATAAGAAGGAGTATTTTTAGGAAATTCCTTGAGAAGCAAGGCTGATTCTTTATCCATAAAAAGTGCATCACAATATGGTAGATAACTTGAAATAAACTGAATATCTATTAAGGATTTTGGAGGATTCTTTTTCCCATTGGCTGCTTTGTGCGCTAATCCAGCAAACATAACTGAACTAATTCGTATTTGAGGCATTTCAAGCAACGAATCAACATCATTAAAATATCTAGTAATTGTTTTTAGAATTTGTTCTCCTGATAGACCTTTTGTCTGAACAATTCTAATAAGCGCTTCAAGTATATCATTAGACATTGGCGGTAAAAAATCATCCAAGTCCAATTTATAATCCTTTTCTATAGCCATTTTTGTCATAGCAATAGCCCTTCTTTCGGCAAATTGTTTTGCTACATCTATTAGTCCTTTTCCAAGACCTGTGGTTTCTTCTTTAACTCTCCTAACAAATCCAACATCTTTTTCGGTTTGCCATCTTGTCCAAACTTCCTTTAATTGTTCTTTTGTTATAGCATTGATTTTCTGAAGATTTTCTAACTGCCCAGGGTATGGATTACCGCCTACCGACACTCTTAATCCTACCGACCAACTATGCAGATCTCTTTCAAAAGCAATATCTTCTGGCTTAAATTCAAATTCAACCTTTTTGTTTTCTAACCATCCCTCAAAATGCTGAACAATCTGATTTTTTTCAATCACAGTGCTAGGATAAAGAGTCTTACCACTAGAGAAATGTTTATACAATCTTTTCATTAATCTGAAATCAATATTTCCAGTCAACGATTCATCTCTATGATAAAAACTATCAGGACAAACTATGGCCTGAGACTTTGAAGCTGTCTCAAGTTTTATAAATAAAGTTTCCCAAAAAGGATCGGCTTTTATTTTTTTATGGCTCGGATGCGATTTATCCAACAATTTAATCAAATTACTGATAACAAATTGATCTAAATATAAAATCTTTTTTCTAATTTTTGGAAAATCAAAGTTTTTTTGGTGACCACATTGAATACATTCCCTCATGTACGTTTTTGAGCCTTCAATAGGAATAAACATACCAAAGGCATTCTCAGTTAGACATTGTAGGTTAGGACATTTTTGATAAGGACCTGAAATAAGATCCTGACGAGATATTTTCATAACCCGCTGTTTAATCCTTTCTCTTTTCTCATCTTTCTCTAAACAACATTTTTTATATTTTTTACCGCTATCGCAAGGACACGGACTATTTCTACTTATTTTCATATATAGTTATATAAATCTCTTTATTGAACTAATTAGCCCAAATAAAATTAATACTACTCCAGTTTCTATTAGTACAATAAGAATTATACCTATTAATGTTATAATAGAAAGCTCCAATGACCACACCCTTAACCAATTACCTTTCTTTTCTTGTATCCTGATCCAATTATTAATTTTATCAAACTCCTCTGCTTCTCTTTTGTCTAAATCCTCAATCGTCGCTTTAAACTCCTCAAAATTTTCGTGTTTTTGTAAGAACGCCTTTATTACTTCTTCCCTTACAAATTTAGGAATTAAATCAACTCGCCTATCAGCTGCTTCTCGATTTACTTCTAATACTTTCCTTTTGTAAAAAATTTCGAAAATAATTGAAAATATTGGCAATATTAATACTAAAACAAGAAATTTTGAAAACGGCCTAATCTCTTGTGTCTTAATTAATAAGAAAGACATAGCACCAATGATACCAACATTAAGAGAAATTATTAAATTAGATAACTTATATGTTCTTTCGGCAGCAAATTCGTCTCGTGATTTCATATTTTCATCACGATAATATCTAAGTCGCTTTACCATTTCATCAAAATATTTCTTCTTTTCTTGCTGTACTAATTGCATTAATGATTCTTTATTATTCATAAATTTACCCTAATAATCTAATAATTAGAAAGTTATCCACATTGACATCATTTTCGCTTTTCTTTCGCTATGGTATAATATTAACATATAGACAAATTAGGTCAAACATTTAAATGTGGATAAATATTATGCTAACTAAAAGACAAAAACAAATACTGGACTATATTAAAAAATTCATTAAAGAAAATGATTACGCGCCGACTATTGAAGAAATGAAGAGTCATTTTCGCCTTTCCTCTTTAGCTACTGTTCATAAACATATAGAGAATCTAAGAAACAAAGGATATCTTAGAAAAATAGAAAATCAAGCAAGATCTATTCAATTAAACGATAAAAGTAAGCCATCAGATTTAATTCAAATTCCCCTACTAGGTACTATCTCTGCTGGCGCGCCAATTGAAGCAATTGAAATTCCAGAAACAATTACTATTCCTAAAAATGATATTGGCAAATTTGGCGATCATTTCGCTTTGCGAGTTGAAGGAAATAGCATGATTGATGATGGAGTTTATGATGGCGATGTAGTTGTTATTAAACAACAAAACATTGCTGACAATGGACAAATGGTTGTAGCTATTGTGGACGACAATGAAGCTACTCTTAAAAGAATATATCATGAAAAAGATAGTTTTAGATTACAACCAGCTAATCCCTCCTTGTTCCCTATTTATAAGAAGATAGTTGAAATAAGAGGAATAGTAGTAAAAATTATCAGAAACTTCGAAAAACAAACCGAAAAAATAAAAACATTGGATAATTTATTACAACGACGTATTGATTATTCTTGGGACTTCAATGGTGTTAAAACAAAACCATATACTCATGGCCTTCACGCTTATCCAGCTATGTTTATTCCTCAAGTAGCTAAACGACTCCTTTTAAGTTACAGTCAAAAAGGTAATACTATCTGTGATATATTCTGCGGTTCTGGAACTGCCCTAGTAGAGAGTAGATTACTTAACCGTAATTCTTATGGAATTGATCTTAATCCTATGGCTACTTTCTTAGCCAAAGTCAAAACAGAATACCTTAATCCTAATACTCTTTCTAAGGAATATCTAAAACTTCTAGATAGAATTGACAGAATTAAAAATAAAGAACTAGAAAAACCTGAGTTTTTTAATCTTGAATTTTGGTTTAAGGATAAAGTAATTATTGAACTAGCCAAAATTAAAAAAGCCATCAAAGAAATTAAAAATAAAAAAATTCAGGACTTTTTTACAATTTCTTTTAGTGAAACTGTTAGAAAATCTTCTAATTCTAAAAATGGAGAATTTAAATTGGTAAGAATAAAAAAAGATGAACTTGAAAATTATAGTCCAAATGTTTTGAATATTTTTAAGAAAAAGACAGAAACAAACATCAAAGGAATGGAAGAATATTATAAGGACGTTGATAAAAAAACTTGGGCTAAAGTAATTTATGGCGATTCTTCAAAGAATAATGAAATAAAAGATAATTCCATTGATTGTATTATCACTTCCCCGCCTTATGGCGACAGCCGAACAACTGTTGCTTATGGTCAATTCTCTAGATTATCAGCCCAATGGATAGATATCTTTGAAAATCCAAACAAAGCTTCTGGAGTTGATAATGAATTACTTGGCGGAAAACCGACAAAAGAATTAAAACATAATCTAAATTCTACTTACCTAAATGAAATTATAGATAAAATCTCTAAAAGAGATGAAAAAAGAGCCAGAGATGTATTAAGTTTTTATGTTGATCTAAATAAATGCCTAAAGAAAGCATATAAGATGCTAAAACCTAAAAAATATTTCTGTCTTGTTGTTGGTAATAGATTAGTAAAACAAGTCCGAATTCCAACTGATTTTATTATTGCTGAATTAGGCAAAAAAATCGGCTTTACTTGTGAAGATATTATTATTAGAAATATTCCGGGGAAAACAATGCCAACAAAAAATTCCCCAACAAATATCGCTGGCGAATCAGAAGAAACAATGAATAAGGAAAGTATAGTTATTCTAAGAAGAGCTTAACTATTCTTTTAGTTTTACAAAATCCTTTTATCTATACTATAAAGATTATCAAGCTTATTTATTTTAGCTCGAAAAGCAGTGCCATGATTACGAACAGAGCCATCAGGTCGGTAATACATTCTAAAATCTACCGCTATCTCGTCTTTCTTAATCATTTTCTTAAATAACTCAAAGTCAAAATCAGAAAGAAGGTGTGCTTTATTAAAATGAAAATATTCCTTATTAGCTATCATTTTTCTTTTAGCTGAAACATATACTAAAGCTGGCAACTTATCGTGAAATTTCTTTTCAACAGATTCCATATCCCAATATATATTCAATCTTCTGCCCTTTCCTTTAATTTTAATCTTATCTTTTTCAACGGCTAATTTTAATCCTTGTTTAATATATTTCCTGCTTGAAAGAGTAATATGTAATTCCTTTGAACGCTTATTATCCCTTTTAGAATACCCAAAATTATCAAGCAAAAGTCTATCGCGATCACCACCTTTGGGTAATGGCTCAAGAGTAAATAAGGTAAGCATAGATTTCGTATCTTTACGATAAGCTTTCAATTCAGCAACTCCATGAATATCATGTAAAGGTATATTATTTTCTGGAATGCCCAATAAATCTTCTAATGTCTTTCCTATTCCAGTATCCCCGGCTCGATGGGTCTTAATAAAGCCCATCTTTTTTATTTCCTTTAATTTTTTAGTTAATTGTCTTAATGTCATAATTATTTAATAAAATAATCAATTGGTTTTTTATAAATATCAGCAAACTTTTTTAGCTCAGTAATATCTAATCTTCTTTCCCCTGATTCACATTTAGAAATAAAAGATTGTGGCTTTTTTAATTTTTTAGCCACTTCTTCTTGTTTGAGATTCATTTCTCGTCGAGCCTTTTTAAGACACTCAACTACTTTCTTATATTCTTTAGAATAAATTGATCTAGACATATCTCTATTATATATCCTATTGTAGAATATCCCAAAATAGGATACACTAAATACTAGATAAATTAATCTTTTCTAGTATTACTTTACGAAACTCCTCCGAACAATTTGCGGAGCAAATTGGCCAAAACCAGTAAAAAATTTAATCCTTTTAATAATGAATTTTGCCCCCGCCCAATTTTAATAAGAATTTTTTATTGGTTTTGGCCAGTCCCGCAATACTGCGGGACCGCTAGTTAAAACTCATCATCTGGATTTTGCTGAAAATGGGTTCTGACTTTGTTCAATAGGGACTGCCATAAGAGATGTTTTGAATTTTCCGCGCCTGTGGCGCGGTTGGCCAAATTGAATTCAATCAGTATTTTCCACGCTCTGCGTGGATTAAAAACAATTTTTTTATCCTGCAAAAGCGGGTTCGTATCAAATAATTTTGAACTATATTATTCAAAATAATTTGAAGCAAAATTTTTAATTTTGTAGCCAATCTTTTTAAAATTTGAAAAATAAAAAAGAGGCAGAAACCGAAGTTTCTACCTCTGCTAAGTTCAGGAAAGAAAAGAGGAAAGGTTCTTGTTCTGCCCTTGCCTAATGGGAGGTGCAATTACCCTTTGAGGAAACTTTCGTTTCAACCTTGCTTTCTTTCCGCCATTCTCTTGTTATTGACCAAAAGTTTCTTCAAGAAGTTCTTGAGTAATAATTTTCCCGAATGCCTTCAGATCATCAAGAGATACTCCAGTCTCTTTGGCCACGTTGCCAAACTCTCGCTTAATATCCGGTGTCAGCTTTATGCCTTTTTTACGAGCCAGATACTTCAGAAGAGCTAAAGCAATTTTGCCTTGCTTCTCAACATCCATTCTATTCACCTCCTTTCCTATGAATTAAAGAACTTGATAGAAAGATAATTTCATCTTTCTGTTTGCATTATATCATAAATACATTAATCTTGTCAAGCCCAATTTGGGTTTTGACTGCCTAAAACTATGAACAAATTCTTTATCTACATTAGAAAATCTACTGACGAAAGCGATAAGCAAGTTTTGTCTTTGGAGGCGCAGGAAACAGAGCTTCTTGAATTTGCCCAAAAGGACAGATTGGAAATTGTTGAAACTTTTAGAGAATCACAGACCGCCAAGGAACCTGGTCGTCCTGTCTTTAATCAGATGCTAGAGCAAATGGAAAAAGGAAAAGCTCAAGGAATTTTAGCTTGGCATCCTGATCGGCTAGCCCGTAATTCAGTTGATGGCGGTAAGATTATTTATCTAATAGATACTGAAAAGATTCTTGCGCTAAAATTCCCTACTTTCTGGTTTGAGGCGACTCCTCAGGGCAAATTCATGTTGAATATCGCTTTTGGCCAATCTAAATACTTCATTGATAATCTTTCAGAGAATGTCAAAAGAGGCATGCGTCAAAAGGTTAGACAGGGCGTCTGGCCCGGCACTGCGCCTTGTGGATATCTCAATGAACTAAAAGATCATAGTATAGCCAAAGACCCAAAAAGATTTAACTTAGTCAAAAAAACATTTGAACTTTATTCAACTGGAAATTATTCTCTGAAAGATTTAAGAGATACGATTACTAAAGCTGGCTTGATTACCCGGTACAACAACAAATACAGCATTAGCAACTTTAGATCAATATTATCTAATCCTTTTTACTATGGAGCTTTCAGATATTATGGCGAACTGCACCAAGGAACGCATCAGCCAGCGATTTCAAAGAAACTTTTTGATAAGGTTCAGAAAATCTTAAGAGACAGAACCAGACCAAAGGAAAAAAGTCAAAAAATTTATCCTTTTCGCGGATTATTAAGATGTGCAGAATGTGGCTGTTCTATAACTTCTCAAATTCAAAAAGGACATACTTATTACAATTGTACTAAAAAACGTATCCCCTGCTCCCAGCCCTACATCCGCGAAGAAAACTTAGCTGAGCAAATCTCAAAAATTCTTCAAAAAGTTTCTTTGAGTTCAGCTTGGACTAAGAAAATGATTAGTGAATTAGATAGAGAAAAAGAATCTAACCAGCAAGCCGAACTTTCTTTTGCTCAAAATCTTAAATTAGAGATTAAGAAGTACGAAGAAAAATTAGACAAACTTCTTGACGCTCATCTGGAAGAAACTATTTCTAAAGAAGAATACCTCCCTAAAAAACAAAAAATCCTCAATCAGAAGATTAAGAATGAAGAGAAATTAATGGATTTTGAGCAAAAGCCCAATCGTTGGCTCGAACTTTGCAAAGAGTTTGTTTTGATGGCTAATCAAGCCAAAATTATCGCTTTGCATGGAAATTTCTTTGAAAAAAGAAATTTCCTAAAAAAGATTGGCTCGAACCCGCTTTTGCAGGATAAAAAAATTGTTCTGAATCCACGCGGAGCGTGGAAAATACTAATTCAATTCAATTTGGCCAACCGCGCCACAGGCGCGGAAAATTCAAAACATCTCTTATGGCAGGCCCAAGCGGGAGTGAAAGAATTCTTTTTTGGCAATGAACAGAATCTACAAACCCTGTTGCAATCCGAGTTGAATATTAATATGACGAAAGACCAGCTGCGTAGCATACCGAGCATACCAGAGGAGACGCGAAAGGAAATAGAAAATAAATTGAAGCTTTTGCGGGCGGGAAGGGAGTGGAACGCAAGGTCGTTTGAAAAAGCGGCAAAAACATATAATGATCTTGCCAATAATCCTTCTGCCGTAGAAACTATAGGTAAAATATTTGTTTCTGAAACAGTTAAAAATTCTGGCTATATATTTATGGCAAAGGACATTGTAATTGCGACTCCAATAATAGGGAGCATTTGGGAGAAAGATAAGCGTGAAATCGTGGATTCCTACATAATCAAGAGAAGAGCGGGTATGAACGAAGATGTGGCGTGGCAGGAAACAATCGATAATGTGATAAGCTCTAAAATGACCCTTACCCGTAATCCCTTCAGCGATTTTTTATTAAAGGAGACGAATTGGAGTGAATATGAGGCGTGGAGCAAGGGGGGTTTCAAACCAATGCAATCGGATTCCCGCAGTAAAATCGATCCCGAAAAAGAAAAAGCGTTGCATGCCGCCACAGAATTTATATGGGATGGAATAAGTTTACAAAATAACCATAGATTTAAAGAATCCTTGAAACAATTGGTTCTTTCTGAAGTTGATAAGGCACAACTACCGAAACCCAGTATTCTTTCCTGTATCTGGGAAGCGATTACTAGCCCATTCAAATTTTTGTGGAATGAAATGGTATCTTTGCTTACTAAAAATAAAGTAAGAGAGCAACCGGCGCAAATATCAGATGCGGTAGATAATGTGATTTCAGATAACAACCAACCAGCATTACAATGGAAAACGATAGACAAACCAACATTTTCTATCAAACTGCCTGAAGGGTGGCAGGAAACAACCCCGCAATTTAAAAATGGATTTGTCCAAAGTTTTAGATTTAACGACAAAGACACGGGTGATTATTTTGAAATAGACATTGATGTGCCGATTGGTTCTGAATCTGAACTGCCCGGCGGGAACGACCAATATTGGGACATAATAGTAAACAGTTCTGGCGACGGAATAGTAATAAAAAACATTGAGGATATTAACGATGACCCAAATGATCCCCATGATAATCCATATAGCACTAAAGGCAACGGCACATTTGAAATTAGTACCACCGATCAAACTCCAATACAAGGACATTTTTATTTCTTTTTCTTTGGCAACGACCAAAAAGAAACTGATATTGATACGAAAATTTTTAAAGAAATACTGGATTCGTTCCGCGCAAAAAGAGTAGCCAGCAAAACACAGGTTGCGCCGACTACCGCCATACTAAATAAGACTATTGCCGAAAAGGTCATACTTCAAAAACTAAAAAACGACAACCTACATTGGCCCACAACGGCGGTAAATTACGACAGCCAAGAAGGAGGATATTATGACATTCTCGGAAGATTTAATAGTTCTTACGCTGATTTGGAAAATAAAGGACTGGTTATCGTAATAGTCAGGGGTGATCTTTTCACAACGACAAAAATTCAATTTATAGCCAAAGCGGAGCCATATTTAGTAAAAGATCTATTCAGTAATATTCAGAGTGTTGTAGAAGCCCTACCGGAAAAAGTTGAGGTAACCGAGCTTTCTACGGAAGGATGGGGCATAGGATATAGCTGTTCCGGCGATTGTTATGTAGTAGATTATACGGCTACATACCAACCGACGCCGTTCGGATCAGCTTTCAAGCAAGACATCAAAGAATATGAGGGTAAAGCAAGGGTTACTCCGACGGGCAATTGCTGGGAAGTCAGTACGGATTTGATACACACTGCGGCTACCAAGAAAATCTGTCTTTAATATAGTTAAAAGGTCTTTGTTTAATAATTAACACAAACAATCTTAAAAACATTATAGAAATAATTACAGCGCTATTTGGTGGATTTATACTCCTCTATATCTTATTCTTTCTTGTTATTCTCGTAGTCGGGATAATCTCCCTCATATTCTGGATACGGATGTTCATCTTTGCGATAAAGAACGAGTACGAGCATAAACCGCTTTGGATTATAATCATGTTGGTCGGCAATGTCATTGGAGCGATTGCATTTTACTTCTCGGTCTATAAAAGTATTAAAGCCGCAAAGAAAGCTACTTAATCAGCATCATCGCAATAAATTATTCCTTCCGCGAGGTCGAGGAAGGGCTTAAAATCACTTAATCAAACTTATATGCTTAACAAAAAATACATAATTATTGGTTTGATAATCGTGGCAATTATAGCAGGTGCTGTCTTTTGGTCACGCGACAATTCTTCAACGCCAGACGTTTCCGTGTTAGAGCGTGGAGTCAAAAACCTGACGCGGGAATCTGCAGCCGAAATGATAGAGACATATCTTAAAGTTAATCTGTTCGATACTAGCAAGAATGAGCAGTTTAATTATTACGAAGATGGACATTATGTCGCGAAGAATTATTATGTTGATAGTAGTTATCCAGAACTAAATACTGATAGAAGAGCAGAATTTAAAAAACTTGATGCGAGCGGATTCATTAAAATTGTGTCAGAGAAGAATAGCTCTTCTTATGGGAGTGTAGGGAAAGACCTGATTTTTGACTTCACCGAACAAGCCGAGCCGTATTTCATAAAACAAAAAAATGCCGTCCCCGACAATAAGAATGTTTATATTCTATTAGCGAAGGTATTGAACGTAGAAGTTACAGGTATCACCGAGCCGGCAGTAACCAGTGGAGTGAACACAAGAATAGCCAACTACACGGTCAAATACGAGCCAACGCCGATAGGAAAAATTATTGACGAAAAGTATGCTGGCGAAGAACTGAAGAGGCAAATATCATTCGTCCTCTATGACGACGGCTGGAGAATGGAGTAAAAATTTTAAGGCACAACAAAAGGGCGAGTAATCGCCTTTTTGTATTTTGTCTGGCCTGATTAAAATCACGGATCCCTGATAAAATAGAATTGAATTTGATTGTATAAAGAATCGTTTTTGAAAGTGGGGGCGGGCAAAAATGGAGGAGGCGAGAGGGAAGGAATTTTTGATAAAGTAGGTTCGAGCGAAATCGTAAATATACTCAGATTTATTACGTTCAACGGGAATAATAAAAGAGCGAAATAAAATTCGCTCTTTTATTATTGCTTGAGCGGGAGACCGGATTCGAACCGGCGACCTTCTCCTTGGAAGGGAGACATTCTAGCCACTGAACTACTCCCGCTTATTAAATTTGGTTCTTAACGATTTTTATCCAACCCATAATGCGCCTATGAAAACTCCTGCCAAATTCTTTTTTACCACAACTATTAACTTGCAAATGAAGTGTTCCGTATGGTAATTTACGTTTCTTTTTGTTAGATTTGTCAGTCCTTCGATCAACCTGTGTTTTAATAAATTGTTCTTTAGGAACATTAATTAAACTAGACCAATAAGTTATTGTTTCTCTTATATTTGTATCTGGATATAGATGTATACGAGGTCTAAAATTTTCGGTTTTAAAACCACAAATTTTCCTAAACCATTTTGCCATTATCTTTATTGTCTCTGGATTAGAATTTATAAACCTTATATTTTCATGAGTTTTATCACCATCACCAAGATATAAACCTATACCTAATAAAAATAAATCCCTTTTATTTAATTTCCCTATATCTTTTTTCGCTAATTTCTCCATTTTTTGAATGTCATCAAACATATTCTTCCTTTTAGTTGCCACCATTCTCATTCTTGCTTCTCCAATACGCCTTAATACTTCCTTATTAGGAACATGAGGAATTCTTTGTAACCAATTACTAAGAGTACTCTTTGCAAGTCCTAATTTCTTACCAATCATACCATAAGAATATCCTTGTTTTCTAAGATTTATAGCTTTTTCTCGTAAAGTTAATGGTTTCATAATAGCATTGAACTCCTTAACTATATTGTAGCATACTATATATGAAGGTACAAGAACTATAATAACTTCTAAGATAATAACCGCTATACGATACCCGCATATGGTTTATTTAATTCGTCCGTAATCATCTTTGAAGCGAATAATATCATTCTCTCGCATATGACCAAAGGCTACTTCAAGAATCCATGATTCTTTAAGCCCAGTTATTCTATGTTTCTCATTTTTATCTATTTTTAAAAATTCTCCCTCCTTAAGCTTGAAACGCGAACTTCCTTTAATAACTTCAACTCCTCCAGAAAGCACTATCCAAATCTCAAACCGGTCTTTATGGCTTTGAAGGCTTATTCTTGCCCCTTTGCGCACAAATAATTTTTTGATCCAATAATCCCGCTTTTTTTCCAGAATCACCTCTCTCCCCCAAGGTTTTAAGATTGTTTTGTTTTTATTTTTCATGCCTGTATTTGCAATTATCTTTTAATTAACATTTTACATGCTTCAAAGTTTTTAAGCAAATCTTTAGTGCGTTAGAACCTAAAAAGAAAGGCGGGCAAAAAGATAAGAAATAGTAGATTCGGCACCCTGGTTAAGATTAATAAATTTTTCCCCAACTCCATCATAGCATCCTCCAGTGGTCCGATCATATACAACCTGTCCAAGAATATTATCACCTAGAAACCAGTTAAATGCAACGTTCGCTAATTCTTTATAATGTTTCTCGTTTGTTACCTGAAACATTGTATTAAGAACTTCTACGGTGACAGCGACATCTTCTGGCTGTTGGTCAAAATACTGTCTTGCCCTCCCCTTGAGAAACCAGCCACTTTGGCCAATAGGAATGTACATGCCATCCTTAAAGGTATGCTTAATTAAAAAGTTGAGGGTTTTTTCAGACACTTCGAGATATCTTCTCTCTCCAGTTATTTTATACCCGAGGATGAGTGCTTCTGGTAGGATGGCGTTTGAATATGTTAAATAATGCTCAAACCACTCCCAGTCTGGCGAGTGACTCTTTTTATACAAAGTCATGAGTTGTTCACAGTAGTACCTTAATACAACGAGAGTATTGGGCTCTTTCCATTTAGAAAGTAAACAGTTAAGAGCTTTAATGTAAAAAGCGATAGCGCGAGGCGAGGAGAAAGCAATGTTTTTCTGAAAACATTTTTCAAAGAGAGAATGGGCTTGATGTCTTATTCGTTTGGGAATTTGCTTAGTAGTCGAAACTAAGGCAAGAGCATATAGCGCTCTGGCGCTGGGATCTTCTGAATTTTCCCGGATATTTCTTTGCTTATCAATAGCGCGGTTTGAATTGACATAGTTATCAAAATAACCATCTGGTTTGACTACCTGATAAAGGAAATTTAGATATCTAGAAACAAGCTTTAATGAAGAGGAAGTCATAAATTTTTTATAATAGAGAGTGGCAACGATTAATGCTCGGGCATTATCATCTAATGTATATCCAGAAGAAAGATCTGGTTCAATAAGCTTGGCAAACTGAATAATGCCAAAAATATCAGTCAATTTAACCAAATGCGCCAGCTTTATGGGTGGAAGTTTTTTTTGCCTCATGGTTAGCTCTGGCACAAATTGCGAGAAATATTTTAGGTAGGAAAGAGCAACATTTTCCCATGTCATATGCCTTGTACGAAAATAAGCGTTTTTGTCCATTTGTAGACGTAACTGATCATTACCTAATAATTTAATAATAGCAGTGGTGAAAGCTGGCGGGTTTTTGAAATCAATCAATATGCCGACCTCATCTGTAATGTCTTCTTGGGCTTGGGTAAAGGCGGTGGATATTACTGGACGACCGCTGCCCAGAGCATAAGACAAAGTGCCAGAGACAGCCTGGTTTGGATTTAAGCAGGTGGAAAGATAAACATCGGTAGCCTCTAAAAATCTAAAGAGGTTATTTAAATTAAAATAGGTATTGTAAAAATAAACACAGTCGCTTAAGCCAAGTTCGTAAACTCTTTTAATAAGAGAATTGCGGTATTTTTCACCTTCCTGTTCCACAACAATAGGATGAGTGATACCAGCGATAAGGAATCGAACATTAGGAAATTTTTTTACTACCTTTGGCAAAGCCTCAATTACATACTCAACTCCTTTACTAGGACTAAGAAAACCAAAGGTTGAAAGAATTAATTTGCCAGAAAAGCCGAGGATAGACTTGGCGCGCTCACTGGTTCTATAGGGAACATGATGAATTCCATGAGGGATAACTTGAACTTGATCAGGATCTAACCCATAATCCTTCTTGAGAATTTCCTTTGAGGAGTGAGTCATGACGATTATTCCTTTCGAATACTTCATTATAGCTTGGACAATGTTACGCAATTTTTCGTCTGGAGCTGGAATAACGGTGTGAAATGTGACAACAACAGGTTTCTGAAGTTTGGCCAGAAAGAGAAGCAGGTGTGCGCCATATTCCCCTCCAAAGATACCAAATTCATGTTGAATATTGACCAGTTTTACTTCTTTAAGTTGGTTGAGCCTGTTGGCAACATTAACATAGTCTTCTTCACGAGACTGGCTTATTTGGAAAATTACTTTATTAGGATAAGGAAAATGACTTACTTCAGTAAGATTCATCGCGATAATCTTTGTCTTAATCAACGGTCCAAATATTTGATCAATCGCATTAGTTAAATCAGCGGTAAAAGTAGCTATACCGCACTGTCGTGGCGGGAAGGTAGCCAGACAAACAATCCAAGATTTTTTTTGCTGGTTAGCGCTCATAGTTTTAGAGGGATTTTTTGAGTTCAATCAATAGCTCTGTGAGGTCAATAGATTTTGCGGCGATTAACTTGTCGGCAGCTCCATAATAAATATAAAGTCTTTTATCTCTTACTACTGCTCCGGTAGGAAAGACAACATTATTTATAACACCACTTTTTTCCCAAGAAGCCTTTGGGGAAAATAGAGGTTCTTTTAATCTCCCCAAAACTTTTAGGGGATTTTTGAGATCAAGTAGGGCAGCGGAGGCATGATAAATATTTCCAAAATGGGTATTTTCCACCGCATGATAGATAATAAGCCATCCATCTTTTGTTTCAATAGGAGGACAACCACCGCCAATATTACGGTTTTCAAACCAAAAGAGAGGATCAAGCACAATAAAATCACCTAAATTCTTGAAATAATCGCGCCAACGGTCTTTAGTAAGTTCAGAGAAACTATTAAAGTAAATAATTTGGATTCCGGGCAGAATACGATGGAGAAGAGCAAATTTATTGTTAAATTTTTTAGGAAAGAGAGAAGCATCTTTTTCAAACAGTAAGATATCCTTGCCTTTTTTTTCTTTGTATAACTTCTCAAAAATAGTATATCTCTCCCCTACTTTTGGCCCGCGAAAAATGTCCTCGGCTTCATCATAAGAGATTTTTGGCGAGATAAATCCTTGTTTAACAAAATGAACAAGATTCTTACTTGTGGCATAGGCAATGAGAGCGTTTTTACCGTCATAGGCGGTGTAAAAAAGATAGTATATTCCATCTAAAAGAGTAATTCTGGGATCTTCTATCCCTTTTTTTTCGTAATCATATTCTGGAAAGAGAACTGGCTCTTTAAGTCTTTTTACAACTTTATTATTTTTCAGTTGGCAGTAGCCAATAGAAGAAACTTCATTATGATTACTCGCCCGATAAAACATATGGGTAATACCATCCGTTTGGATGCAGGCAGGGTTTAAAACACCTTTATTTTCAAATTCCAGATTTGTTTTTTCTAAAATTATTCCTTCGTTTTTAACTGTGACCATAATTTTTAATTCCTTAAATAGTCGGGGTGACAGGATTTGAACCTGCGATCTCTCGCTCCCAAAGCGAGTGCCTTAGCCGCTAGGCTACACCCCGATATAAGATATAATATCCTAAAACAAATAATCAGTCA
>Ga0180009_10003935_pt1 | contig 16649 bp, 18 predicted proteins | sample OS_PC_MetaG_FD_123537 | JGI IMG/M metagenome (GOLD analysis project Ga0180009, IMG submission 123537) | Groundwater microbial communities from the Aspo Hard Rock Laboratory (HRL) deep subsurface site, Sweden - OS_PC_MetaG | ecosystem: Environmental > Aquatic > Deep subsurface > Groundwater...
AGGGGTCGCCCACCTGCTCTTCCCAGGTGCGGTTTACAAAGGCCTCCAGGCGCAGGCGCAACTCTTGGGCCCCGGGCGGGGCCAAAAACACCCGCCGGCCGGCAAATTTGTAGCCGTCGGGCAGCTCGGGCTGGCCGGGGGCCACCGGCAAGCGCCGCCAGGAGCCGTCGGTTTGCTTTTGCTGGGCGGAGAGTTCCCAAAAGGGCCCCAGGAAGTTGTCGAAACGCACCCAGGCCCCGGGGAAGGGTCCTTGCTGGGTCATGGCCTGGCGCACCTGACCGTAATCCAGGGTGCGCTGGGCGGCCACCACCACCCGGGCGGGGTTGGGCCCGGGATCCACCGCCGGCCCCATGCAGGCCGCCGCCAAGACCAGCAGCCCCAGCACCATGAATGTTTGCAGGCGTCGCGGCAAAAATCACCTCCCCCGCCGCTGGGGCGGGACGCGGCTCCCTCAGTGATTATTGTGGCACAAACCGGCGGGGCGATACAGGGCTCAGGCGGGCTCCAGGGCCCGGGCCACGGCGGCGAATTCGGCGATGGTCAGGGTTTCGGCCCGGCGGGTGGGATCGATGCCCAGCCCTTGCAGGGCCTGAGTCACCCCGGCCCGCTCCCGGCGCAGGCCGCCGGCCAGGCTGTTGGCCAGGGTCTTGCGCCGCTGGCTGAAGGCGGCCTTCACCACACGGGCGTAGGCTTCCTGGGCTTGCGGGCTCTCCAGAAGGGCGGCGGGGGTGGCCAAGGGCTCCAGATGCACCACCTGGCTGGTCACATCGGGGCGGGGGAAAAACTGGTTAGGCCCCACCTCCATGCCCTGACTCACCGCGCACCAGGTCTGGACCAGCACCGACATGCGGCCCCAGTCCTTGCCCCCCGGCCCACTCAGCAGGCGCCGGGCCAGTTCTTTTTGCAGCATGAGGGTGGCCCGCCGCCAGTGCCGGCGGTTGTCCAGAAGCTTGAAAAGCAGGGGGCTGCTGATGGCGTAGGGCAGGTTGCCGGCCACCACCAGGGGGCCTGCCGCCTCGGCGGCCAAGGCGGCCCAATCCAACTCCAGGGCGTCGGCCAGCATGGGCTCCACGTTGGCGACGCCCGCCTGGGCCAGCACCTCCTCCAGGGCGGCGAAGATGCCCCGGTCCACCTCCACGGCCTTCACCCGGGCCGCCGAGGCGGCCAGGGGCAGGGTCAGGGCTCCCAGGCCCGCCCCGATCTCCACCACCGTGTCCGTGGGCCCGGCCCCGGCGCTGGCGGCGATGGCCGCGGCGGTGGCCGGCTGCACCAGGTAGTTCTGGCCGCGTTTCTTGCCGGCGCGCAGGCCGTGGGCCTTGAGCAGGGCCGCCGGATGCATCAGGCCGCCGGCTCGCCGGGCAGGGCCCCGCCCCGGGGCAGGCGGCTGATGGCGTCAGCCTCCAGGGACAGGCGCTTTCCCGCCCGTAGATGGTGGCACCCGGCAGCGGCGATCATGGCCGCGTTGTCGGTGCACAACTCCAGGGGAGGCAGGGTCACCCCGAAACCGGCCTCGCCGGCGGCCTGGGCCATGGCCTGGCGCAGACGGTGGTTGGCCGCCACTCCGCCGGCCAGGGCCAGGTGGCGCACGCCTTGTTCTTTGGCGGCGGTCAGGGTTTTCTTGACCAGCACCTCCACCACCGCTTCCTGGAAACCGGCGCAGAGGTCCTCCATGCGGTAGCTCTGCCCCTGGTTCTGCTCCCTGAAGCGCACCACCGCGCTTTTCAGGCCCGAGAAGCTGAAATCCAGGGTGCCGTCGTGCATGCGGGGGCGGGGCAGCTTGATGACCGAAGGGTCGCCCTGGGCGGCCATGCGGTCGATGATGACGCCACCCGGGTAGCCCAGGCCGTAGAGCTTGGCCACCTTGTCAAAGGCCTCGCCCGCCGCGTCGTCCACCGTGGAGCCCAGCTCCTGCTGCCCGCCCGGGCCGCGCACCAAAAATATGGAGGTGTGCCCGCCGCTGACCAATAGGGCCATGAAGGGATAGGGGGGCGGCTCCTGGCACAGGCCCAAGGCGGCCAAATGGCCCTCCAGGTGGCTGACCCCAACCATGGGCAGCCCCCGGGACCAGGCCAGGGCCTTGGCCAGGTTCAGGCCGATCAACAAGGCCCCGATGAGCCCCGGCCCCTGGGTCACCGCCACCCCGCTGATGTCGTCCAAGGTGAGTTGGGCTTGGCTCAAGGCGGAGGTTACCACCGGGGACAGGTTTTCCAGATGACGGCGGCTGGCCAGCTCGGGCACCACCCCGCCAAAGGGGGCGTGGTCCTTGATCTGGCTGGCCACCACCGAGGAGAGCACCCGGCGGCCGTCCTCCACCACGGCGGCGGCGGATTCGTCGCAGGAGCTTTCGATGCCCAGGACCAGGCGTCCCGGGTCGGGGTTATTCGCTGCGTTGGCCACGGATAAACGCCACCGCTTCGTCCACATCATCGGCGCTGCCTGCGATGAAGGGCACCCGCTGGTGCAACTCGGTGGGCTCCACTTCCAGCACCCGGCCCTGGCCGGTGTCGGCCTTGCCCCCGGCCTGCTCGATGAGATAGCCCATGGGGTTGCACTCGTACAACAGGCGCAGCTTGCCCCAAGGCTTCTTGGGGTCCTTGGTGTCCGAGGGGTAGAGGAAAATGCCGCCGTAGAGCATGGTGCGGTGAATGTCGGCCACCATGGAGCCGATGTAGCGCAAGGAGTAGACCGGCTTGGCCTCGGTTTTTTGGCGCAAATAGCGCAGGTAGTTCTTGAGATTGTCGCCCCAATAGTCCCAATAGCCCATGTTGGCCGAGACGATCTTGCCCCGCTTGGGCACCTGGATGTTGGGGTGGCTCAACAGGAACTCGCCCACCGAGGGGTCCAGGGTGAAGCCGGAAACGCCGTTGCCGGTGGAGTAGACCAGCATGGTGGAGGAGCCGTAGAGCACGTAGCCGGCGGCCACCTGGGCCACGCCCTGTTGCAGGAAGTCGGCCATGGTGCACTCGGGCCCAGTGCTCACCCGCTTGAGGATGGAGAAGATGGTGCCGATGGACACGTTGGCGTCGATGTTGGAGCTGCCGTCCAGAGGGTCGAACACCACCATGTAGTCGCCGGTCACCGCGTCCCGGGGGGGCTCGATGGGGTCGGCGTCCTCCTCGCTGGCCAGCATGGCCACGTGGCCGCTTCGGTACAAGCGGTCCACCATGAGGCTGTGGGCGAACTCGTCGAGTTTTTTCACCGTTTCGCCCTGCACGTTGCGCCGCCCGGTGCTGCCCAAAATGTCCACCAGCCCCGCCTTGGTCACCTCGCTGTTGATGATCTTGGCGGCCATGACGATCTCGTTGAGCAGGTGGGTGAAGGCTCCCGTGGCTCCCTGGCTGGCGTACTGCTGCTCCAGGATATGGTTGATTATGGTGACGCCGGTGCCGCTAGAGTTCATGGCCCCTCCTCCTTGTCCCCGCCGCTGGCGGCGGTTTTATATGCTTTCGTGCTTAATTTATCACAAAACCGACGCCTTGGCCGAGATGGCGGTGTGCCTCGGACCGAAAAGACGCGGCCGCCGTCCCAGATGGAACGGCGGCGGTGCTTCACGGGATTGTTGGGTTTCGCTTGGCTCTACCCAATCTACGCTACCTGCGCTCCTCGCGACGACAATGGGTTCAGCGGCTTCGTCAGGTGTTCGTGGGCAAGGCGTCCGGCGAGCGCAGACCGCAGGCGTATTTTTATATACGCCGAGGTCTAAGCGATGCTGGCAACACAGCCCACGGGCAGCTGGCGAAACCGCTTTAGGCCTGCATCATCTTGAAAAGCTTGTACCGGATGCCGTCGCCCAGCGCCTGCCAGGAAGCCTCCAGCACGTCGAAGCTCACGCCCACCGTGCCCCAGCGGTTTTCGCCGTCGCCGGACTCCACCAACACCCGCACCCGGGCCTCGGTGCCCGCGCTGCCGGCCAGCACCCGCACCTTGTAGTCCTCCAGGCGCACCGTGTTGAGCGCGGGGTAGAAGCGCGACAGGGCCTTGCGGATAGCGCGGTCCAGGGCGTTCACCGGGCCGTCGCCCAGGGCGGCGGTGTGCTCTTCCACGCCTTCCACGCGCACCCGCACCGTGGCCTCGGCCTGGGGCGGGGTGTGCTCGGATTGCTTGTAGTCGGCCACGCGGAAGCCCAGCAGGTCGAAAAAGCGGCTGGGCCGCCCGCTGAGGCGGCGGTTGACCAACAGCTCCAGGGACGCCTCGGCGGCCTCGTAGGCGTAGCCTTCGTTCTCCCGCTCCTTCAGCTCGCCCAAAAGCTCCTTGAGCCGGGGGTCGTCCGGGGCCAGATCGTAGCCCCAGTCGGCCATTTTCTTGAGCAGGGCGGCGCGGCCGGCCAGGTCGGAGAGTAGGTAGCGGCGCACGTTGCCCACCGCCTCGGGGTCCACGTGCTCGTAGAGGGTGGAGTCTTTTTCCACCGCGCTGATGTGCAGCCCGCCCTTGTGGCTGAAGGCGCTGGTGCCCACGTAGGGGGCGAAGGCGGCCGGGGGCAGGTTGGCCTGTTCGCGGATGAAGCGGGCGGTCTCGGTGAGCAGCCGCAGGCTGTCCGGGGGCAGGCAGGTGTAGCCCATCTTGAGTTCCAGGGCGGGGATGATGGCCGTGAGGTCGGCGTTGCCGCAGCGCTCGCCCATGCCCCCGGTGGTGCCCTGCACCTGGAGGACCCCGGCGGCCACGGCAGCCAGGGTGTTGGCCGTGGCCAGGTCGCCGTCGTTGTGACAGTGGATGCCCAGGGCCACCTCGGGGAAGGCGGCACGCACCTTGGTCACGCCCTCGCTGATCCAGGCGGGCAGGGAGCCGCCGTTGGTGTCGCAAAGCACCAGGGCCTCGGCCCCGCCCTCCACCGCGGCCTTCAATACGGCCAGGGCGTAGTCGGGGTCCTGGGCCAGGCCGTCGAAGAAGTGCTCGGCGTCAAAGAACACCCGGCGGCCGGCTTGGCGCATGTGGGCCACGCTGGCGGCGGCGATCTCCAGGTTGCGCTCCAGGGGTATCTTCAGCTGGGCGGTTACGTGGCGGCTCCAGGATTTGCCCACCAGGGCGCATATCTCCACCGGGGCGGCGATGAGCGCGGCCAGGTTGGGGTCGTTTTCCGGGGTGCGCGAAGCGTGGTGGGTGGAGCCGAAGGCCACCAGCTTGGCGTTGGCCAGCTCCAGCTCGCCGGCCCGGGCGAAAAACTCCTGGTCGCGGGGGTTGGAGCCGGGCCAGCCGCCCTCGATGTAGGCCACGCCCAGGCGGTCCAGCCGGCGGGCCACCTTGAGCTTGTCTTCGGGGGAGAGAACGAAGCCCTCGGCTTGGGTGCCGTCGCGCAGGGTGGTGTCATATAGCTCGACGGACGGTTTGCTTGAGGTCATGGGCTACACCAAATCCTCGGCCACCGGCGTATTGCCCTGGGCCAGGCCGAAGGCCTCGTGCAGGGCGCGCACCGCCAGCTCTGTGTATTTCTCTTCGATGACGCAGGATATCTTGATCTCGCTGGTGTTGATGGTCAGGATGTTGATGTTCTCCCTGGCCAACACCCCGAACATCTTGGTGGCCACCCCGGCGTGGTTGCGCATGCCGATGCCGATGATGCTCACCTTGGCGATATCGGGGTTGCCGGTCACCTGGCCGGCCCCTATGCCGCTGGCGGTCTGGGCCAAAATGCCCTTGGCCCTTTCGTAGTCGATCTTGGGCACGGTGAAGGTCAGGTCGGTCTTGCCATCGTCGCTGGTGTTCTGGATGATCACGTCCACCACGATGCCCGCCTGGCTGATGGGGGTGAAAATCTGGCTGGCGATGCCCGGATGGTCCGGAACGTCCTTGATGGTGAGTTTGGCCTCGTTCTTGTTGTAGGCCACGCCAGAGATGATGAGCTTTTCGGTGATCTGGTCCTCGGGTACCACCATGGTGCCCTCCCGGTCGGTAAAGGTGGAACGTACGTGGATTTTCACTCCGAACTTGGCGGCGAACTCCACCGAGCGGATGTCCAAGACCTTGGCCCCCAATGAGGCCATTTCCAGCATCTCCTCGTAGGAGATGAAATCCAGCTTGCGGGCGCTGGGCACCACGTTGGGGTCGGTGGTGTAAACGCCCTCCACATCGGTGAATATCTCGCAAACATCGGCTTTGAGGGCGGCGGCCAGGGCCACGGCGGTGGTGTCGCTGCCGCCCCGGCCCAAGGTGGTCAAATCGCCGCTGTCCCAGTCCATGCCCTGGAAGCCGGCCACCACCACCGCCTTGCCCGCGTCCAAGAGCTCCTTGATGCGGGCGGTTTCCACGTCGGTGATGCGGGCCTTGCCGAACATGCGGTCGGTGAGAATGGCCGCCTGGAAGCCCAGCAGGGAGCGGGCCTGAAGGCCCATGTCCGCAGCGGCCATGCAAAACAGGGCCACGGACTGCTGCTCGCCGGTGGCCATCAAGACGTCCAACTCGCGGGCGGCCGGCTCCGGGCTCATTTCCTTGGCCATTTTGATGAGGCTGTCGGTGACTCCGGCCATGGCCGAGAGCACCACCACCATCCGGTTGCCCGCCTCGGCCCGGGCCTTCACCTTGGACGCCACGTTCTTGATGCGCTCAATGTCGCCCACCGAGGTGCCGCCGTATTTTTGCACTATCAGGGCCATCTCAATTTTCCTCGCGCCCTAGGGCTTTTCTCAAGTTGCCGATAATATCCGCCGGTCCGCTTATCAGCGCCTGCCGGGCCCCCTCTCCCCGGTCGATAAGCTCCACGCCGATGGCCCAGGGAGGCCAAAGCTCCGGGGCCCGCTCGGCCCATTCCACTGCCAGCACTCCGGCCGCAGCCTCTTCCAAAAGCTCCAGCTCTTCCGCTTCCCCGCCGGCCAGGCGGTAGAGATCGGCATGGAAGAACTCCACCCGGCCCGGGTATTGGTTGAGCAAAGTGAAGGTGGGCGAGACTATGGCGTAGTCCGCGCTCACCCCCAGGCCGGAGGCCAAGCCCCGTGCCAAAACCGTTTTGCCCGCTCCCAGGCGGCCCATGAGAAGCACCACCGCCCCAGGCTCCAGCAGCCGCCCCAGGGCGGCCCCTAGGGCCAGCGTGGCCGCCTCGCTGGCCAAATGCCGCTCCAGACGGGCGCGCTCCGGGCTCATGCTATTGTTTCGCTTTACCACGGGCCTGGCCGCCTAGCAAGGGGCCCCCTCCGCTTCGGGGTCGTCCCCGAAGCCCTCCAGGGCGGCAAAGGCGGCGGGCAGCCAGCCGGCCAGCTCCTCGGCGGCCAGACCCCTCTGGCCAAACTCCTCGGCGGCCAGGTCGGCGGCCAAGCCGTGCACGAAGCTTCCCACCAAGGCCGCCTCCAGGCTGCCCAGGCCCTGGGCCAGAAGCCCGCCGATGACCCCGGCCAGCACGTCGCCGCTGCCCCCGCTGGCCAACAGCGGACCGCCGGTGGGATTTATCCAGGCGGTGCCGCCGGGCTCGGCCACCACGGTGCGCGCGCCCTTGAGCACCGCCACCACCCCGCCCTGGGCGGCCAGGCGCCGGGCGGCGCCCAGGCGGTCGGCCTGCACCTGGGCGCTGGATATGCCCAGCAGGCGCGCCGCCTCGCCTGGATGGGGGGTTATCACCGTCTGGGCCGCTCCGGTCTTCACCCGGCCCCAGACATCGGCCAGGGCGTACAGGCCGTCGGCGTCCACCACCAGCGAACCGGGGCAATCGGCCCACAGCAGCCGGGCCAGCTCCAGGGAGGCGTCTTCGCGCCCCAGGCCCGGGCCCAAGACCAGGGCCTGGCGGCTTTCCATGAGCTCCAGCACCGTGTGCGCCGCCTCCAGGGCCAGGCCGCCGTGGGCGGTCTCGGCCAGGGGCTGGCTCATGGCGGCGGTCAGCTTGACCTCGGCCACCAGGCCCAGCCCGGCGGGCAGGGCGGCGGTGACCAGGCCGGCCCCGGCCCTGAGGCCTCCCATGGCCGCCAGGCAGGGAGCCCCGCTCTTGCCCGGGCTGCCTCCCACCACCAGCAGGTGGCCGAAGCTTCCCTTGTGGGCCCCCTGGGGGCGGGGATTCATGAGGGCCTCGACCAGCTCGGCCTCCAGCAGGTGGCACTCCACCTCCAGTTCGTTCTCCACCGCCGGAGGGATGGAGATGTCCACCAGAAACAGCTCGCCGCAGTGTTGCTCGCCGTCCAAGAGCAGGCCCTGCTTGACCAGGCCGAAGGTGGCGGTGAGGTCGGCCATGACCGCCGCGCCCAGGGGAGCGCCGGTGTCGGCGCACAGGCCGCTGGGGATGTCCACGGCCATCACCGGGGCCTCCAGCTGGTTGAGCAGTTCGATGGCCGCCCGGTAGCGCCCGGAGACCTCCTTGCTCAGGCCGGTGCCCAACAGGGCGTCGATGAACACCTCGTGCCGGGCGATCTCTCCGCTCAGTGCCTCCAGGCGCGCCTGGTCCGGGGCTTCCACCACCCGCACCCCGCAGGCCAGGGCCACCTTGAGGTTGGCCGCCGCGTCGCCGGTGAGTTGGTCCTGTTGGGCCAAAAGGTACACATCGCACTGCGCGTCCTGGTTGGCCAGGATGCGGGCCATGGCCAGGCCGTCGCCGCCGTTGTTGCCCCGCCCGGCCAACACCGCCACCCCGACACCCTCCAGGGCGCCGATATGGTCGGTCAGCACCCGCACCGCCCCCTGAGCCGCGTTTTCCATTAGCACCATGCCCGGCAAGCCTATCTCCTGGATAGTCCGCTGGTCGCAGGCGCGCATCTGCTCGGCTGTCACCAGAATCATGATTTCTCCAAAACCACCACCGCAGCGGCGAAGCCGCCCTCGTCGGTGAGGCTCAAGTGGGAGCAACTTACCTGGTTGGCCCGCATCCAGGCCAGGGCCCGGCCGTGCAGCACCAGGCTCGGCTTGCCCCGGGGGTCGTGCACCACCTCGATCTCCCGCCAGGCCAGGCCGCGCATGCCCAGGCCGGCGGCCTTGGAAAAGGCTTCCTTGGCCGCGAAACGCATGGCCAGGGCCGAAGCGGGCCGGGGCCTGGACAGGCAAATCCGTCGTTCGCCGGAAGTGAAGCAGCGCTCCAAAAACCTGGCCCCGAAACGCTCCATGGCCTGCTCGATGCGGGCCACCTCCGCCAGGTCCAAGCCGATTCCCACGATCATCTCGACTCCATCGCCGCCCCGGCAGGGGCCGGTGCCTACAGCCGCCGCTGGGCCGGCTCGGAAATCCGGCTGGTGGCCGCGGTCCTGACCAGGGCCAGCATCTCGCCCACGGCCTGCTCCAGGCCCACGAAAACCGCCCGGGCTATGATGGAGTGGCCTATGGAGTATTCCCCGATCTCGGGGAATGCCAGCAGGGGATGGACGTTGCGCAGATTGAGGCCGTGACCGGCGGCCACCTTGAGCCCCAGGCGGGCGGCCAGGCGCGCCGAGTCCTCAAGAGCCCCCAGCAGCTTTTGCCTGGTGGCCTCGTCCGGGGCGTTGCAATAGGCCCCGGTGTGCAGCTCCACCACCTGGGCCTCGCATTGGTGGGCCGCCTTCACCTGCTCGCTGGAGGGGTCGATGAACAGGCTCACCGCGATGTCCAACTCCCCCAGGGAGTTAACCGCCGCCCGCATCTTTTCCAGGTTGCCGGCCACGTCCAAGCCGCCCTCGGTGGTCAGCTCCTGACGTTTTTCCGGCACCAAGGTGCAGATGTCCGGGCGCACCTGGGTGGCGATGCCGATCATCTCATCGGTGGCGGCCATCTCCATGTTGAGCTGGCCCTTGACCACTTGGCGCATGACCCACAGGTCGCGGTCCTGGATGTGGCGGCGGTCCTCCCTGAGATGCACGATGATGCCGTCGGCCCCGGCCTTCTCGGCCAGCACCGCCGCCCACACCGGGTCCGGCTCGTCTATGCCCCTGGCTTGGCGCAGGGTGGCCACGTGATCGACATTTACGCTTAAGCGGGCCACGGGCACCCTCCTTTCTTAAATTGTTCGGCCGCGCCAGCCACCGCCATGCCGTGTTGCTGGCTACGCTCGGGCCTCGACCTAACCCTACCTGCGGCCCTCGCTTGCCTCAGCGCGCCGCTGGAAGCAAAGCGCGTCGAGCAACAGGTTGCCTTTACTGAACTCGGCTGCTCCCGGTGAAACTTTTTTGGGAACCCAAGCCTTGGGCCGCCTTGTCTGCCGGCGGCTGGCTGTGCCGTTGGCTTGCCGCGCCGGGCCGGGTGCAAATTATTTCCCGACAGGGCCAACGCATTTTTCATTGCGACGCCGCCCGGCCTTCATGAAGCACACGGGCTAGGCGCTGGCCGTAAGCAGCTCCTCGGTTTTTTCTTCCATGAGGCGGGCGGGCTCGCCGCCCTGCTCGTGCTCATATCCCAATATATGCAATATGCCGTGAATTATCAGGCGCATCAAGTGCTCGTCCGGGTCCAGGCCATGCTCGGCCGCCTCCCGGGCGGCCGTATCGGCGCTCACCACCACGTCGCCCAACAGCTCCGGGTTGATTCCCTCCGCCCCGCCTTCGCTCTGGGCAAAGGAGATGACGTTGGTGGGGCCCTGGCGCCCCAGCCACTGCTGGTTGATCTGGGCGATCTCGTCATCGCCGCAAATCACCAGGGACAACTCGGCCTCGGGGGGCTGGCCGGTCAGCTCCAGCACCCGGGCCACCCGCTCCACCAGCCCCGGGGGCAGCTCGCCGCCGGTCCAGCTTTGGTCCAATAGTACGCTCATGCCCCTCCGTTGCCCGCGTGGTCGTAGGCCTTTATGATCTGGCGCACCAGGTGGTGGCGCACCACGTCGCGCTCATCAAAGTTAACAAAGACGATGCCCTCTATACCCTGGAGTATCTGGCGGGCCCGCACCAGGCCGCTCATCACCCCGCCGGGCAGATCCACCTGGGTCACGTCGCCGGTTATCACCGCCTTGGAGTCGAAGCCCAGGCGGGTGAGGAACATCTTCATCTGCTCGCTGGTGGAGTTCTGGGCCTCGTCCAGGATCACGAAGGCGCTGTTCAAAGTGCGCCCGCGCATGAAGGCCAGGGGGGCCACCTCGATAACCCCCTTGGACATGAGCCGGCCCGCCTTGTCAAAGTCGATCATGTCGTGCAGGGCGTCGTACAGGGGCCGCAGATAGGGGTTGACCTTCTCGGCCAGGTCGCCGGGCAAAAAGCCCAACTTCTCCCCGGCCTCCACCGCCGGCCGCGCCAGGACGATGCGGTCCACATCGCCCTTGAGCAGGCTGTCCACGGCCATGGCCATGGCCAGATAGGTCTTGCCGGTGCCCGCCGGCCCGATGCCGAAAACTATGTCATGGGCCCGGATGGCCTCCAGGTATTGCTTCTGGTTTATGGTCTTGGGGCTGATGATCCGGTTTTTGCCGGTGAGGTAGACCTGATCCAGAAAAATGTCCTTGAGCTGGGCCGTGGGGTCGGCGCTCAGGATGCGGTAGGCGAACTCCACATCCATCTCGTACACCGGGTAGCCCTGTTGGATCAGGGAGTAAAGCTGCCTGAGGGCCAGGGCGGCCAGCTCCATGGCCTCGGGCTCGCCGCTCAAGGTTATCTCTCCGCCCCGGGCCCGGGCCTTCACCCCCGCCGCCGCCGCCAGCAGGCGTAGGTGGGCGTCCCGGGCCCCCAGCAGGGTGCGCAGGGCCTCGTGGTCGGAAAAACTCAGGCGCGTCTCTGGGCTTTGGCTCATGATCCCCCTATTCACCTTGCACGGTGACGACCACCCGCCGTTTGCGGGGCCGGTTGTCGAAATCCAACACCACGATTTGTTGCCAGGCGCCCAGAATCAGGCGGCCCTCGGCCAGGGGCGCCCCCAGGGACGGCCCCAGCAGGGCGGAGCGCAAGTGGCTGTAGCCGTTGCCGTCGCCCCAGCGCTGGTTGTGGGCATACTCGCCCCCGGCCGGGGCGAGGGCCTCCAACAGACGCCCCAGGTCGCTCAAGGCCCCGGGCTCGTACTCGATGGTGGTCACCGCCGCGGTGGAGCCGGGGGTGAACACCAGCACGCCGCCCTCGCGGATGCCGCTGGCCGCAACGGCCTCGTTCACCTGGCCGGTGACATCGTGTATATCCGTGCCCGCCGTGCCGGCGAGTTCCAGAATCTGACGATAAACAGCCATCATGTCTCCAAATCAACTTTTACCACGGGCCCACCCGCCCTAGCAACAAGCCCCAGCCGGGGCCCGCCAGAGAAGCCACAACACAACCTTCTGTTATTATTAGCCTATCAAGGCACGGCTTTTCTCGGTTATATTGACTTTTTAATCCGGGCCGTGCTATTAGTGGGAGCATTATGCAGCAGTCGTTAAATTTACTGGACCTGGGTCTTTTGATCATCATGGTCTTTTTTCTAGTCAAGGCCCTGATGCGCGGTTTTGTGCGCGAGGTCATCGGCCTGGTGGGCGCGGTGGCCGCGGTGGTGGCCAGCGCCATGTTCTACCAAAACCTGGGGGGCCTGTTGCAGAGCCTCAGCGGGGTGCAGGCCTCCTGGTGGCCGGCGGTGGCCTTCGCCATCATCCTGCTGGTGGTATTCGCCATATTCCTTTATATAGGCAGCCTGCTGCAGCGCCTGATAATGTCCGGCCCCCTGTCGGGCCTGGACCGCCTTTTGGGCGCTGGGGTGGGCCTGCTCAAGGGCCTGTTGATCTCCTACCTGCTAATCAACCTACTATTGTTGGTCAACCCCTTTGGAACCATGGCCCCCCTGCGCCAATCCATGGTGGCCCCCTATGTGGTTGGGGCGGGCAACTTCATCAAGGACCTGATTCCAGACAACCTCCTGGGGCAGCTTCAGGAAAAGGCCGGGTTGGTCAAACCCGAGCCCAAGAAAAAAACCCGGCCATGAGCCAAAAACCAGGCGGCGAGGGACTGGGCCGGGCCCTGGAGGCCCTGGCCGAGTTGGCGGCGCGCTTGCGGGCCCCGGACGGCTGCCCCTGGGACCGGGAGCAGACCCCGGCCAGCGCGGCGGCCTATCTATTGGAAGAGGCCTACGAGGCCACCGAGGCCATCGAATCCGGCTCGCCCGAGGATGTGCGCGGCGAGTTGGGGGACCTGCTGTTCCAGGTGGTGTTCCAGGCCCAGCTCCATGCCGAGGCTGGCCAATTCGACCTGGCTCAGGTGATCGACGAGGTGCGGGTCAAGATGGTGCGCCGTCACCCCCATGTGTTCGGCGAGGACAAGGCCAGGGACTCCGCCGAAGTAAAGCAACGCTGGAGCCAGATAAAGCGCCAGGAGCGGGAAGGCAGCGCCCTGGGGCTGCTGGACAGCGTGCCCAAGGGCGCTCCGGCGCTGATCCGAGCCCAACGCCTGGGCGCCCGGGCGGCCAAGGCCGGCTTTGACTGGCAAGACCCAGCGGGAGTGTGGGAGAAAATCGCCGAGGAAACCGCCGAGTTGGCCGCCGCCACCGATCCGGAAGAAGAAGCCCGGGAGCTGGGCGACGTGCTTTTCTCCTGGGCCCAGTGGGCCCGCCACCAGGGCCTGGGAGCCGAGGCCGCCCTCAGGGAGGCCAACCGGCGCTTCACCCGCCGTTTTGAAACCATGGAGGCGCTGGCCGCCCGCCAGGGAATCGGCCTGGATGAGATGGAGGCCCAGCAGAGGGAGGAGCTTTGGGCCGTGGCCAAGGCCCGGGAGGCCTCCCAGGGGCAAAAAGCTTAAAGGCGGCATGATTTATCAAGGGCTTAGGTGTGGGGATCCAAGGGAAAACCCCTTGACAACCCCCCTGACCTTGTCCTATATATTGCCCAACAAGTGAAGTTTTTCGCTTTTGACAAAGCTCGTAGCAACCGGGGAGGAAACAGGGACATGAAGAAGTGTAGCATCGCCGTATTGGTGGCGCTGGCTTTTGCCGTGGCCGCGCTCATGGGCACGGCAGCCATTGCCCAGGACACCAAGTCGGGCAAGGTAGCCGACAGCTTCAAGATCAAGGACCCAGCCTTTAAGAAGTACACCAAGAGCGCGGTGGAGTTCACCCACAAGAAGCACTCGGTGGACCACAAGCTGGCCTGCACCGAGTGCCACCACGTGCTTAAGGACGGCAAGAACGTTTTCAAGGATGGCGACAAGGTCCAGAAGTGCTCGGCTTGCCACACCAGCCCCGTAAAGAACCAGGGCAAGCTGCTCAGCGCGAAAAACGCCTTCCACAAGAACTGCAAGGACTGCCACAAGGCGGCCAAGAAGGGCCCCGCCAAGTGCAACGAGTGCCACCCCAAGTAGGCAGCGTTCACTAGCCGCGATTTTAGAGAGGGTAAGAAGGGCCGGCCCAATGGGCCGGCCCTTTTTTGTGCCCTCGGCTGCGCCAGCCACCGGCAGACAAAGCAGCCGGCGAGCACCGGCCGCGGGCGGAGCCCGAACTACGCCGAGGCGCGGCCGGCAACGCGGTATGCCGTTGGCTGAGGGCGCCTGGGGCGCAAAAAGGCCGCGCCCCGGCCAAAGGGCCGGGGCGCGGCATAATGATTCAGCTAGCGATGGGCGCCTAGACCTCGGTCACGGTAATGGCGTCCTGCTCGCACACTTCGATGCAGCTCTCGCAGCCCAGGCACTCCTCGGCGTTAACCGGCACGGCCTTGCCGTCTTGCATCTCATACACGTCTACCGGGCAGACCTCCACGCATTCCTCGTCGCCGATGCACTTTTCAGCATCAACCACCACCTCGAACATAATGTCCTCCTTGATTGGCAAAGTTGCTCGGGGCGAACCCGAAATCTCTCTAAACTATGATGCTTCCGCCCCCTTGAGGACGGTATCGTAGCCTTTACCCAACCGCCCGTGGTCCGCTTTGCGCGGGGCCGCGCCAGCCGCCCGAAAGCCGCCGGGGGTGAAAATTACATCTTGTCAATAACGGTCCGAAGCCGTTTGGTCAAGTGAATAATTTCTATTTGTTCGCCTACCGGCCCTGGGCAGGCAGGCCCAACTGCTCGGCCAGCCGGGGATGCACCCCGTAGCCAAGCTCCCGCGCCCGCACCGCGTGGAAACGGGCCTGCTCATCCTCGCCCTTTTCGTGCAGGATCACCGCCAGGTTATTATGGGCCATGGCGAAATTGCCGTTGACCTCAAGGGCCTGGCGGGCTGCCTGCTCGGCCTTTTCCATCTCTCCGGTGCGCAGGAAAATGGTGCTCAAGTTGGTCAGGGCGTCGGGCATGTTGGGCGCGGCGTTCAGGGCCTCCTTAAGATGATATGCCGCCTCTTCCAGGCGGTCCATCTGCAGGTAGGCCACGCCCAGGTTGGCCCGCACCATGGGGATGTCCCAAACCTTCAGGGCGTTACTAAGCACCCTCAGGGCATCTTCCGGCTGGCCCTTGCCCAGATAGATGGCCGCCACGTTTATCATGCTCTCCAGGTGCTTGGGCGACTCGGCCATGACCTGAAGGAACTGGGTGAGGGCTTCATCGACATCACCCTGCTGCATCAAGGCCACTCCCAGGTTGTAGCGCACGTGCCAAGCCTTGGGTTCGGCCTCCAAATACTGGGTCAGCCGGTCCACCAGGCCCTCCCGCAGAAACTCGTCCTCGGGAATGCCGCTGGGATCTTCTATCTTGTTCATGGGTACTTAGCCTTCAGGGGCCTGGCCCCTAAAAAACAAACCCCCGCCAGGGAGCGAACCTGCCGGCCCGGTCGATGGCGGAGGAGAAAAATAGGCCCCAAGGGGCCAACGATGGCGCCGGTTTAGTCCTCGCCCTCGGCGTGCTTGCCGCCGGGCAGGGCGAAGTAGGTGGTGGAGCCGCTGGACCAGTACTGCAGGCTCTGGTCCTGGATCATGGAGGTGGTCGCCTTCTTCAGGGGACGCTTTTCCACGCTCTCGTCCAACTTCTGGACCTCTTTGAGCAGGTCCTTCATCATCATGCGTTTCTGCTTCTTTTCCATGACCTTGATAACCAGGTCGCGGATTTCTTGTTCAGTGGCCATAACGTTATTCCTCCTAGGGATTGGAGCTTTTTTCACAACACTGGACACCATAGCCAGCGATGGCCATGGTGTCAAGTTATTCTAATTTTTGCCGCCTCCACCAGCCCTGGAGCCCAACCCGGCGAGCCCAGGGCGTGCACGTGGTGATAGGTGCCCAGCACCTGCTTCTCCACCACCCCCCCCCGGTCGCCCAGGAACCCCTTGCCCCTGAGTACCTGATATGCCAGACGTAACTCGGCCCCGGGAAGGGGCTGGGGCAGGGAATAATGGAACTCATGGGCCTTGAACTCATAACCCACCGGCCAAAATGGGTTTTTCTCATCCACTCGGCACAGGGAGTAGCCATGGCCCTGGGGGCGGCGCTGCATGGCGAAATCCACCGGCAACACCCCGGCCATGTCCCAGGCCTGGCCGTCCACGATAAGATGCCGGCCCAAATACATCAACCCCCCGCACTCGGCGTAGATGGGCAGTCCATCCCCGGCGGCGGCGGCCAGGGATGCGCGGAAAGAGGCGTTGGCCGCCAGGGCCGGGGCGTGGGTTTCGGGAAAGCCCCCGCCCAGGTACAAGGCGTCCACCGGGGGTAGCTCCGGGTCGGCCAGGGCCGAGCAAAACACCAGCTCCGCCCCGAAGTTGGCCAGGGCCTCCAGGTTCTCGGGGTAGTAGAAGCCGAAGGCCGCGTCGCGCACCACCCCGATGCGGGGCCGGGGGCCGCTGGGCGGGCTGGGGGGCATGAGGCCCAGGGGCGCCTCGTCCTCGCTCCAGGCCGGGGCCTGGGCCATGATGGCCCGCACCCGCTCCAGGTCCACGTGGGCCGCCACGCTGCGGGCCGCCTGGCGCAGGGCCTGGGCCAC
>Ga0180009_10003936_pt1 | contig 16642 bp, 11 predicted proteins | sample OS_PC_MetaG_FD_123537 | JGI IMG/M metagenome (GOLD analysis project Ga0180009, IMG submission 123537) | Groundwater microbial communities from the Aspo Hard Rock Laboratory (HRL) deep subsurface site, Sweden - OS_PC_MetaG | ecosystem: Environmental > Aquatic > Deep subsurface > Groundwater...
CAGCGCGGTCAGCGCGTCCGGTGGTGCGATCGAATTGCACGTGGGTCCGCCCGTCGACAAGCGAACCGCGAAGGGGGAGATTCGCTGCGACCTCCTCATTCCCGACAACGACCCTGCTGGCGTTGCGGCGCCCATCGCCCTCGACGCGCTCGGTACCGCGGAGCGCATCCAAGTCGACGTTCAGATACAACACACGTACGTCGGCGACCTACGCGTGGAGCTGGTGGCGCCGTCGGGCAAGCGCGCCGTCCTTCGTGACCGTTCGGGCGGTCCGTCGCATGATTTTCGCGACACCTACGTAACCGGCAGCACGACCGCATTGGACGCCCTGGTCGGTGAGAATGCCGCCGGAGACTGGGCTCTGCGGGTTACGGACCTCGCCGGTCGTGACGTTGGGCGGCTCGACCACTGGTCCATCGAGGTGGATTGGGCACCGTCGGGCAACAAGATCGAGAAGCGCGTCACCCCCGCGCTCGCCATCCCCGACAACGACCCAGCTGGGGTGACTAGCCCCATCGGTCTCGACGGCAACGGCACCGTGAGCGAGCTCGAACTTCAGGTGGATATCGAGCACACGTTCGTGGGCGACTTGCAGGTGGAGCTTGTCGCGCCGAGCGGAAGGGTCGTGTCGCTGCACGACCGCGAAGGTGGCGCGCAGCACAACTTGCGCGCGACGTGGACCTCGTCCTCCCATGCGGGGCTCGCGGGTGTGGTGGGCGAAGCTGTCGACGGCAATTGGGAGCTTCGCGTTCGCGATGTTGCGAACGAAGACACCGGCGTATTGCGGGAGTGGGGGATCGGCGTTGTGATGGATGGGTAGGGTCCGAGATTGCTCAGCTTGGTGCCCCGGCCCCAATTCACCGTTTGCCCGGCCGTTACCAACACTCAAAATCACTGTTTGCGGTGCGGTCGGTGTTCCGGACTAGGGTACGGCGGGGCCGGCCGGATCATCGAGCCCGCCGCCTACTAGCATGTACGGCAGTTACACGCCGTGAATCGAGGAGCCCCCAGCTCTATTGGGTGCAGCGATAACGAAGCACCATCGGGGCACCCGCACGAGCCGCCGCCAAACGATCGCGTGCTGATGGCGGCGGAGAGCCAGGCGAAGGGTCGTGGGCGCGAACGGTCGCCTAGCTGAGCAGATGGGGAGTGGGAGCGGGATTGGAGGGGTAGGGGGCGTCCCATCGGTGGGACGGTTGTGTCACGAGGGATTCTCGCCTGTGTCGAAGGATGTCTGGGAGTCGGGGGGCTCTGGAGGCTCAGGAGCCACGTCGGAAGGCTGCGACGCCGTGGCTGCGCCGCAGTGGAGGTTGACCGCTTTCTCGACTCGCAACCACATCTGTTTACAGGGCACGTCTGTTTCCGTATCGCGTGCGATTCGATGGCGGTCCCATCGGTTGAGCAGCGGAGAGACCGCGCTCTTCGCGCCGTTCTCCAACACGTCGACAAGGCAGCCGAGGGCTGCTTCGCGGACTTCTGGACTCGAGTCCCAAGAAGCGGCGACCACCCGGTCGACAAGTGCTTCAAGCGTCACGCCCTCCGGGCAGTGTCGCAGTGCCGTGGCAGAAATGTGGGCGGCCCTTCCGGGATTGCCCATCCACAATGCCAGAATGTTTCGCTCGAGCGCGTCGCGAATGTTGCGCTGGTCGTCGGCGAGTAGGTCGCCCAGTTGTGATGCTGTGCCCAGGCCGGTTGCCCCCAGTTCAATGAGTGTCTTGATGTTGGGGAGAACTTGAGCTTTGTAGTCGTCTTCAGAGTGGAAGACGCGGTGAGCCTGCCTGGCGCTGACGAGGAACTCCAGCAGAGCATCGAGTTGGGGACGGGTTGGCTTATCCCTCCCTGGGTCATCGTCTGTGGGTTGGAGCGAAGGCATGTTCTCGAAGAGGAAATCGAAGAGATCAGGCCCCATTTCGCTTGTGAAGCAGTGCAGCGAGGGGAGGTATTCGAACTGTCGAAGCCGCCACGTCTCGCAGGCTTTGTCCGAGAGGCTCCGGAGCTGATGGCTTAGGATATCGTAGGCCGTGGACTCGGTGCCGTTCTTCAAGAATGGAAAGCGTTTTCGTACGAGGGGGAGGTTGGCCTGGTGAGCGAGGGCGATCAACACGATCCAGTTGAAGTCTTCTTGGTGGAGGTCCTCCGCCACCAGGATGGTGAAGTGCTCGATGAGGATGGACTGAGAGAGATCCAACGTTTTTGTCTGGTACCTTGCCAACGCCCATCTCTTGACGTCCATCGCGAAGTCCGTAGCTTGGTAGTCGGGAAGGACTGCTTTCAAGAGCGCCGCCCGCACCAGCGATGTCTCTGCCTCATCCTCACTGGCCCAGTGCATTTTGGATAGGTGCAGGACGGGCAGCTCCCCGTCACGAACGGCAGTCCGGAGGGCGCAGTTCTGGATCTCGACACGTCGAGGCTGAGTCACCTTGTGGGTGAGAGCGGCCAAGGCGAGGGACCAAGCTGAGCGAAGTTGGGGGGCGTGGCATGCCGACGCATATCCGGCCACGATGGCGGCGGCCCTGTCGAGCTGATCCTCGTCGTCGATGAACGGAACGAGGAATCTCATGAGCTCTGCTGCGCCTTCGAAGAAGCGGACCACATCGTTGGCCAGAAGATGACCATACTCGTCGCGCCAGAATCGGGTGGACGCTGGCGTCTCGTCCAAGCGTGAGGCAAGAAGACCGAACATGATCTCGATGTCGAAGCGTTCCGCCGCGATCAACCGTCGCAGACGCGAACCGTGCTTTGCGACGATGCGAGAGCCGGTGGAGTAGAGGGTCAACCAAGTGACAAGCTCCCACGGTAGCGGTGAGTCGTCCTTCGCGGCCCAGATCGAAGCCAGCGATCCCACCGGTTCGCGACCAAGCCTCTTGCCGTTGTGAAGCTTGACGAGAAGCATCTCCATTTTTCGCGACGGTGTTCGCGTGGTGTGCCCAAGAAGCGCACGTCGTTCGGCGACCTTGCCCGCTGCCCGTGCCCGCTCCCTTCGCAGCAGGAGGCGCGGGCCCTCCTTCTCATAGTCCTGCAAGTATCCGGACAGCAGGTGGTAGCGCTGCCAGAAGACGTCGTCCGACTCATGCGCGTCTCCGTCAGCTTGCAGCCGCAGCTCATCCAACGCGCGGAGGTATTCGTCGCCGAGGGAGCGGGGATTGTCGAAGCAGTGCTGGTAGAGGAAGCGCTGCCCGGGTGGGAGGACGGGATCCCTATGACCGGCACCGACATTTCGACCGTCGCTCAATGCCCTCAAGACTTCATGCGCCTTCGGGAGGGAAGCGAAGAGGCGCTGGTGCAGGAGCGAGAGAGACTGGCAAAGCCCATCGTCCGATGCTGCATAAACGCTGCTCATTCGAGAAAGTGCTTGTTGAGCCACCGGTCCCCAGCGCCGCTCAAAGCACCAAGCGATGAGTAGGGCGTGTGTGAGGGTGATCCGCTGCGCGTAGGTCAGTTCCTTGTTGGAATCGCGGTCACGCTGCGGCTCGGAGATTGGTCGTTCGTCCTCGTCCTGTCCTTGTGGTGCTGGACGGAGGAACGCGACAATTGGTTTCTCGGAGTTGACAATCTCCCACAATCGAGCGCGGTGCTGCTTACGTTGAAGGAGGTGTTTCTTCCCCTGAAGATGGGCATCCACGATCTGTCGAAGAGTATCGAACAGCCTGTCTGAGCCTTCGGGAATGAACTCGGGTTCCTTCTCTTGGGTCTGCGCGCGCTGAAGCGGCGCGGGGTTCTCCGGGTTGAGAAGAACAGAACGCAGGTGATGAAGGAGCGCGCGCATGCGCCCCCCATAGGTGAGTGGGCCCCGTGTGCCGAGGTCGACGATACGAATGCCCATGTCACGCCAGAAATCCTTGGTGAGGTCGTCGATGTTGGCCTGAATCGAGTACGCAGGACGCTTGAGCTTGCCGAGCTTGTCGTAGACCCACCCGTGAACGCGCTGGAAGAGGGGATCCTGCAGACTGAACCCCACGAAGAGCACCAAGTGCTCAGCAAAGCACTCTCGCAGAAAGTTCAGAAGCAGGGGGTGTCGCGTTGCGTAGGTGCGGTAGTCCTCACCCGTGATGAGCATCTGGAATGGGCTTCGCTTCAAGCATCCGGCAAACTTGACCACGCGCGGGCGGCGGTGGAGCACGAGGTCGGACTCGTCGGTGACGACATGGGGGGTGATGCCCAGGTTTTGCAGCGATCGCTCCACGAGGGTGTCGTAGTTGGTGGTGATGATATCATGCCAATCGAGCTGAGCCATCAACCTGTGGACCTCCCCGGGCTCGAAGTCATTGTCGAGAATGGCAGCGTCGATCGTCTCGACCAGACTAACGCGACCGAACGCGCGTTCGTAGAGTTCGGCTGCGGTGAGGACCTCGGTGTGCTTGGGGAGATCGGGAAGCTTCGCGAGGAAGCCTTTGCGAAGATCCTCCCACAGAGGCATGCGGATGGACTTGCGGCGGATATGCTTGGCGTTCAGCGAAAAACCCGCCCCAACGAATAGAACCGCATTGCGGCGCCCGAGGGCCCTTGCGATTTCAGCCACCCATTCGCAGTCCTGTTTGCTCAGGAACTCACTGGGGTGTGGATGGTTGTCCATTAATCGACCTCCCCATTGATGGCTTCAACTATTCGAGGAGCATCCTCGTGCACGTCGACCTTCGAGATGATGGCGTTTTGACGAACGCCGCAGTCGAGCATCTTCTTTTGCGGTTCAGGGGTGTTGGCGTAGATGGTGTAAAACACAACCACAATGGGTTCTTGCAATTCGCGCTTGATGGTGTTGAGGACCTCAACCCCCGTCGTTCCGGGCATCTGGTAGTCGAGCACCAGCCCCTGGGGCTGAAACTGCCTGGCGAGCATTTCCGCGGCGTCAGGTCGATACGCAACCCGAACTTGGAACCCGTGCTCGGTGAGCAACTCCCCCAGCAGATCCGCAGTGATCATCAAGTCATCGACAATCAGTACACGAGTAACTTCTGCCATGCATCCTCCAACAATCATTCGTCGCACACGATGCGTTTGGGAAACGTAACGGTGAAGGTACTGCCCTCGCCTTCCTCACTCTCAACGTCGATATGCGCCCCGATGAGCGTCGCGTAGAGGCGGCAGGTGTAGAGTCCAAGCCCCAGGCCGGGGACATGATGCTTGTCCGCCATTCTGCCGCGAAAGTGCGCCTCGAAAACGCGATCGTGCTCCTCTTTCGGTATTCCGAAGCCGCGGTCCTCAACGACAACCACGATGTTGCCCCGGACGCTGTCGATTCGCACATTGACTTCGGTTCCAGATGGAGAGTACTTGATGGCGTTCTCCACCAGGTTTCTCACTGTGTCGTATACTTGGTCCGGGTCCGCCATGACGTAGATCTCCTTCCGCCCGAGCGGCGAAAGGAGTTCGATACCACTGCTTCGCGCGTTCTTTGTTGCAGCTCGACAGACATCCTCCACCACGCTTCGCAGGGGGGTGCGGCGCTTGTTGGTTCGGATGTCGCGCCCTCGAAGCGCCAACATGCCGTCGATGACCCCCATGAGGCGACGCGCCTCGTTGCGGATCGCCTGGAACTGCTCACGTTCCTTGTCGCGTCGGTTCCGGTTCCTTTCCGCGCATAGATCAGTGGCCAAGCTGCGAACAGTGAAAACCGGTTCCTTCAAGCTATGCGCGACGACGGCGAAGAAGCGCGACATCTGCATTCGTTGCTCCGTCAGGGAATGTAGCAAAGCGAGCGCCCACAGAAAGCCCTCTGCCGTGTCGCCGACGCGCTTGGCGGCCGAGTCGTCCGAGCCCGCCGACCAACCGAAGGCGTAGAAACCGATGGTACCCGGACCGCCTGTCATCGGGTCGTTCAACATCAGGACTTTCCACTTCGTTGCTCCAGCCGACCTCAGCTGCGTGCTGACTTCCTCTTCGCCGAGCGCGAGGAAGGTGTTCCGTTCCATCCACGCCTTCTTGAGGCCCGCAGTGATGGCCTCGTCTTGGGCCACTTCGCTGATCACGTTATCGACCAGGCGTGTGACCTGGACCTTTTCCTCACGACGGTCGTAGAAGAGGAACCAGCCTTGCTCTGGCTCGCCGAGGAGGGAGAACCGCATGAAGAGGTTGCGCAAAGCGGTAGCAAGGAGTGCATCCGGCTCGTCCACCCAGTTCGTCGATTGCTTGTTCTTGTCACCATAGGCCGGATCCACGACGTGAGCATTGACGGCGACCAGGAAGTCCGTGACGAGCGCGTGATCCCGTTCGTGAAGGATGATGCCACTCCATTGGGAAGCGAGTCGCTTGACCAAATGCATCTCAAGCTGTGGAATGCCGCGTGCCACCTGGACCTGCTCGCGCACGCGATCCATGGCCTTCACGAGATTGCCGAAGATGTCGTATTGCAGCGCTTCGAAAAGCCTGCCTTGGGTGTCGTCGTATTTCGCAACTCGATAGGCCTCGGCCGCTCTGATGACATCATCGAACGCGGAGAGGATTGGTGCGCACGCGGGCTCTCTTTTGGAGATAAGCGGGTCGGACACGTCGGGCCTCCCTGCCATCCCGTCCAAATCTGTCACCGCGAGCAGGTCGCACATCCTCTTGAACGCCGCTTGCTGACCTTGGCGAAAACCATCGAACGGGCACGCCTTACGAAGAGCGCATGTCTCCTTGCAGTGCGTCGACATGGACTCGAGGCCCGACAGCAATCCATTCGCGCTTCCGGGAACTGCCACGGAGCGCATGACAGTCGCTGCGTTTGAAAGGTAGTCGACGAGGCCGCGCACGTCCTCATGTCGCGCCGAGTGCTGTGCGATGGCCTGGTGGCTGAGCACGTCCAGAAAGTCGGCTGAGATTTCGATAGGCAGGTTCGCGGCAGAGAGTCGGCGGGTGAGATATGCCGGACAGAGCACGCCCCGGTCCATCATACCGAGGAAGATTCGCCCGATCTGCAATGCGACCCAGTTGGGGGCCCGCAGGCGAATCTCGCTCGGGCGAAGTCGAATGCGCCAGATGATGGTGTTGATGATCCAGTCGACATCGTCGATCGGGAAGCGAGTTGGGTCGGTCGGGCTTTGGAGAATTCCTTTCGAGTCAGGGGGCCAGCCCAGCAGGAGGCGCTCGAGGTACTGGAGGGTCTTGAATTGCAGAAAGCTGCTGCCGTGGCCGAGAAAGAAGCGAAGCTGCGACTGAGCTGCTGCGAGGGACTGCCCATCGCGCTCGGCCAACCGGTTGGAGCTTTCCACCCATCGTCTCCACGTCTCCAGCGTATCGATTGACCTGAGCAAGGAGCGTATCCAATACAACAGAACCTTGCGATGGGGGCCGCTGGCGGGAAGGTCCCACTTCGCGCGGATGTCGTCGAAGAGCCCCGCCACCCGACGGTGCAGTGGCTCATCTTCCAGGATCCGATGGAAGGACTTGGGGGTGAACAATCGGCGCACCAAGGCAATGACCGTTTCGGTGGTTTCGACGTATCGGGCGGACTGGAGCAGGGACTCGAGGTCATCGAGAACGTTCGTGGGATTGTCGTATGCGCTCGAGCTCAACGCGTGTTTGCGCACGAATGTACCGACTTGAGCCAGACTCATGGCTCGCCAGCGCAGCAGCTTCGTTTCTTCGTCGTCGTCTTGACCCGGGCCGGAGGGGCTTGCGCGCAACAGTTCATCGATTCGGTTGCGAATCTCCCGACGGTTCAGAAGATCAAGGCCCCAGATGCGGTCTTCGAAAGCGCAAGCGACGACTTCGCAGTGTCGCTCCACGGCTTCGTTCTGTGGTTGCTCGGACACGAACCTCGCAACCGGGAACCCGGGAAGGAAATAGGTCCCCCGCACGCGTCCGTCGGGATCGAGAACGTGAAGATGGCAGTCCAAGGACGCGACCACCAGCACGCGGGTGCTAGGCTCGTCGAGAGCCGGGAATCGGTGCATGTCGCGCACAGCGTCGCCGGCACGGTAGGCCCACCTTGCCTTGATGGGGTGCTGCGGATCGGACAAGTCGACCGTCAGGCCGTAGACCTTGCCGGACTCGGTTCCTACGGCGAAAAATCTCGCTTCGTCCGGAACGGTCAACCGCAGTCGGCCCGACTCGCCAACATGAAACAGACCACGCTCCCTCAGCGATTCTGGGGCCTGAAGCCATTCGAGCATGTGCAGTGTGCCGTCGCCGACCGCGGCGAGCAGGTACGTTCGGCCCTCTCCGCTGAACGAACGAAGATCCCAAATCGGTGCTGCGAACTTCGGATCGCCCGCACCGAGGTCGTGGAAGCCCGTTCCGTCGAAGAACCCCAATCGTCCGTCCGCTGTCCCGTAGGCGAAGCCTTCGGACCCAAGCTCCTGCAGAGGGCAGAGGCTCACCACGGCGGTTGGCGAATCGTGGACAGGTTGGAAGACCTCTTCCGAGGTGCCAGAGGTGCCGACCAAGGATTCAAGGCGTGTCCAGGGGATCGCTTTGAATCCTGCATCGGAGAACGCGAAATAGAGCAAGCTGCTGCCGCGGAACACATTCCGTGCTGTGCCCCAATCGGGATCGACCGGGAGCGGAATGCGTTTCTCTGCGCTGATGAGCCAGACTCCATGGCGATAGGTGGTTGCCACGTACCACCCGGCGAGCTTGGGACGCAGGGGCACGAAGCATCGAACCTCACCGAAACGCGCGCCGGCTCCGAACTCGTGACGAAACGTGGTATCGAAGCCTTGGTGCGCGCAGATGCCGAGGTAGGCGACCTTGTCGTCGATGTTGTTGGCGTTGTACTCCGCGAGCTGCAAGCGGTGGTTCTTCGGTGCGGTGTAGGTCGACCCGAGAAGGCAGAACTTCCGAACGAACGCTGCCATGGTTGCCCAAGGTGCGCTCTGCGGATTTGAGCGCGCGATGGCTTCGACCAGATCCAGAGTCTCGAACACGACCCGTCGGTCAGCACCGTAGAGAAGACAGAAGATAGTACGCCGGGCTTGGAGCACCCAAGCGGATGTCTGCGGGCGGGCGCTCGATCCCTCGAGCACTTTCAGCACGGCCCGTTTGATGGCCTGTTCGAACGGGTTCCGGCGAAGCAGCACCAGCGTTTCCTCAATCGCTGCGGTTGTGGACAGTGCCGGCATGTTGACTTTGAGCCTGTTCAACATCCCGATGACCTTGATTGGCCACGCCTGGACCTGGTGGTTGGCCAAACCGAGGAGCGCGACCGGGCTGGTGCCCGTGTTGGTCGCCACCTGAATGGCGAAGGCGACGGCGGGCAGCTGAAAGGAGGAGGTTGGCCCGTCCAGACAGACCACCTCGTCCTCACCGGAATCGTCATGGTCTCGCAGCACGTGAAGCATCGCATCCGTGGTGGCGATGACGGTGTGCGGCTTTCCGGAAAGCCGGAACCCCGAAGCGGCGGTGATTCCTGCGCGGAACTCATGCGATTGCCTGCGCTCGAGTCGTGTCTCCCTTGCTACGAGGAGGTCGACGTGACGGAGTGCCACCGCCAACACACCACGCGTCGCCCCATCTCCGTAGGCGGATAACGGAACGAGGAAACGCCAGTCATTGCGGCGAGAGCAAGCAGGCGTGAGCTTTCCGTGCAGCTCGAATCCGCCGTCCTTTCCCCGCGCCAGCTGAAAGATCTCTCCAGAGGTCGACGCGAGGTACAGGTGATCCTGTTCTGGACTACGGCCTGCGTCGAGGCAGTGGGCGCTGATGGGCAGCACCAGGCGAATCGGTTCCTGCGTTCGCCACACGTCCCGTTCGGTATCGAAGCAGAACCGGAGGACGTTGTTGTCATGGCCCGACGACCACACCTCGAGACCGACGGGATCGACGAAAAGCATGCGGCCATGGGGGCCCTTGCGGTCGCACAGGACAGTCAGACGGTGTTCGAGTTCCTTTGCGGGACACGCAGCGTCGACCACCCAGACACCCCCTTCCCGGGATGAGCCGACTACGTGTCGGCGCCCGGAGAACACCAATGATCCGAGGCAATCGATGGAGCTTGCGTGAAACGGCGCGCCAAGGTCCTCCACCCCCCAAGAGGTGACGTCGTCAGCCGTCTGGGTAAGCCGATAGAGGTGTCCGGACTTGTCCCCGACGAAGACCTGGAGTGCGTGGTCTTTGTCCTGGATGATCGTCATTGCCCGGGGCTCGTAGCGACACTGCCCCACGTGAACGGGCGACGAGAAGCCGCGTCGGTCGAGAGTTTCGAGCATCTTTCCGACGGCGCGAAGTTGCGCGCCCAAGTCGGTGGGCTGTTTCGCAGACGGCAATGAATTCGGTTTCGTTGGTTCTGCTTCGCCGGTGTTCATCGTTGGTTCCCGCCCACTCAGGTGGATGACACGTTCTCTCCAAAAAACGTAAGGCGCGACAAATCGCTCAGAAGTTAGCCCACGCGAACGCGAACGCCTATACAATTTTCTCCTAAGTATTCGGTTGACGCGACCTGGATAGCCGCCGTATCGCATATTTACGATACCGTTGTCTGTCGTGCATCAAGGGGAGCCGGTATCACGGAGGGAGGGCTTCCCGGCGAAGCAGACCGCTATTTCGGCGGGCACGGAGATGTGGCCGGATGACAGGACCTTGGCTTTCGCGGCATCCTCCGTCGTATCTTTGGAGCCTACGGGATCGCTCGGTCCACGGACGGGGGCAGCGAGCCCGGAGCGTTGGCGTCTCCACCTGGGCCACTCGACTATGACTGTGTGCGTGCGGAGTCCTTGCGGAGGGATCCAGACGAGCTGACGCTTGTGGCAGGTTGACGGTAACGGCAACCCCGAGGGCCATCAGTCCGACCGCCAAGTCGATGGCGGGATGGAGCCGCATGGCCCGACTCGCGTTCTGGCTCCCGGCCGTCGCCTGTGCAGAAGCCGCGCTCGCTGCGCTCCCCTTCGGGATGCCGCCGTGCGCGCACCTCGAAGCAGCGGCGAAGGTCCTGGCGTTCCCGCACGTTCCTGGAGGCGATCGGACGCGAACGAGCTTCCGCTCTCTATTCGCTCCTCGAAGGCCGCCTCGCCGCGGTGCTCGGCGGGTTCTCGACCAAGAGATAGGCGATGAGGCGGAGCGAGTCTTGCGATGCACGCGGGTCCCGCTCACAATGCTCCGATGAAACTCAGCGTTCTTGGACGGGTCGGCATGGCCGCCATCGTCGCGCTTCTCACCGCATGCGGTGGTGAAACCTCCGGCGACGGCGGTGGTGGCTCCGGCGGAACCGGCGGCACAGACGCTGGCGACGCTGGAGACGCGGCGACCTGTCCCCCGATGCAGGGGCCGATGGATTGCGTCGATCCATGTACCGACGAAATGTACGGTCCATCCTGCGTAGACGGACATTGGACGTGCGAGCGAACCATGCCGGATGGGGGATGTGCCGACGGCGGGACACCTGAACCGTTCGCGTGCGGCGAGCTCACGTGCGAGGGCACGCAGATTTGCATGCACGCCCGTGGGCCCGGGGCCTGCCCAGAGCCCGACTCTGGACCTTGCGTCCCCGGTTGTCCGGGCTGCGAGCCTTTGCCCGCGCCAACGTGTGAATCGCTGCCACCCGCGTGCGTCGCGACGCCTACGTGTGAGTGTCTGCTCAAAGAGCTGTGTTATTCCTCCGGGACGTGCGCTCCGGAGAGTGACGGGCTGGAAGTCATTTGCTTCAGCGCCTGAGAAGGCCGCTGAGAGTCATCCCGGAGGCATACACATGAAGTTCACCTCGCCCGCGCGGTTGGCGCAGCTGTCCCCGACGTCGTCGAGAACGAAGGAGGTCGAGTACGCCGCGGCGTCGTTGGTCAAGCCCAAGACGCTCTGAAAGTCGCCCGGCAAGTACGCCGCGAGCGGGTTGGTGAAGTCATTGTGCGTGACGCCGCGGGTGAACGCGATCTGGCCGCCCGGCTGATTGACCGTGTGGATCTCGATTCGGTTCGAGCCTTCGAACAACACCCCCTGGACCGTGACCAGGGGACCCTCTCCGCCCCACGTCGGGACGTCCTCATACAACACCACGAAGCGTCGGTCCGGCGCGGCGCCGACCGTGACATAGGAGACCGTGCCGCCCCAAATTGGGTTGACGTCACCTCCCCACGCGAGCGCGATCATATCGACGGCGCCGATGTCCTGGACGTCGCACGGCAACACCGGGCTGTAGGCATACGGGTAGATGGCCGCGTCGAAGCTCAGCACGGGATCGGGGTTCACGATCACATCGGTGTACGTGGTGCCGAAGATCGTGAAGCTGAAGCCGATGGGAACCGTCTGCGGCTGCGGCGGGAGGCCCGGCACCTCGAAGTCGAGGACGGTGGGGGAACCCATGCTCGTCTGCACAAAGGGAATCGACGAAGCCAACACGCCGTCGGTATCGAGCTGATCCGGATTGAACACCGTGGGACAGTTGTCGCACGAGTCCGGCACTCCATCGCCGATGACCCCATCCCAGTTCTCCAAGTCCGGTGATGGCGTGCCGCTGCATGCTCCGGATTGGCAAACCTCATTCACCGTGCACGCGTCCGCGTCGTCGCACGCCTGGCCATTCATCGCCGCATCGTCGAACACGCAACCCGTGGCCGGATCGCAGCCATCGGTCGTGCATGCGTTTTGGTCGTCGCACGTCACGGCGACGCCGCCACATTGACCGTTGGCGCACGTATCGTCCGTCGTGCAAGCGCTACCGTCGTCGCACGCGGCGCCGTTCGCCGGCGCTGCCTCGAACACACAGCCCGTGGAGGGATCACAAGAGTCCGTCGTGCACTCGTTCTGATCGTCACACAGCACCGTCACCCCAGCGCAGAGCCCACCGACGCAAACGTCCGTGTCCGTGCACGCGTTACCATCGTCACACGTGTTGCCCTCGTTCGGAGCGTCATCGAACACGCAGCCAGATGCAGGATCGCACGAGTCCTGCGTGCAAGGTTCATCGTCGTCGCAGACGACGGCGGTTCCGTTGCACTCGCCCTGGTCGCACGCGAACGTCGTGCACGCGTCGGAGTTGCCGCACGCTTCGCCGTTCCTTGCGGCGGCGTCGTTCACACAGCCCGTGGCTGGATCGCAGCTATCCGCGGTGCAGGGGTTGTCGTCGTCGCAATCCGCCGGCACGGTGCAAAGCGGCGTGTCGGATGCCGCGTCGCCTTGTCCCTGACCATCCGGCGAATTGGGAGCATCGTAGGCCGAGTCCCCGCCCGAGTCCTTGCCGTAGTTCGGGTTCGCTGCCGGTCCGCCGCCGGGATCGGCAGCATCATCGCCGCAGCCCCAAGCAAGCAACACCATGAACAAGCCAAGCCCCGATTGAAGCTTCGAATGACTGCTCCGCATCCCCTCAGTATTGCGCTTGGGGGGGGCAGCGGCAACCCACGTCGAGCGTGCGCCTCGACCCGCGACTGAGCCGTCACGAATTCGAGCGGAAGGCTCGCCGGTTTGGGCTTGCCGATGGGGCGGGAAGGGCTTGAATGCTGGCGCGCATCGATCCATTGTGAGACCAATGGCGAAGCTCAAGGTCGATATGAGTGAGCTACTCGATGCCATGCGCTCGGCGTCGGACGGGGTTACGTACTACTTCAACCGTCAGATGGGCGTGGTGGACTACCGCGTTGACTTCGACGACTTCGCGTCGGATGAGGAGAGCGACGACGACACGGACTTCTTCAATGAAGATATCTGGGTCGAAGTTCCAACGCTGAGCTCGCGCGAGGGATACGAACGGATGGCCTCGTTCGCTGAGAGCGTCGACGAACCCGACATCCGGGATCTTCTCGACACCGCTCTGGGCGGGCGCGGGTCGTTCCGTCGATTTCGGGACATCGTCGATCGGTATCCCGACGTCGAAGCGCGATGGCGGAAGTTCGAGCGTGACCATCTCGAGCAGGAGGCAATCCGTTGGCTCGAGACGTTGGACATCCGGCCCGAATACTCACTCCCCAACATCCCGATTCCAGAGCCGCCAGCGGCCGTCGAAGCAACGCCGAAGCTGGGCCTCATCGATCTTCTGCTTTTGGGCGCACCCGACGGCAACATCGACGTGGTCGAGCATAAGGTGATGCGGGTGTATCTCGCAGCGTCGGAGTCCGCAGCGAGGCAGTGCTTCAAGAATCTCGCGCGTGACATCTGCGGGGTCTGCGGTGTTGGGTGGAGGAAGCGGTTCGTCCAAGGCGTGTCGGCGTTTGAGATGGAGCGGTATTGCTTGTCCGTCGAGGGCACGAGGGTCGAGCTGTTGGTCGACGTACACCCGTCGGTGACGAATCACTTTTCTTCCCGGTAAGCCGGGACCGAACCAATCGAAATCGAATCCGCACAGCACCGGCGTCCGGTGTACCGCGCACGCAGCCATTCATGTGACGCGATCGGAGCGAGGCCTCAGCACAGCATTGAATGTGCAAGGGTTGCCGTGACAGGTTCGGTTGGCCGACCGTGGGGAATCGCCATGGCGAGTCCAGAGCAGCACGGCACCGCCGTGCGATCAGCTGCGCCCCCAAATGTTCGAAATGCCTACCAGACCTGCACCCGGCGCCGGCATTCCCTCCGCCAGATCGCGCCGCATAGCGACGCGCTACCGGTCGGCTACCGGCGACTCCTGCGCGGAATTCCAGCACGCTGACCCGTCTCGACATGATGAGCGCATCCTCTGACGATTGTTTTAAAAATGTCTGAGACAAAGCAACGCGTCAGCGCGGCCCAGCATCAGAGATTGTGAACGAGGTCGAAGAGGCCTCCCCAAAGAAGAATCAATCGTGAGGAAACCCATGAGCTATCAGAAACTCGGTAACGGCATCCGCAAGAACTCCGCTCGTCCCATCAAGGTCTACGTCGCTGAGAACGGTGAACACTGGTATTGCGACGCAGAGGCGGACGTCGAAAAGGGATTCGGTTCCGCGGGATGCTCGCCATTGAGCGAGTCGACCAGTAACAAGTAGAACACCATCAACGTGTGAACGAGGCGGGCGTCCAGGGGACTTCCCGCCTACCCAGGCTCGGTACCCGTCGCCCCGTGGCTCGATCGCGCGCTCTTGTCTGGCGGCGGTGCGCAGCATCAGCAACTGTAGTGCCTTGCCGGGCGTGTCGATGGGCGCCATGACGGATGCGAGCTCCTCGTCGTTACGAATCACTCGAACCATCCCCCCTTCCGACAGCACGAGGTAGACCCTCACCGTGGCTCTCATACCATGCCAGGGGATTGAAGCCGTTCCACCGATTCGGATCGCGGCTTGGGTCCGCGCCGCCGGGGAGACGACCCATCGAACCCTCCTCTCCTCTCGCGCGTGTGCCTCCGACCGCGCCCACCCGGCACGACGCTGCGGCCGGCGGCTCGTCCAGGCAGCCGAGATCGAGCGGCTGGATGCTCGAGCACGCAACCCCGAGCTCGGGTGCGCCGGCACACTCGGCGTACTGACCGCTCTCCTCCCGTTTGCCGCGACCGAGTGCGTCGCAGAGGAAAGGAGTCTCATGCTGGCAGATCGGCAGATGGCTCGACGGGGGGTGAAACGCGGCCTTCGCCGACGCGGCCTCCGCTGACGTGAGCCCGTCAAAAACCGTATCCCCCTTGGAGCACTTGCAGCCCAGGAGGCTTGGCATGAGCAGGGCGATGGCGACGAGGGCGGAATGTGCACGAATCATGCCCCATTCTCGCATGAATTCACCCCGCGCCATGAACAGGACCTCAGCTCGACGCCAGTGATTGGCAAATCGGCTCAGTTTCAAAAAATGTCTAAGACGAGTGAGATCATTGTCTCCGAGTCAACATCCTAACTCTCAGAACACGCCGCAGGACACGGCGCGCAACACAACTCGACAATCCCGTGAGGTACACGATGAAAGCACAACAACTCGGAAACGGAATTCGCAAGAGCTCAGCCCGACCCATGAAAGTACATGTCGCCAGGAACGGTGAGGTTTGGCTCTGCGACGTTGACGCGGACACCAACAAAGGATTTGCGGCGGCCGGTTGCTCGCCCATGAGCGAGTCCCCGCAGAACGATTAGTCTACCTCACGACTGACCCGCGGGGGTGGTGACGGCAATGTCCCCTGCCGACGCCACCCCCGCACCTATTCCATCGCCAACTGTTGCCAACGCGTGTCATTTCGTCGACTCGGCGCTAACCTCCCGTACATGGTTTGGCTATCGACTCCGACACTCTTCCGCCTCCGGGATCAGTTGCAGGCGCACGGGCAACGGCCGTCGGTCGTGCTCCCCAACCAGAACCTGTCCCCCGACGCCCTGGAGTTCATCCAGGTCACGACCCAGTATGGGACGCTCTGCGAAGCCATGTACATCATGATGGCTGCAGACGGCCGGGTGTCGCAGGAGGAGCGCGACGTTCTCAAGGGCGCGCTCCGATCCCTGTCGGATGACAGCGTGCGCGGCGTGCACATCGAGGCGATGCTGGATGCCGCAGCCAAGAAGATCGCCAACGAGGGACGCGAGAAACGGATGGCGGCGATCGTCTCGGAGTTGAGCGAGGACTCGACGCTCTCCGAAGTCGCATTCGTGCTGATGGCAGCGATCGCTTTTGCCGACAATGTCATCGAGGACGAAGAAAACGAGGTCCTCAACGAGCTCGCCGAGGGATTGGGGATTGACGAAGAGCGCGCCAACATGTTGCTCGATCAGGTCGAGCAGGAGCAGGACGCCGCCAGCTAGTCCCAAATCAAGCGCTTCGCGCTGCTTTGGGTCTAGGTTTTTCTCAGGGGGCTTTCGCAAAGCCCCCTCGCCGCGCTCGCCGCGGCTCACCCCAAAACGCTCGCCTGCCGGCTCGACCA
>Ga0180009_10003937_pt1 | contig 16640 bp, 15 predicted proteins | sample OS_PC_MetaG_FD_123537 | JGI IMG/M metagenome (GOLD analysis project Ga0180009, IMG submission 123537) | Groundwater microbial communities from the Aspo Hard Rock Laboratory (HRL) deep subsurface site, Sweden - OS_PC_MetaG | ecosystem: Environmental > Aquatic > Deep subsurface > Groundwater...
GGACCCGGCTTCTGGAAATCACTGAAGCCGGCCTCTTGGTCATGGACCCCAACGGAGAACGGGAGATTCCGGCCGATACCGTAGTTCTGGCCCTGGGCGCCTCGCCGTTCAATCCCCTGGCTGAAGTCCTGGACCGGCCGGGGCTCGACGTCCGGATCGTCGGGGATGCCGGCGGGATCGGCCGGGCCTACGAAGCCATCCACCAGGGCTTCGAGGCGGGTCGCCGGCTCTGATCGGGCGTCACCGATCCAGCGAGGACATGGATCAGCAGTGGCCCTGGTGCGTCTCGTCCAGAACGGACCGGACTGCGCCGCGCGGCCATGGCCTCCAGGACCAGCGGTTCATCAGAAACGCCTTAAGGCCCAAATCCATGGCTTTCTGGGCGGTCATGGATTCACTATAGCCGGTGCATAGAATGACAGGCGGGCCCGGCCGGCCTCTGATGACCAGCCAGGCCAGTTCCTCGCCGGTCATTCGGGGCATGGTGTGGTCTGTAACGAATAGATGGCATTCCGCTTCCGAGGCGCTACGGCCCGGAGCGCCGCCAGCGGACCGTCGAAGACATCGACGGCGGAACCCAGTCCCTCCGGCAGTTCCCTGGCGATGTCCCCCAGGGCGGGCTCGTCGTCCACGAAGAAAATATGCTCCGTTCTTCCGACGATCACCGGTTCGGCCCCCGCTTCCATCGCTCCGGACGTATCGAGTAAGGGCAGCTATACCTGAAAGGCCGTACCATGGCCCAGCGGTGAACCTTGATTGTTTCTCCATGACTCCCTGACGACGCCGCTCACCACGGCCAGGCCCAGACCCGTGCTCTCGCCCGGCTGTTTGGTCGTAAACAGGGTTCGAAAACACGATCGAGGGTCCGGTCGTCCATGACGTGTCCGATGTCCAACACCATGAGTCTCAGGCATCGTCCCGGCGGCAGTTCGTCTCTCGTTTCCGGATCGACCTCGGCCAGTTCGATCCGCAATAGGCCACCCCGCTCCCGCATGGCATGGGCGGCGTTGGTGCATAGGTTTCAAACCGAATTTTACGGCTGATTTCTGCGGCAGCGCCGAAATGCGTGCTGCAACGCCTCGCTACCAACCCAACTGCAAAATGCGGGTTAAAGCGGGGTGAACAAACTTCCTGACATGGTGGCCCGGGATCAGCTCAGACCGATGCCCGAGGTTTTCAACGCCTCTTCGGTCAGAACGGTTAGGGAGATCATGTCGGTGATTTCGTCGATCTCCTTCATCATGTCCGTTTCCGGCCCGGAACCGATAATGAACCAGCGGATGGCCATGTGGCTGAAGCTGCCCAGGAACAGGTTTCGGAAAACACGGGCGTTGAGGTCCGGCCGGAAGCTGCCCTCGGCCTTGCCCTCTTCAATCACCCCTTCGATGACCCGGTAGTACCGCTTGAGGGTTTCGTACACGGTCGAGGTATAAAAACCGGCGCTGAGCTGGATATGAAGAAGAAAGACCTTGAGGAAGTTGCGATTGGTCAGATAGAAGGAGAAATGATTTCGAATCAGCCGCCGGAGCTTTCTGAGCGGCGTTTTGACCTCAAAAGCCTCGTCGACACGATCCATGTGATCACGGAGGCGGGCCGCCGGAATGGCAAAAAGCAGGGCCTCCTTGCTGGCGAAATACTCATAGACCGTACCTTCGGAAACGCCGGCCATGCGGGCGATTTCCGAGACTTTGGCCTTGGCGAAGCCCTGTTCGGCGAAAATCCGTTCGGCGGCCGATAGAATCCGATCCGCTTTGTCGGTCTGGGGCTGGTCCAGCCAGGGCCGCCTCTGGATCATGGGCAGGATGAGATCGAGGACGTCGTCCAGTTCCCGCGTGGGCGACTCGATCTCCCGGGTGACCTGAAAACTGATATCCTCGAAGTCCAGAGTGCCGAAGATGACGTCCCGGGTCAGGCTGATGTTGAGGTCTTCCCGGAACAGGCCGGTCTTGATACCCGATTCCAGGACCCCCTGGAGGATACCGCTGTAGCTCCGGATCAGATTGTAGGCCGGACTTTGGTAGAAATCCTTTTGCGACCGGCATTCCAGGATCAGGACCCGGGAAAACTCGGGATCGGTTTCGCCGCGTCGCAGTTGGAACCAGATGAACCGGCTCAGCAGGCTGGTGGCATCCCGAATGCCTTCCAGGCTCAATTCGAGCTGGGCGATGGTCTCCAGCATGCCTTCGTAAGGAACGGAAAAAAGCAGGTCCTCCTTGCCCTTGAAGAACTGGTAGATGACCGAATCGTTGACCTCGGCCCGCCGGGCGATTTCGGCGATACTGGCCCCCTGGAGGCCTTTTTCGGCAAAAACATGCCTCGCGGCCCGTAGAATTCTCGTTTTGCGTTCATCCCTGGACAAATCCGCCCCCCTGAGAAATCGAGTGCCAATTCCGAGACATTGAATCCGATTCAGGGCCTTGTGTCAAGCCCCATCCGGGCCGTTCGATCTGCCACGCGGGCCGCTTTATTTTAACTAATTGTTTTTGTTGCTTTATTAAAACAGACCATCTTTTTGGCCCGAAGACCGACCCTGAAAATATACTATAATAAAGCTCAATAAATTTAAATATTGACTTATATTTTATTTCCGGTTATTATCATAATATATTCAGTTATGATGGTATGTTATAGACATAGTTTTTTTCAGGCCCTCCGGGTTTTCCGCCTGGGGCCTCATTTGGTGGTTATAAATATGAATATGACTCAATTTCGGCCGGCCAGCACCATCCACCCGGCCGTTCCCCGGAAACCACGGCCCCAACCATGACCGACCCGGCCGCCCCCGTCCTCCAGGTCACCAACCTGACCGTCCATTTCGGCGGCGTCACCGCCCTGGACCGCGTGTCCTTCGAAGCCCGGGCCGGTGAAATTTTGGCCGTCATCGGACCCAACGGTGCGGGGAAAACCAGCCTACTCAACTGCATCAACGGATTCTACCGGGCTACCTCCGGATCGATCGTCTATCGCGGCCAGGAACTGATGGGCCGGAAGACCCACGACATCGCCCGGCTGGGCGTGGCCCGCGTCTTCCAGGGGCTCCAGACCTACGCGGGCATGACCACCCTGGACAACCTCATGACCGGCCGACACCTGGCCTTCACCCACGGGATTCTGGGGGCCTATTTTTATTTCTGGTCCCGTGCCCGCCAAGAGGAGTTGGCCAACCGCCGCCGGGTCGAGGAGGTCATCAAGTTCCTGGAGATCGAGCCGATCCGCAAAAAGCACGTGGGTGAGCTGTCCTACGGCCTGCGCAAGCGGGTGGACTTCGGCCGGGCCCTGGCCATGGAGCCTGACCTGCTGCTCCTGGATGAGCCCATGGCCGGGATGAACCTCGAGGAAAAGGAGGATATGGCTCGTTTCTTTCTTGACGTTTCTGAACAGCGCGGGACGACCATGCTTTTGATCGAGCATGACATGGGGGTGGTCATGGATATCGCCGACCGCATCGTGGTCCTGGACTTCGGCCGTCTGATCGCCGAGGGCCGGCCGGCGGACATCGGCCGCGACCCGGCCGTGCTGGCCGCCTACCTCGGTCAGGAAGCGGGCTGAGACCATGGACAACGAGCGCTTGTGGGAAGCGTGTCGTCCGGTGGTCGAGGCCGATAGCGCCGCGGGCGAACACTTCAAGCGCTGCGTCCTCGCGCTCCGAGACACGCTGCCCAAGGTCCTGGCGGACCAGTTCCGATCCAATCCCGGCCTGGCGGCCATGCGCAAGAAGGATTTCGGGGTCTGGAACAGCTACACTTGGGCCGAGGTCTGGGAGCGGACCAAGCATATCGCCCTGGGCCTTCGGGAACTCGGTCTCCGGCGGGGAGACAAGGCCGCGGTCATCGGCGACAACGATCCCGAGTGGTATTGGATCGAGATGGCCGTGCAGGCCCTGGGCGGGGTCTGCGTGGGGCTGTACATCGATGCCATGCCTTCGGACGCGGAATACATCGTCAACCATTCCGACGCGGTCTTCGTTTTTGCCAAGGACCAGGAGCAGACGGACAAGTTCCTGGAGATTCGGGACAAACTGCCCCAGGTGCGCCGGGTGATTTTCTGGGACGACAAGGGCATGGCCTCGTACCGGAACCGTCCCTGGCTTCTCGAACTGCGGGACCTGATGGAACTGGGCCGGGAGTCGGACCGTCGCCATCCTGAATGGTTCGAGCAGTTCGTGGAGGAGACCCGTCCCGAGGACCTGGCCCTGCTCTGTTACACATCCGGCACGACCAGCCTGCCCAAGGGTGTCATGATCAGCCAGTCCTATCTGATCCAGGCGGCCGTTCGCTGGGGCACGGCGGTCATCCCCCAGCCGACGGACAATTATCTTTCGTACGTACCGCCGGCCTGGGTGGCCGAACAGCTTCAACTGGCCGCCTGCATGGCCTTCGGGGTCCGAATCAACTTCCCGGAAAAACCGGAAACGGTCATGGAGGACATCCGGGAGATCGGCCCCCAATCGGCCCTTCTCAGTCCGATGCAGTGGCAGGGCATTTTTTCCCAGGTCCAGATGAAAATCTTCGACACCGGGCCGATCCGCCGTTCAATCTATCGCCTCTGCCTGCCCGTGGGCTACCGGATGGCCCGGTATGCCGTGGATCATGAATGCCGCCCGCCCCGGTTCTGGCGGCTGCTCTACCTGCTGGCCGACGGCCTTTGTTTCCGCCACATGCGCGACTATCTGGGTTTAAGCAGGCTGCGTTACGGCATCACCGGCGGCTCGGCCCTGGGCCCGGACGTTTTCCGTTGGTTCATGGCCATCGGGGTTCGCATCAAGGACGGTTACGGCCTTACCGAACTCAGTCCGGCCACGGTCCACCGGTATCGGATCATTCCGGGAACCAGCGGCCAGCCCGTTCCCGGCGTGGAGGTCCGGATCAGTGAGGCCGGCGAGGTCTGGCTACGCTCGGATGTGCGCTTCGACGGCTACTACAAAAACGAAGAAGCCACCGCTGAGGTGCTCTCCGAGGATGGCTGGATTCGGACCGGTGACTGCGGGACCGTCTCCCTGGACGGGCACCTGATCATTTACGATCGGCTCAAGGAGATGCTGCCCCTGCGGGGCGGAGGTGTCTATTCGCCAACCTATATCCAGAACCGGCTCAAGTTCAGCCCCTATGTCAAGGAGGCCATGGTCGTGGGCGGCCGGGATCGGGACTCGATCTTCGCCATCATCACGATCGACTTCGACAACGTCGGCCGCTGGGCGGAGAAAAACCGGCTCTCCTACACCACATTTGTCGATCTGAGTCAGAAGAACGAGGTTTACGACCTGATCCGGAAAGACGTGGACCGGGTCAACCAGACCCTGCCGCTCAATGCGCGAATCGGCCGCTACACTCTGTTGCACAAGGAATTCGACGCCGATGAAAGCGAACTGACCCGGACGAGGAAACTGCGGCGGGCCTTTTTGGAACAACGGTACGCCGAGTTGATCGGGGCCGCCTATGCCGGGCGGGACGGTATCGCCATCGAGGCCGAGGTCAAGTACCGGGACGGCCGCTCCGGCACGATCAAGACGAACCTGAAGATACGCGGCGTGCCACTGGAGGACGCAAGTTGAACTTCTTCCTGGAAATCCTGCTCAACGGGCTGCTATCCGGCGGGGTTTACGCCCTGATGGGCCTGGCCCTGGTCATCATTTACAAGTCCTCGTCCATTTTCAACTTCGCCCACGGATCGCTGGTAGCCTTCACCACCTTCCTGCTTTGGCAGTTGATCGTGGGCTGGCACGTCCCGATCTGGCTGGCCGTGCCCCTGCTGGTGGCCTTCACCTTTCTGGTCTCCTATCTGGTTCAGCGGCTGGTCCTGCAGCCCCTGATCGGCCAGTCCCTGATGTCTGCCATCATGGCCACAATCGCCCTGGGCGAATTCCTTCACGGCGCGGCCGTTCTATTCTGGCCCGGCCCCGGACGAATGTTGCCGCCCTTCATCGGCGCCTCCCGCGTCCGGATCGGATCGATTGCCGTGTCCGGCGAGGCCCTGCTCAATTTCGCCGTCTGCTCGGTCTGCTTCGCCGTCTTTCTGGCCTTCTTCCACAAAACCCGCTTCGGTCTGGCCATGCGCGGCACGGCCGAAGACCACATGCTGGCCGAAAGCGAAGGCGTCAGCGTAAGCCGGGTCTTTATCGTGAGCTGGTTCGTGGCCATCCTCATCGCGGCCGTGGGCGGCATTCTGATGAGCTCTCTGTTCGGCATCAGTTTCGAACCCCTGCACGGACTGGGCATGAAAGGCCTGGCCGTGGTCATCTTCGGCGGCTTGGAGTCCATTGTCGGGGCCATGATCGGCGGCCTGGTCATTGGGGTGGTCGAGTCCCTGTCCAGCGGCTACTTCGATCCATACGTCGGTGGCGGGTCGGCCGAGGTCGCCCCGTACATCGTCCTCCTGGTGGCCCTGCTGTTCAGGCCTTACGGACTGTTCGGCTACCAGCGCATCGAGAGGGTTTAGCCATGCTGCGTAGGCCTTGCGGCACCTTTGACGAAAACTACGTCCAGGACAGCGCCCTGGTTCGGACCCGCTTCCGCTGGACCCTGCTCGCCCTTCTCCTGGCCGGCCTCTTCATCGCCTTCCCCTGGCTGGCCAGCAACTATCTCCTGGACGTCATGACCAACATCGCCATCACGGTCATCGCGGTCCTCGGGCTCCAGATCGTCATCGGCTTCACCGGCCAGATCAGCCTGGGGCACGCCGCCTTCATGGCCGCGGGCGCCTACGCGAGCGGCATGATCTCCTATCACCTGGGCTGGTCCTTTTGGATTTCCATGCCCCTGGCCGCCCTTTCCAGCGGCCTGCTCGGGCTGATCGTGGCCATTCCCGCGTTGCGCATCCGCGGCTTTTACATCGCCGTCACCACCTTGGTCGCCCATTTCATCATCATGTGGGGCATCCTGCACGGCGGTAACGTGACCATGGGCCTGGTCGGACTCTCGGCCGACGATGTCCGCATCGGGAGCTTCGCCCTGGACAACGAGCGGCGCTTCTATTATCTGGCCATGACCCTGGCCGTCCTGACCGTTTTCCTGACCACCAACCTGATGCGCACCCGAATCGGCCGGGCCATGCTGGCCGTGCGCGACAACGACCTGGCCGCCTCGTTCATGGGCATCAATGTCTTCCGGACCAAGATCACGGCCTTTTTCCTTTCCTCGCTATACGCCGGCGTGGCCGGGGCCCTGATGGCTCATTATCAGGGCATCATCACGGTCGAACAGTTCACCCTCATGGATTCCATCTGGATGCTGGGCATGATCATCATCGGTGGGCCGTCGATCATCGGGGCCGTCTTCGGCGTCTTTTTCATGAAAATTTTGCACCAGATCATTCTGCTGCTCGCCCCCTGGATCGGCGGCCTGTTCCCCCTGGTGGCCGGCACGGCCGTGGCCGGGTTCATGCAGCTCTTTTTCGGCGCGGTCATCATCTGGTTTCTGGTTTTTGAACCGCGGGGGCTGGCTCACCGGTGGCAGATCATCCTGTCCATCTTCCGACTGTGGCCCTTCCCGCACTAGTCAGGCGTGTGGAAAAGCGAGCCAGAATTCTTCCCCTTTCAAGGTCTTTTTGGGAGTCAATATGCTGGCGGTTAAAAATGTCGAAGTGATCTACTCCAAGGTCATCCTGGTCCTCAGGGGCATCACCCTCCAAGTCGATCCCGGCCGGATCGTCAGTCTGCTCGGGGCGAACGGAGCGGGAAAAAGCACCACCCTCAAGGCCGTCTCCGGCCTGCTGAGCGTCGAGCTCGGCAAGGTCAGCCACGGCTCGATATCCTTCGAAGGCCGGCAAATCGAAAAAATGCGCGCCCGCGAGGTGGCCGCCCTGGGCCTGCGCCTGGTCATTGAGGGCCGGCGCCTGTATTCCCATTTGGACGTGGCGGAAAACCTGGAAATGGGCGCCTATCTCAACCGGGCCCGTCGGGATGTCCGGGAACGGCTTCAGACCGTCTATGAATACTTCCCCCGGCTGGTGGAGTTGAAAGGCCGCGTATCCGGTTACCTCTCGGGCGGCGAGCAGCAGATGCTGGTCATCGGGCGGAGCCTGATGGCCCGGCCCAAGATGATCATGCTCGACGAACCGTCGCTGGGCCTGGCGCCCCTGATCGTCCGGGATATCTTCGACATTATCCGGCGCATTAACCAGGAGGAACAGGTGGGCATCCTGCTGGTCGAACAGAACGCCCGCGTGGCTCTGTCGGTCTCGGATTACGCCTACGTCATGGAAAACGGTCGTATCGTGCTCGACGGACCGGCGGCCAGGATTCAGGAAAACGAGGACGTCCAGGAGTTCTATCTCGGTCTCTCCGGCGTGGGCCGGAAAAAAAGCTATCGGGAAGTCAAGCATTACAAGCGCCGCAAGCGGTGGCTGGGCTGACGGGTTCGCCGCGCCCGAAACCGAGTATCGGCGTTGATGAAGATATAGTCTTGGGGTTGGACCCCTGAAAGAAACATCATCCGCACAGGGAGGTCGAAATGAAAGTCAAAGCGTCAGGTCTGATCATCTCCATCCTGGCCGTCGCGGCCGCGCTCGTATTGTTAATCGGCGACGACGGATTCTGCGCGTCCAGGACGATCCGCATCGGTCATATCGTCCACATGACCGGGGCGTACGCGGCGGGCCAGGTCGGCATCAACGAAGGCTTCCTCGACGGCGTGGAAGCGGCCAACCTGCACATGAAGCTGCCCGCGGGCGTCCGTTTCGAAGGAGCCTGGATGGACGGGGGCACCGACACCAGCAAGTCGATGACCGCCTTTAAGAAACTGACGGGCGGGGACAATCCGGTCGTGCTCATCATCGGAGAATCTACGCCGGTCGCCCTGGCCTTGAAAAAATGGTTCATCAAGAAGCAGATTCCTTCCCTCGAGGGCGGCAGCGGACAGGAACTGTTCAATCTGCCCTCCTGGACCTTTTCCGTGCCCTCGCCCTACGTCAACGAACTGGGCGCCTGGATCGATTTCTACACCAAGGAAGTCTGGCCGAAGAAGGGGCTGAAACGGGCGCCCCGTTTCGCATGGCTGACCTGGGATATCGCACCCGGACGGGCGCAGATCACGGACGAGGCCAAAGCCTATTTGACCTCGAAGGGCGTCGAGATCGTCGGCGAGGAGTTCATTCCCGTGGTGCCCACCGACGTCAGCGCGCAGATTCTTCGTCTTAAGGAAAAAAAGGTCGATTTCACCTACGGCCTGATGTACTATAACGCCTTGGCCGTAGTGATGAAGGAGTTCGACCGTCAAGGCTTGATCGACCAGGTTGACGTGGGCATGACCTATGCCTTCCAGCCCCAGATTTTCATGAAAACCGTGGGCAATCTGTCGCGCAACGTCTATGTGACCGCCCTCTCTCCGCCCCTGGAGTCTTGGGGTCAGGTCTGCCCCCCGGTCCTGGAAATGTGGAAAAAGAATAGGCGGGAAGGCCTGCCTTCGCCCGACCTGTATCTATTCGGATTCAACAAGGCCCTGGTGGCCTGCGAGGCCATCCGCCTGGCCCTGGAGAAGACCGGTCCGGACAAGTTGAACGGCCAAGCAGTCTTCGCGGCGCTCAAGGGCATGAAGAGCTACGACATGTGGGGCGCGGGCAACGCGGTCAGTTTTGGCGAGAAAAAGCGGTATGGTCAGGATTCGGTTTCCTTGATCCGTCTGGACGACGCCAAGTTGAAGGTACTGGGCGAGTACCCGACGCCCAACCTGACCAAGTACAACTGGGAGAAATAGTCGGGCCGGGAGGGGTCCTGGAGCGGGGCGGCCGGTCCGACGCCGCCCGGGTTCCTCCCGTCTCGTAACACGGACGGTTGTCGGTCTGCGACAAGCGCAAGGGGGTATGATGGTCTGGGAAGCGGATATTAGGAGGCTGGCGGAGTTGAAGGAACGGGCCGGCCGGATGGGCGGCGAGGAGGGGGTGGCGCGCCACCACGCCAGAGGCAAACTGACCGTCCGTGAACGCATCGACCTGTTGGCCGACGATAGCTCTTTCGAAGAGATCGGATCGCTGACCGGCAGCGCGGTGTACGAAGGAGACCGGCTGGTCGATTTTACACCGGGCAACACGGTCATGGGACTGGTGGAACTGGACGGCCGGCGGGCGGTGGTCAGCGGCGGAGACTTTACCGTGCGCGGCGGCGCGGCCGACGCTCCGGGCGGCCTCGAGAAGGCAGACCACGCCGAACGCCTGGCCTTTGAATGGCGCCTGCCTTACATACGTCTCCTGGATGCCACGGGCGGCAGCGTGCGGACCTTCGAGCAGATCGGATACACCTATATTCCCTGGGGACCGGGCACGACATATTCGGCGCGGCTGATGCAAGTCGTGCCGGTCGTCTCCCTGGTCCTGGGGTCCGTGGCCGGTCTGCCCGCGGTCGAAACCTGCCTGGCCCATTTCAGCGTCATGGTCAAGGGGACCAGTCAGGTCTTCGTGGCCGGTCCGCCCGTGGTCAAGGCCGCCCTGGGGCATGAGATTTCCAAGGAAGACCTGGGCAACGAGCGGGTCCAGGTCCGCGAGAGCGGGGTGGTCAACAATATGGCCGACAGCGAAGCGGAGGCCATGCTCCTGGCCCGGGGCTTTCTGAGCTACCTGCCGCCCAGCGTCTGGGAACTGCCGCCCCGCGTGGACACCGAGGATGCCCCGGACCGCCGGGAGGAAAGCCTGATCCGGGCCGTTCCCCGGGAAAAGCGGCGGCCTTACGACCCCAGACAAATTCTGACATCGATCATGGACCAGGGTTCCGTCTTCGAACTGGCGCCTTGTTACGGCGGCTCCCGGATCACCGCCCTGGCCCGTCTGGACGGCTATCCGGTCGGGGTGATGATCAACGACCCCAACGTCCTGGGAGGGGCCATGGACGTGTCCGCGGCAGACAAGGCCACCCGGTTCGTGGACCTGTGCAACACCTTCCACCTGCCGGTCATCCATTTCGTGGACGAACCCGGTTTCATGGTCGGACTGGCTTCCGAGAAAAAAGGCATGCTCCGGCTGGGCGCCCGCGTTCACACCGCCATCGACCAGAGCCGGGTCCCCTGGCTGGCGGTCATCATCCGTCAGGTTTACGGCGTGGCCGGCGGCTGCCACCTGCGGGCCAGCGGCATGCACCGTCGTTATGCCTGGCCTTCGGGCAACTGGGGATCGATGCATATCGAAGGCGGGGCCATGGCCGCCTACCGCCGCGAAATCCAGTCCGCTCCGGACCCGGAGGCCAAAAGGCTGGAAATCGAAGACCGCCTGCGCAACATCGCCTCGCCGTTTCGGACGGCTCACGCCTTCGACATCGAGGAGATCATCGATCCCCGCGACACGCGGCCGCTGGCCTGCCGTTTCGTCCGGGCCGCCCGCGACATTCTGAAAACGCAACTCGGTCCCCCGGTCGGCCCGTCCTACCGGCCCTGAGCCGAAGCCCGGAGACCAGGGGGAGCGGGCTTCCCCTGGCCGCCCTTGGGCATTCCTTCAAGCGTTGGCTGCATGGGACCCGCCCTTTCGGGACCTCTGGGCGAGAGGGCTGCTGAATCCATAAAGATGCCCGGCGGCTGCCACCTGCGCGGGCCAGCGGCATGCACCCTACTCGTATTCGGCTTGATATTCCGGCCGTTGTGGGAGATAATCAAGGCGAAATTCGAACAACGGGGGTCGATCGATGTCACCTGAGGGAACCGCTTCCGTCCTGAGCCTGATCATTCCCGGGGTGGGCCAGTTCTACAACGGCCACTTCTGGCGGGGTCTTTTCTGGCTGATCGTAACCCCCGGCCTGTGGATCGGTTCCGGCGGGCTCCTGGGCTGGGTCTGCCACGTCATCGCCGCAATCACCGCCTACACCAAAGCCAAGGAACAGGCCCGGAACCGGGGGTGACGGTCGCGGACCCGACCGCGGGCGCCCGGACCAGGCCCCGTGTGTTTGACCGGAGGAGGCAGGCGGACCTTGCGTCGTAACGACCTTCTTCTGCTCCTGGTCCTGGCCTTGTCGATATCGGCCGGTATTCTGATACCGGAATGGGGCCGGCCCTTCCAGCCGCTCCTGACCGGATGCATGATGGGCCTGCTGTTCTTGAGCTTCCTGAGCATCGAGACGGCCGATGTCGGCCGGACTCTTAAACGGTCGGTTCGATCCGTGGTGATGCTTTCCGTCCTGAAGCTGCTCGTCGTGCCCGTGACCGTCTATTTCATCTTCCTGGCCGTTCTGCCTTCGTACGCCTTGGCCGCCTTGCTGCTGAGCGGGATTTCCACCGGTGTGGTCGCGCCTTTCATCTCCAACCTGGTGGGCGGCGACAGCGTCCTGGTCCTGGCCCTGGTCGTGGTCACCTCGCTGCTGGCCCCCTTCACGCTTCCGGCCCTGGTCAAGGTCCTGGCCTCGCGGCACATGGAGGTTCCCCTTCTGCCCATGATCCGGCTTCTGGTCCTGGTCGTGTTCATCCCCATGCTGGCCGCCGAGGCCCTCCGGCGCTTCGCTCCGCGACCCGCCTCGGCCGTCCGACAAAGGACCTTCCCCCTCTCCCTGGCTTTTTTCACGGCCATCAACCTGGGTGTTTTTTCCCGGTACGCCGGATACTTTCGCCAGGAGCCCGGCCAGCTTCTGCTGGCCGTGGGGGCGGCCCTGCTGCTGGGCGGGTTGTTTCTGCTGGCCGGGCTGCTGCTCTACCGGCATCGGAGTCCGGAGGTCCAGGCCGCGGCCGCCGTTTCCCTGGCCAACATGAACAACGTCCTGGTCATCGTTTTCGCCTCCCGGTTCTTCGGTCCCCTCGAACCCACCCTGGCCGCCATGTACATGTTTCCCTTCTTCGGCCTCATCGTTCCGCTCCGCCTCCACCGGCGACGGCGGGCCCTGGGGGAAGGATCGGCATGAGCGGCGGGTGGGGAAACGGCAGGGGTCTGCGGGAGACCATTCAGTTCTATCTCCTGGACTGCCAGACCCCTTTGGGCAAGTTCATCGACGTCTCGATCATCGTCCTGAACCTGATGGTCTGCCTGATCTTCGTGGCCGAGACCTACCCGCTTTCCCAGGAAACCCTGTACGTGCTGACCATCGCCGAAGTGGTCATCGTCCTGTTTTTCGTCCTGGAGTATGCGGCCCGGGTCTATGGCGCCCCGGACCGGCGGCGCCACATTCTCGGCCTCTACAGCATTATCGACCTGATCGCCATTCTGCCCACGCTGTCCATGCTCCTGTCCGGGACCGGCCTGATTATGAACTTCGCTTTCATCAACACGCTCCGGATGCTCAAGGTCTTCCGGATTTTCCGCTTCCTCCGCTTCACGGCCCGGCCGGACTTCTTTTTCGGCCAGATGCCCACGTCGGCCCTCAAGCTGGTCAGACTGATTCTGACCATCCTGATCATCTTTTTCATCTCCTCGGGCCTGTTCTACCATGTGGAGAGCCCGGTCAACACCCAGGTGAGCAACTTCGGGGATGCGTTCTATTTCAGCGTGGTCACCCTGACCACCGTGGGGTTCGGGGACATCATTCCGATCTCCAGCGGCGGCCGCTGGGTGACCGTGCTCATGATCCTGTCCGGGATCATTCTGATTCCCTGGCAGGCCAGCCAGGTGGTCCGCGAATGGGTGCGACTCTCCAGCAAGACCGACATCGTCTGCCCCAACTGCGGCCTGCGTTACCACGATCGGGACGCCTCCCACTGCAAGGCCTGCGGGCACGTTATCTACCAGGAATACGAAGGGACATGAGCATGATGACAGGAGGACGCGCCACGCCCGAGGCGACTCGTCGGCATGCGGACCGTCACCCCGACCTGCCCTTTACGGACCGGGGACCGGGCGGAACGACGGTCAGCCGGATCGGGTTCGGCGGGTACCGGGTCGGCCTGACCGAACCGGCCCACCGCCAGGCCCTGGAGAAGACGCTGCTATCCGGGGTCAACCTTGTGGACACCAGTTCCAACTACAAGCAGGGGGCCTCAGAAGTCATGATCGGCCGGGTATTGGGCGACCTGATCGGCCGGGCCGGCCTGAGGCGGGAGGCTGTACTCGTGGTAACCAAGGGCGGCTATCTCCAGGGTCACGACTACGCCCTGAGCCTGGAACGCCGTGATCGAGGCCGGCCCTACCCGGACCTGGTTCCGTTGGACCAGGGATATCAGCATTGCATTCATCCTGAATTTCTGGCCGACCAGATTCACCGGAGCCGCGAGGACCTGGGTCTGGAAGTGCTGGACGCCTACCTGCTCCACAACCCGGAACACTACCTTAGCTGGGCCCAGAAGCAGGGTCTGGCCCCGGAGGCCGCCCGGGACACCTATTACGCCCGTCTGGACGTAGCCATGCGTTTTCTGGAGAGCCAGGCCGACAGGGGGCTGATCGGCTGCTGGGGCCTGAGTTCCAACACCCTGGCTTTGCCGGCGGACGAGTATGAGTTCACTTCACTCGAACGCCTGTGGAACATGGCCGAAGCCATATCGCCCGGCCACCGCTTCCGTGTCGTGCAGACGCCCCTGAATCTTCTGGAACCCCGAACGGCCACGGAAAGGAACCAGTCCGGGGGACAAACGGTGCTCGATTTCGCCGAGCGGCATGGTTTGACGCTCCTGGCCGCCCGCCCTCTGAATGCGATCGTCGGCGACCGGCTCATCCGCCTGGCCGACGCCGATCCGGTCGAGCCGCCGGCCGTGGCGGAGATCGAGGCCCTGCTCGATCGGGTCGTCCGTGTGGAAAAGCGGTTCGAGGAGGTGTTGATTCCGCCTCTGGGTCTGCCTCCGGCCACGGTCGAGCGCCTGTCCCAACGCGCGAGTTTGGGCCGGTCCCTGCTCGATTACTGGACCCATTTCAAGACCCTGGCCCAGTACCAGAGCATTCGCAACAACGTCATTCTCCCCCGCCTCAACGACTTCCTGGACTACCTGGTCACCATCGAGTCCAGCGGGGATGCGTTTTCGGACTGGATGCGGGACTACCTGGACGGTCTTCAACCTGCCTTGGAGGCGATTGAGACCCGGTATCGGGCGGAACGCTCGATTCGGTCCAGACTGATCGGCGAGCGGGTCGCGGCCCTCGATTCCGGCTGGGCGGCAGCGGGGGGACTGAGCCGCATGGCCCTGCGGGCCGTGCGGACTACGTCCGGCGTGACTTCGGTCCTGGTGGGCATGCGCCGTCCGGAGTACGTGGATGACATGCTGACCGAGTTTTCCCAGCCCGCCGGGGAGGATCGGCTGTCGCCAGCCTGGTCCCGGCTCGAGAAACTGATCCGGAACCTGCCTCGGTGAGCGTCGTCCCTCACAGGTAGCCCAGATCGCTCAGCCGTCCGCGCAAGACCGCTTCGTCCTCGGGTGAATACCCGCCTTCTCCGCCGGAAGACAGGTAACCGAGGATTTCCAGGGTTCGCAGGACCCGGGCCAGGCCATCGGCCGGCCCATCCACGTCGGGCCTCAGCACGGCCTCCGGCCGCTTCGGAGGCTCGAAATCCAGTCCGGGCCCCGCCGTTGCTTCCGGGAGGTCCAGATAGACTTCCACAAAGCGGCCGATCTCGCTCCGGGCCGCCTCCCTGGCCCGCCTCCCCGGAATCCGGGCCGCCACGACCACCGCCCGCCCGCCGTCGACCAGGTCGCGGGCCTGCCGGGCCAGCCGGCTCCAACCAGCCTCCGGGTCGGAAGGGTCGACCAGTGCTTCTCCCAGGACCGCTACCTCCAGGCCGGCGTCCTCGAGGGCGGTCTGGAGCAGCCCGGCCAGCCCGGCCTTTCCCGAACCGGCCCGTCCGGTCAGATAGATGCAGAATCCTTGTTTCATGTCATCACTTCCTTGAACCCGACTGCAGAATCCGGGTTGAAGCCATGTTATCCGGACCGGCCCGAGGCGTCAATCTCGTCTGTAATCAATTCACAATGGCCCGGGCTCCGGTCGGAGCCCCGCGACCGGAGACCGCCTTCAACAACCAGCCCGGACTCCTCACAGGGTTCCGTAGCGAGGTCTAGAAATCATTAGCGAAACGCGAAGTTGGAGGAGATTTTGGCCGCGGGCATATCAGGGCGATATGTTGAGGACCAAAATCTCCGAAACGAGCGTTGCCGCAAGGATTTCCCGGCCTCGGCAGGACGCTGGCGAGAAGTCCGGGCTAGCGTCCTGTGGTTCGACTTGACCGACGGGAAGGTTGGTAGTATGCATGGCATTATGAGAATCGATCTCGCCCCCAACGAACGGATCGCTCTGGTCAAGGGCATGTTCGCCCGGATCGCGAAGCGTTACGACACTCTCAATCACGTCTTCAGCCTGGGCCGTGACGTGTTCTGGCGCCGGGCTGCGGCACGCCGGGTCCGGACCTTTCGAACCGGACGGCTGCTGGACCTGGCCGCCGGCACCGGGGACCTGACCCTGACCCTGTCCCGGATGCATCCCGAGGCCCGGGTGATCGGACTGGATTTCACATGGGCGATGCTGAACCAAGCCCGGATCAAGTCGGCGCTCCGAGCCGGGACCCAAGGCGTCCGTCTGGTGGGAGGCGATGCCCTGGCTCTGCCGTTTCCGGACCGCTCCCTTGACGCCGTGACCATGGGATTCGGCATCCGGAACATCCCGGACCAGCCGGCCGCCTTCCGGGAGATGCTTCGGGTACTGGTCCCGAACGGCCGGGCGGTGATCCTGGAACTGACCCCTCCCCTGCCCTCTCTCATAGGCCGGCTCTATGACACGTACCTGGGCCGGCTGATCCCGGGACTGGGCGGTCTGATTTCCGGGCA
>Ga0180009_10003938_pt1 | contig 16639 bp, 13 predicted proteins | sample OS_PC_MetaG_FD_123537 | JGI IMG/M metagenome (GOLD analysis project Ga0180009, IMG submission 123537) | Groundwater microbial communities from the Aspo Hard Rock Laboratory (HRL) deep subsurface site, Sweden - OS_PC_MetaG | ecosystem: Environmental > Aquatic > Deep subsurface > Groundwater...
CTTGGCGATCGGGTTGAAATAGCCAATGCGCTCGATGTAACGACCATCGCGGCGATTGCGGCTATCCGTCACAACGATGTGATAGAAGGGACGCTTCTTCGCACCGCCGCGTGACAAACGAATGGTTACCATAGTGAAACTATCCTCTACCAACAGCCAAAAAAGCCGCCCGACACCGGCGGCCACTGAGTAAACCGGGCATTCTACGGAATTTCAGCCAAATGTGAAGCGCTTCTGACGCGACGAGTACAGGTAAATACCAATCGTGGGCAGATCATTGCCAAACAGGCATACCTGATGAGGCCCTTACTAACATGATGCTTGATGATCATGCCGGACTAGCTCAGCGCAGAAGAATGTTAACCAGTTCCGTATCTGTCGACATACCTTACTCAAGCCGATGAACACAAAAGCCCGGGCGTTAACGCCATAACTCAATGATATTTGATAGAATTTACCCATAAAACCCCAAGTCGCACCTGCCTGGAACTGTCGGCATGACTTACAAGAATCGTCACAAAACCTTCAGGGATTATCTTAAATGCCAGCTAATATGCTGAATAAACGAGGGTTACATTTTTCTGGCACAACGCTTGCTCTATCCCTTAATCAAGCAACACTGAAACACAAAAATACAAAAGGATAATGGGTCGGGGGAGTCACCCGTATAAATAATAACAACGGGTTAGAACAATAAGAAAAGCAAGGCCAGTGGCGGTAATTTAAAAATAACAACGCTGCTATCAAGGCTGATCAGACTGAACGGCGGAACCGTGAGGGGACCGCCGCTTTTATTTGTGTGATAGCAAAAGCAACCCCCCCTCAGTCAGGGCATCGGGAAAGGCATCTTCCCCTTCATGCCACGCAACATTTTGCTCATACCCCCCTTGGACATACGCTTCATCATTTTCTGCATCTGCGTGAACTGCTTGAGCATCCGATTCAGATCCTGAACCTGAGTCCCGGAACCCAGCGCGATACGGCGCCGGCGCGAACCCTTGATGACATCGGGATGCTGCCGCTCCTGCGGGGTCATGGAATTGATCATGGCCACCATCCGCACCAATTCACGGTCATTGACCTGACTACGGACTTCCTTAGTAATATCGCCTACCCCGGGCAGCTTATCCAGCAGGCCACTGAGCCCACCCATACCCATCATTTGCTGGAGCTGATCGCGGAAATCCTCCAGGTCGAAGCGTTTGCCGGTTTTCAGTTTACCGGCCAGCTTCTCCACCTTGGCGCGATCAACCTTGCGCTCGGCCTCCTCGACCACACTGAGCACGTCGCCCATGCCCAGCATGCGTGATGCAACCCGATCCGGATGGAAAAGCTCCAGCGCTGCGGATTTTTCACCCACACCCAGAAATTTGATGGGTTTGCCGGTAATGGTTCTGATCGATAAAGCGGCACCACCACGAGCATCGCCATCGGTCTTGGTGAGGATGACACCGGTGAGCGGTAAGGCGTCATTGAAGGCCTTGGCCGTGTTCGCCGCATCCTGGCCGGTCATGCTATCGACCACGAACAGCGTTTCGATGGGATTCAGGGCCGCATGGACTCGCTGAATCTCAGCCATCATTTCGGTGTCGATATGCAATCGACCCGCGGTATCGACAATCACAACATCGATAACCTGGCGGCGCGCCTGTTCCACAGCTGCGCGCGCGATATCAACCGGATCCTGAGTATTGGTACTGGGGAAAAATTCAGCGCCAACTTCCCGCGCCAGGGTTTGCAACTGATCGATAGCCGCCGGCCGATAGATATCGCAACTGGCGACCAAGACCGATTTTTTCTGCCGCTCAATCAACCAACGCGCGAGTTTGCCGGTGCTGGTGGTTTTACCTGACCCCTGCAGGCCCGCCATGAGGATCACGGCCGGCGGCTGGCTGCGCAGGTTCAGCCCGTCATTGGCCTCGCCCATGACCGCGATCAGCTCTTCATGGACGACTTTCACCAGCGCCTGTCCGGGCGTCAGGCTCTGCAGCACTTCCTGACCGACAGCGCGCGCGCGCACCCGATCGATAAATTCACGCACCACGGGCAGCGCTACATCCGCCTCCAACAAGGCCATACGCACTTCGCGCAAGGTTTCCTGGATATTGTCTTCCGTCAGCCGCCCCTGCCCACGCAGGCGTTTAAGGGTAAGCGTCAAACGGTCGGTAAGATTTTCAAACATAGGCGGATCACTACGGCAGTAAGTCGAAGCCACGCGGCCAGCAGGCGACGGAGCGAAATGGCGTTGCCGAGGATTATAGCTGGATCAGGTCGCCACCGAACAGGCGCCGCAGATCGAAGTCCTGCAACAGCTCGCGACTTTCGTGTTCGATCTGGGCTTCGGCACCCGGCTTCAGGTGCGTCAGGAAGGTTCGCGGGCGGTGCCGCAATTTACCAAGATCCGCTGCCAGCAGATCTGGACAGTAGTGATGCGCCTTGCGACAGAGATCATGCTCCTGATTTGCGAAGGCGCATTCGGCAATCAACACTTCGAGCGATGGATATTCATTCAGCGCGTCCCAGAAACTGTTATTCGTCGTGGTATCGCCCGTAAAAGCCGCGACCCGCCCGGCAGACTCGATAACATATCCGACACCGGGCACAACATGATTCACCGGGATCATGCGTATCTGTCGCGCACCCAGTGTTTGGGTTTCATAGGGAGCCATGAGTTCATAACGTACGACACCACGCTGCGGCGTCGGCAATTGCGTGAAATCAGGCCAGATAACCCAATTGAAAATATGCTGACGCAGTGCAGAGATGGTTTCTGCGCTGGCATGGATGACGATCGGCTCATGAATCTGGCCAAAGATGGAATCCACCATGAGCGGAATTCCGGCGATATGGTCGAGGTGTGAATGGGTAACAAAGATATGCCGAATACGGGCCATTTCCGCGAGCGTAAGGTTGCCTACGCCGGTTCCTGCATCGATCAGAATATCGTCATCCACCAATAAACTGGTGGTGTTCAAATCCTCACCGATACCTCCACTACAACCCAGTATCCTGATTAGCATAATCCGGTGTTCCAGCACCTATGTGTATTGGATCCCTATGGGATCGCGCCATGCTGCCAGCGCACCTAGGCACGGACAACCACCCTGTTCACACTCCAGACTGCCACGGTACTGGTTCACCGGATGCCCGTCTAGTTACTTAGACCTACGTCACGCTTCAATGCCGAATTCAAATATGCCATCATGTTCAAGGATTTCCGGTGATAATAAAACACCTGCGCCGCGGGAGGAACATGCATACGCACATCATCGGCATCGTGGCAATCGCCCTTTACCTGACCTGTAGCCTGCTGCTTGCGCTAAGACTGGCGCGTCGGGATCTGCCTATTCCCCTGAACAGAGGCGGGATCATCGGTATCGGTCTGGGCGCAGTGGTTCTGCATGGCTGGGTCTTATATCCATTCTTGGCGACTGCATCCGGCCTGAGCCTGGGATTTTTCAACGCCGCCTCACTGATCGGCTGGTTGACCGCCCTGCTACTGCTGACCTCATCGCTGCAACGCCCGCTGGAAAATCTCGGCATTGCCTTGCTACCCATGGCGGCGCTCACGCTGGCACTGATGTTCGCCTATCCTTCACATCATGTCCTGAAAGATGGCAGCTCCTGGCAACTCGACCTGCATATCCTGCTCTCGATCCTCGCCTACAGCCTGCTGGTCATCGCCGCTTTGCAAGCCATCCTGCTCTCGATACAAGACCATCAGCTGCGCAACCGCCATCCGGGTGGACTGATACGCGCACTTCCCCCGTTACAAACCATGGAATCACTGCTGATCCAGTTGATCGGTATCGGCTTCACCCTGCTGAGCATGGCCCTGCTGACCGGATTCTTTTTTCTGGAAGACATCTTCGCCCAACACCTGGTCCACAAAACCGTCCTTTCATTAGTGGCCTGGCTGGTGTTTGCAACCCTGCTGTGGGGGCATTGGCGCTTTGGCTGGCGCGGCCGCACCGCGATCCGTTGGACGCTGGGCGGCTTCGTCTTCCTCATGCTGGCCTACTTTGGCAGCAAGCTGGTACTCGAACTGATGCTGGGTCGTTGAACTCGCTGACAACCCAGTCCCGATACCCTAGAATGGCCCGTTCCTAAATTGCTGCGGAGGCGCCCTAACCATTGGACGCAATCCCTTTAAGCGCATTGTTTGCCGCGCTGATCTTTCTGCTTGTGCTCTCGGCGTTTTTCTCCAGCTCGGAAACGGGCCTGATGACCCTGAACCGTTACCGGTTAAAGCATCTGGCCAAGGCCAAGCACGCCGGCGCCCTGCGCGCCCAGCGCCTGCTGGAGCGCCCTGATCGTCTGATCGGCCTGATTCTGGTCGGTAATAACTTTGTCAACGTACTTGCTTCCGCGATTGCCACAGTTATCGGCTTGAGGTTGTATGGCGACCTGGGCATCGCGATTGCTACTGGGGTACTCACGCTGGTGGTACTGATCTTCTCCGAGGTCGCGCCCACGACACTTGCCGCACTGCACCCTGAGCGCATCGCCTTTCCTGCGGCATTCGTCTACATCCCATTACTGAAATTACTCTATCCCCTGGTCTGGCTCGTCAATCAAGCAGCCAACGGCCTGTTAAAGCTGCTTGGCGTGTCGACTGATCAGGCCGGTGGACATGCGCTCAGCCGTGAGGAATTGCGCACCGTGGTGTTGGAGGCCGGGGCGATGATCCCCAAGCGCCACCAGAAAATGCTGCTGAATCTGCTCGACCTGGAAAAGGCCACCGTCGAAGACATCATGATCCCACGCAATGAAGTCGTGGGGCTCGACCTCAACGACGACATCGAGGAAATCACCGACCTGCTCACGCATACCCAGTACACCCGCCTGCCGGTGTTCGAGGAATCGATCGACCATGTCGTCGGCATATTGCATATGCGCAATATCGTACCGCTGCTCAAGCGCGGCGCCCTGACGCATGCCGATCTGCGTAGCGTGGTGCGCGAACCCTACTTTATTCCTGAAGGCACCTCATTAACCCGCCAGTTATTGAATTTCCAGCGCGAAGGTCGGCGTACCGGCCTGGTGGTGGATGAATACGGTGATATTCAGGGACTGGTGGCGTTGGAAGATATCCTGGAAGAGATTGTCGGCGAATTCACGACCGACCCCGCAGCGCTCAACAAGGACATCACACCGTTGGAAGATGGCAGCTATCTCATCGATGCCGGTGCCAACGTGCTTGATCTGAACCGCGCCCTGCACACCGAACTGCCGACCGATGGCCCGAAGACCCTGAATGGCCTGATCCTGGAACATATGGAGGATATCCCCGAGGCCGGCACCAGCCTGCTGCTGGCGGGTTATCCCATCGATATCATGCAGACCAAGGACAACGCAGTGAAGACCGCACGCATCCGTCCCAACCAGCGTCGTCCGCAATCGGTCGAATAAGCGCCGACCTAGGTCGATACGCGCGCGCTGGCGAAGATGACAGGCACATCCAACCAGCAGGTGCCATCGCGAAACTCTTCAGCCACCCGTGCCAGATGTTGCTGCCGAAACAGTTCGAGTTGCCCTGCTTCCAGGCCCAGCAGTGGCCCACGGAAACCGGTATTCCACAGCACGTCCCACCATTCCGGTGTCGCCTGCATATGAAAGCCCAAATGCTGTTCGGCGAATTCAATCGTCTCAAATCCCGCATCAGCCAATAGCTCGCGAAACACGTCGGTATCCGCTAACCGCTGCCAGGGTAAATCGGCAACTGCAAGCTGGGACCCACACTGCGCGGCCAGCTGATCGCAATACAGTTGCACCAACGGCTGGAAGGCGCTGGCAGCGAAACTGGTCAGTAATATCCGCCCGCCCGGACGCAGCACGCGCCGCCATTCACGTAGCGCGGCGCTCATATCGCTGAGAAAAAACAGCCCGAAGGAACAGGTCAGCGCATCAAAATAGTCGGCGCGAAACTCCAACGCTGTCGCATCCATGGGGTGTAGATCGATATTGTGCAGCGCCATCCGACGGACATTGGCATAGGCGCGATCGAGCATGCGTTCGGAAAAATCGACCCCTATCACCCGCCCGCCCTGCAGACGCTGCGCCACTGCCACGGCCACGGCGCCAGTGCCGGTAGCCACATCGAGAATCTTCTCGCCCGGCTGCGGCGCCAAACGTCGCGCCAGTTGGTCTGCTGTAAACGGAAAGAATCGCAACGCGGCGCAGTCATAGCTGTCCGCGAGCTGATCAAACAGCTGGGCGACAGTCGCCTGCTGGGTATTATTGGCAGTCACTGCGGGGCATCCTCTCAATTAGAACGACATCTCCGATTCGGGGCCGGAGATTAACACGCGGGCATCGCTCCCACGCCAACCCAAACTACACTCAATGAACGCCCGATCAACGCCACCTAGAGGAGATCAACAAGAGAAATGACTATTTCATCAGGGTTTCCTTAAAAATCTGCCGCTTGCGCCGCTACATCCCCTGATGGCCAAACACCGTCACCGTCTGCTCGGTAACGTATCTCCAGCCTCTGACAAAAGCTGGGGTTATATTCTTACAGATCAGCTTGTTAACCAAAAGGCCGGCGCCCGCCCCAGGCGGTACCGGACAGGCATCATGGCGAAACTGACACTCTCGTTCAAAGACAAGAAACTGAAAATGTTCCCGATCACCAACGCAGAGCTTGTGATTGGCCGGGCACCTGAGTCTGCGATCCACATCGATAGTTTGTCGATTCAGCCACAGCACGCGCGCATCTTCACAGATGGGGAGTATCACTGCATCGAGGCTTTGCAGTCCGAGGACCCAATCCAGATCAATCACAAGGCCATCACGGAAGCCACCGCGCTCCAGGACGGTGATCATATTCAGGTCGGCAAACATACCCTGACCTTCAGCAGCGAACCGGCCACCGAAGGTGTCCAGCTCAATCATGCCCCAGTCAAGCATGTGATCTCGGGATGGCTGCAGATCATGAGCGGCTCGCATCTGGGTCGCACCATCCGCTTGGATAGCGCCATGACCCGTCTGGGAAAAACCGGCCGGGAATCGGCCATCATCTCCCGCCGCGACGACGGTTATCACATAGCGCATCTGGAAGGCGACGCCACACCGGAAGTCAACGGTACACGCATCGGCGACAACAGCCATACCCTGCGCGATGGTGATCGTGTCCGGATCGGTCAATTAGAGCTATCCTTCTACACCGATGGCGCACCGCCTGCGCCGGTTGAGGATACGCCCATGCCTGAAGAACAACGCCGCTTCACCCGCGTTCCCTTCGACGCCAAAGCAATACTCGACAAAGAAGGCCGTGAGTGGCCCTGCGACCTCATCGATCTGTCGTTGAAAGGCGCGCTGATACACAAACCGACTGCCTGGTCTGGCCAAGCCGGTGAAGATTACCAATTAACATTGATACTTGATGAAGATGTCCGTATCCGCATGGATGTGAGTGTGGCGCATGTCGAAGACGGTCATATCGGCCTGTACTGCAAAGACATCGACCTCGACAGCATCACCCATCTACGCCGTCTGGTGGAATTGAATCTGGGTGATGCCGGACTGCTTGAGCGGGAGTTGATGGCGCTGGGTTGATCGGGACCAACCATAAGACTTCCGAAATATCCGTAGTAGCGGCCTTGGCCGCTCCTACGGATGCGATACTAAATATTACTCACCTTCAACTCGCCTCCAGTGCTTCATTCAGGCGCTTCACAGCGACAATCTCCATCCCTTCAACACCGCCCTTCGGTGCATTGGCCAGTGGCACAATGGCACGTTTGAAGCCGTGTTTGGCTGCTTCACGCAGGCGTTCCTGTCCGTTCGGCACCGGGCGGATCTCACCGGCCAGGCCGATTTCACCGAACACCACCAGATCATTCGACAGCGGTCGGTCGCGAAAGCTCGATAGCACCGCGAGCACGACGGCAAGGTCTACGGCAGTCTCGCTCACGCGCACACCGCCAACGACATTGGCGAACACGTCCTGATCGGTCAGGGCGATACCGCCATGCCGATGCAACACGGCGAGCAGCATCGTCAAACGATTCTGCTCGAGCCCGAGTGTTACGCGCCGAGGGTTGGACAGATGGCTCTCGGCCACCAAGGCCTGCACTTCCACCAGCAAGGGTCGCGTGCCCTCGCGCGTCACCATGATCACACTGCCCGGCACCGGTTCTTCGTGACGGGACAGAAAGATCGCCGAGGGATTGCTGATTTCGCGCAGGCCCTTGTCGGTCATGGCGAACACACCGAGTTCATTGACCGCGCCGAAGCGATTCTTGATGGCGCGGATGACGCGGTAACGACCGCCGGGATCACCTTCGAAATACAGCACGGTATCAACCATGTGTTCCAGCACGCGCGGACCGGCCAGCGTACCTTCCTTGGTGACATGCCCGACCAGAAACAGCGCTGTGCCGGTCTGCTTGGCGAAGCGTACCAATTGCGCGGCGCCTTCGCGCACCTGCGCCACCGACCCTGGCGCCGATTGCAGCAGACTGGTGTAAAGCGTCTGCACCGAGTCGATGACCATCACTTGCGGTTTTTCCAATCGCGCCAGCTCAAGAATCCGCTCGACAGAGGTTTCCGCGACCAGACGCGTATCCCCCGGGGCAAGGCCTAAGCGGAACGCGCGCATGGAAACCTGTTCGGGTGATTCTTCGCCGGTGACATACAGCGCACACATACGATTGCCGAGCGCGCTCAACGCCTGCAACAGCAAGGTGGATTTACCGATACCGGGATCACCGCCGATCAAGACCACCGAACCCGGCACCAGTCCACCACCGAGCACACGATCCAGCTCGGACAGTCCGGTTGCGGTACGTGATTCAGCACTGGGCGTGATATCGGCGAGCGAACGCACCTCGACGGCAGCGGCATCCCCCGCGTAACCGGCAAAGCGCGGATTCGTGCTCGCCGGTGCGACGGCAATGGTTTCGACCAAGCTGTTCCAGGCACCGCAATCACCGCACTGACCGTTCCATTTCGGGAATTGCGCGCCGCATTGCGTACAGCTGTAGACAGATTTGTTTTTGGCCAAGACGTCTATCCCATCTGGTTGTAAGTGTCGCCAGCAATTCACCGGCGCCGGTCATGTTACTGCTGCAGGCGGGCAAACATTATTCCGGCCGCAAGCGCGCCAGCTCGGTTTCGATGGCCGTGGCGGGCAGGCTAGCATAATCATCGCGGTTGAAGGCGAGCATGCCGCCGGCCAGTTCATACCAACTGAAGCCGCTGCTCCAGACAGGTACCGGCACACTGCCCTGCTTGCGACGCGGGAAAATATAGCACTGCCCCGGCAGATACAGTGCATTGTAGGGCTGCGCCTGTTCGCGCAATTCAGTCAGACAAGCCCAGGCGGCCTCGACCGCATCGAAAACGACACAAGCTGCGGGATACGGCTCGCGGCCACCATTATGCATCCAACGCTCAGCTTGCACCGGCATGGGATTGGGATCGACGTACATTTGAAAATGCAGATGGTTCACCGAGGCATAGGCACCGAAACCGTTATAGCCGAAACCCACGCCGGGCAGAGTGCTTTGCAGCGCCTGCGCCAATCCCCAAATGTAATCGTGCATCTCTGCAGTCAACAATTGTGGATAGCAGGCCATGCGCTCAGGCACCAATAATCCGTGCAAAGGTGCAAAGGGATATTTGTTGTAATACAGATCCAGCCGGCGACCGGCAAGCTCGCCCCACCAGAAACACTCCTGCTGCATGAACGGCCGGTTGAAATGGAAGCCATCGGGATTGAACGGCGCGGCAATGCCATCCGGCACATTCTGCGTGATACGCCGGGGACGGAACGAACGCAGGTGATTGAACTGCACGTACCAATGGTCTTGCTGGCGGAGCTCCGTGAGCTGTAGCGCGTCAAAACCCGCCGCAAAGATTTTCAGGAACACCAGCAGGTCTTCCTCGACTGCGGCTACGGGACGGCCGGCTTGGAAGGCTTGCACATAATCCTCTGCAAGCCTTGCGAAACGTTCCCGCAGCGGCGCTTCGAGACCTGGAAACAGAGCCGGATCGAATGTCGCATTGGCACAGGTGAGAATAAAGGGGCCGAGACCCTCTTGCTGTGCCAGCTGCAATAAACCGGCATTAAAGGCCGCGCGCAGCTGCGCCGTGGAACCAAAGGGTTGTTGCATCAGATGTTCGACTCTATAAGCAAACAGAAATTTAAAAAATGGCTTTGTTCTGGGCATGTCGGGCGCGGCCTTCGGCCTGAATCCGACCTATATATCTTGGAAGATCGAACGTAGGTCTGGGTCAGCGGCAAAGCCGCGCGCCCGACAAAGCCAGCAACGGAAAACCCAGCCGCAACACAATCAGAATTATCACTTTAAGATGCTAAATCTCATACAGATTATTTTCATTCAACCATAGCCATGGTGCGGCCGATAGATTAGGATGCGGGTGATCAGATTATCCGCACTCATCGTGGCTAACCCTGATTCATTTTTTACAGCGGACTGATGCCGCTTTAATGATCTCATTCAGACGTACTTATACCGTAACGAGGCACTGGATTTGAGCACACTGCTGGGTCACTGCAAACAGGTAGTCGCCGCAACGCTGATCACATTGCTGCTGACACTGTGGCCGCTCAGCCAGGCCCAGGCGATGCTCGAATCACCCGCAGCCGGCTCAATCCCGAGAGATAACGACGCCAGTGTTTTCCCGCAGCCTGCCGCACTGGAACCGGCGGTAAACTTCTGGAGCAACGTCTTCGGTGTCTGGAACCGCGATCAATTAGCCCTGCATGATAACGAATATCTAGGCGTCGTTTATCGGATAGACAAGTTTCCCGGTCCGGTTGCAGAAGGCCTGACGACATCCCAACGTATCTGGATGCGCCAGCAGGAGGCCAATCTGGCCAGTCAGCTGCGCAATCTGGCCTATAAAAAGGCCGCTGGCCGCCAACTCAGCGCGCAAGAACAATCCTTGTATGACACCATCCACCGCGGTCGCGGCACACTGAAGGGTGCCGCCGACCGGGTACGTTCGCAGCGCGGCACGCGTGAACGTTTCCTGCGCGGTCTGGAAACCAGCGGTCGCTATGATCGCGTCTTCCGTGAGGTATTTCGCGCCCAAGGATTACCGGAAGATCTGGCCTACTTGCCACACGTTGAATCCTCTTTCCAGATCGGCGCCCGCTCTTCCGTGGGTGCCTCCGGCATGTGGCAATTTATGCCCAAAACGGCGCGTTCCTACATGACGGTCACATCGTCTGTCGATGAACGGCTCAACCCCGTAACCGCCGCGCATGGTGCGGCCCGCTACTTTGCAGGCGCCTATCGGCAGCTTGGCAGTTGGCCACTGGCTGTTACGTCCTACAACCATGGCATCGGCGGCACGCGCCGCGCACAGGCACTCTATGGTAACGACTTCCCGCGCATCGTTCGTAACTACGATTCGCCGTCCTTCGGTTTTGCCTCGCGCAACTTCTATCCGGAATTTCTCGCGGTGCGCCGCATCGCTCAGGATATCGAAAAATATTTTCCGGAGGGCGTCCGCTTCCAGCCCCCGCTCGCCGTCAAACCGCTGATACTGACCCGCTCGACGCATGCGCATGACATCAGTAAACAAACCGGCACGCGTCTGACCACATTGTCCGATCTCAATCCGGGCTGGTCGGACCGCACCCTGACCGGCAAGTCCAAACTGCCTGCGGGTGTGACCGCGTGGGTGCCCTCAGGCGAGAAATACTCCAGCGATCTGCACCGACTCCCTACCACCACGATCGCGCGCAGCTCATCTTCGCAACAGCGCGAATCCAGCGACCGGCAGCATAAGGTCACCCAGGGTGACAGCCTCTGGTCGATTGCCAAACGTTACGACACCTCGGTTGCCGCGCTCAGCGCCTACAATGGGCTCGACGCCAAAAAGTCGCATTTGCGCATTGGCCAAAAACTGGAGCTTCCGCCCACGGGCTCAACCAAAGCGAAAAAGCCCAGCAGCACCGCAGACACCACAACCCACCGCGTCGGCAAGGGCGATACGCCTTTTGGTATCGCGTCATCCTATAAGATCTCGCTACGAGACCTGCTGGCTGCGAACAATATGACCAAGCGCTCGGTTATTCATCCGGGACAAAAATTACTGATCCCCAGCAAACCTTAATCTGGCGCACGAAATATCAGCCAACAAAAAAAAGGGGCCACTGGCCCCTTTTTTATTCCGATGCAGCGATGTCACATCACGCCACTTCGGTAACCGCTTTCATGCTGAGGCGGATACGACCTTGCTTGTCGACTTCCAACACCTTGACCTTGACGATGTCACCTTCTGACAGCTTGTCGCTGACATTCTGCACGCGCTCGTCGCAGATCTGCGAGATGTGCACCAGTCCGTCTTTGCCCGGCAGGATGGTGACGAAGGCGCCGAAGTCCATCAACTTGGCGACCTTGCCTTCGTAGATGTTGCCGACGGTGACATCGGCGGTCAGCTGCTCAATGCGACGCTTGGCTTCTTCACCGGCGCTGGCATCCACTGACGCAATCTTCACGGAGCCATCATCTGTAATGTCGATGCTGGTACCGGTCTCTTCGGTGATGGCACGGATGGTCGCGCCGCCCTTACCGATCACATCGCGGATACGGTCCGGGTTGATCTTCATGGTGAGATAACGCGGCGCGAACTTGGACATTTCTTCACGCGGCGCGGAGATCGCAGCGCTCATCTTGTCCAGAATGTGCAGACGCGCGGCGTGGGCCTGCGCCAGGGCGATCTCCATGATCTCCTTGGTGATGCCATCGATCTTGATATCCATCTGCAGCGCGGTCACACCGGTGGTTGTACCGGCCACCTTGAAATCCATGTCGCCGAGATGATCCTCGTCGCCCATGATGTCGGTGAGCACGGCAAACTTATCGGCTTCCTTGATCAGGCCCATGGCCACACCGGCAACCGGCGCCTTCAACGGCACGCCGGCATCCATCAGTGCCAGTGAGCTACCGCACACCGACGCCATCGAGCTGGATCCGTTGGACTCGGTGATCTCCGACACCACACGTGTGCTGTACGGGAAGCTCTCCACCGACGGCATCACCGCGGCGACACCGCGCTTGGCGAGGCGACCGTGACCAATTTCGCGGCGCTTCGGGCTACCCACGCGGCCGGTCTCACCGACGCTGTAGGGGGGGAAGTTGTAATGGAACATGAAATGATCTTTACGCTCGCCCTGCAGCGCGTCGATGATCTGCGCATCGCGTGCGGTGCCGAGCGTGGCGATAACCAACGCTTGCGTCTCACCACGCGTGAACAGTGCGGAACCATGGACACGCGGCAACACGCCCGTACGTACGGTGATCGGACGCACGGTCTTGGTATCACGACCATCGATACGCTTCTCGCCACTGATGATACGGCCACGCACGACCTTGGACTCCAGACCTTCGATCGCATTGCGAACAGCCTCTGCATTGAAGCAGGGGTTGGCATCCTCTGCAGTCAACTTGGTTGTGATATCACTGCGGATCGCATCCAGGCGGGTATAACGCTGTTGCTTGTCGGCAATCTGATAGGCCTCGGTGAAACCGGCCTGACCGGCGGCCGCGACTGCGGCAATCAGCGCGGTATCTTCGGCTGGCGCGGTCCAATCCCAGGCTGGGGTGCCGACTTCGGCGGCCAGTTCGCGAATGGCATTGATGGCAACACGCATCTGTTCGTGACCATAGACCACGGAACCCAACATCACGGCTTCGGACAGTTCCTTCGCTTCGGACTCCACCATCAGCACGGCGCCTTCGGTACCGGCGACAACCAGATCGAGTTGGGAGGTCTCTAGCTGGCTTGCGGTCGGATTGAGAACGTAGTTGCCATCAATGTAGCCAACGCGCGCGGCGCCAATCGGGCCCTGGAACGGCATGCCGGAAACGGCCAATGCGGCAGAGGCACCCAGCAACGAGGCGATATCCGGATTGATTTCCGCATCCAGCGACATCACCGTGGCGATCACCTGCACTTCATTGGTGAAACCTTCCGGGAACAGCGGACGGATCGGACGATCGATCAGACGCGATACCAGCGTTTCATTTTCGCTCGGACGGCCTTCGCGACGGAAGAAGCCACCGGGAATTTTACCCGCGGCGTAAGTGCGTTCCTGGTAGTCGACGGTGAGCGGGAAAAAGTCGCGTCCTTCAACGCACTTCTTCAGTCCGACCGCGGTAACCAACACGACGGTATCGCCCATGCTGACAATGACTGCGCCGCTGGCCTGGCGCGCGATTTCCCCGGTTTCCAGGGTCACGGTCTGAGCACCGTATTGGAACGTCTTTTTGATTGGCTTCACTCTGCTGTCCTTACGCTAGGAAATGGAGTAACGAACGCTGTCGCGTTAGCAGTTCAGCTGGCGTCCTGTATCGCTTAGCGACGCAGACCGAGACGGCCGATGAGATCCTGGTAACGCTGCGCGTCTTTGCGCTTGAGATAGTCGAGCAGCTGGCGGCGATGGTTGACCATGCGCAGCAGGCCCTGACGGGAATGATGATCCTGCTTGTGAGAAGAGAAGTGACCGGTCAGATGCGCAATGCGCGCCGACAGCAATGCAACCTGCACCTCAGGCGAACCGGTATCGTCCGGGGCGCGCTGATAATCTTTCACAATCTGGCCTTTTGTCTCGGCATTCAAAGATGACATAACTCTAGATACTCCCAAATAAAACAAATCGCGAAGCCCGGCTTCAGAGGCCGCATATTGTAGCCGTGTGTCGATATCCGGACAAGGTCAAGGTTGAGGGCTCAGCCCCCGACCATCAGGCGTTTCGGGGCCACTCGGCCATCGTCCAGGATCTCGCCCATCCCCAGGAACTGGCGGTCCCCGGCGTACAACCGGACCCAGCCACTGGTCGGGGCATGCGGCACGATCACCGGTTGCCCCTGACGGAGGTAAAAGGCGGCATCCGGAGACAAACGCACGTCCGGCCATTGGGTCAGGGCGCTCTCGATGGGGAAGATATGGGCATCGATGGCGGGGAATCCGCCCTCTTCGGCCAGTGCCGTCAAGGCATCCAGGCCGATCATGCCGGTCTCGTTATAGGGGCCGACGCCGAGGCGCCGCAATACCGTGACATGCGCCCAGCAGCCCAGCATCTCGCCGATATCCTCTGCCAATGTACGGACATAGGTCCCCTTGGTGCAGTGGACATCGATATCGAAATACGGCAGATCCAGACTCAACAAGCTCAATTCATGAATCACGATCTGGCGTGGCTCGCGCTCGACCTCGACCCCCTGGCGGGCCAGTTTGTACAGCCGCTGGCCCTGATGCTTGACGGCGGAATACATAGGCGGGATCTGTTCGATCTCGCCACGAAAACCCACGAACGCGGATTCCAGTGCCGCCGCATCCAACGCAGGGACCGGACGGGACTCGATCACCTCACCCTCGGCATCACCGGTGGCGGTCTTTTCGCCGAGCTTGCAGCGCACCTGATAATGCTTGTCGGCATCCAACAGAAAGCCCGAGGCCTTGGTCGCCTCACCGAAACAGATCGGCAACAGGCCACTGGCGAGCGGGTCCAGACTGCCGGTGTGTCCAGCCTTATTGGCATTGAACAGTCGTTTGACGATCTGCAGCGCCGCGTTGGAGGTCAACCCCGAGGGTTTGTCGAGCAGCAAGATGCCATTGATGTTTCGACCTTTGGAACGACGTTTTGCCATCTAATTTAATCAACCTATACAGCATGGCGCATAAACTGCGCAGAAGAACAATTGAGCGCGAAGGACGCGGGAATCAATCCATAACAACTGTTGAAAGATGAGTTCCCTCCCCCTCGATGGGGGAGGTCCAGGGAGAGGGAGATATGCTATTTGGAAGCCCCCTCACCCTAACCCTCTCCCGCAAGGGGAGAGGGGATTCACCGAATTAACAGCATTTGAAATTTCCCCTTGCGTCCTTCTCAGCCGAAGTATTAAAGATTCAGTCTTCCTCACGCTCGTCTGAGGCGACGGCCTTATCGATCAGCGCACTCAAACGACTGCCATGCTCGATGGATTCGTCATACACGAAACGCAGCTGTGGCACGGTGCGCGTGAGCATGCGTTGACCCAACTCATGGTGCAGAAAACCCGCGGCGCTGGTCAACGCGGCCTGCGAATCGCGACGTGCATCCGCATCGCCCAAAACCGTGAAAAACACCTTGGCATGGGCCAGATCGCGCGTCACCTCGACGGCGGATATCGTGACCATGCCCACGCGCGGATCCTTGACCTCGGTACGGATCAACGTGGACAGTTCACGCTGCATCTGTTCACCGATGCGGCGGGTGCGAGGAAAATCACGGGGCATTGCAGGGTACCTCTGGTGCATTCCGGTCGCGGAAAATATCTGGCTGAACACGGAATTGGATCTGGTTGGAATATCAAGGTCTCTGGTTGCGCAGCTTGCGTGAAACCAGAGACCTGATCCTGACAGCAGATTTAGAGTGTGCGCGCCACCACGGTGCGTTCGAAGACCTCAATCTGATCGCGCGGCTGAACATCATTGTAGTTCTTGACGCCAATACCACATTCCGTACCGGCACGAACTTCGCTGACATCATCCTTATGGCGACGCAGGGATTCCAGTTCACCCTCGAACACCACGACGTTGTTGCGCAATACGCGGATCGGCGCACTGCGACGGACAACGCCATCGACCACCATACAACCGGCAATGGCGCCGA
>Ga0180009_10003939_pt1 | contig 16636 bp, 13 predicted proteins | sample OS_PC_MetaG_FD_123537 | JGI IMG/M metagenome (GOLD analysis project Ga0180009, IMG submission 123537) | Groundwater microbial communities from the Aspo Hard Rock Laboratory (HRL) deep subsurface site, Sweden - OS_PC_MetaG | ecosystem: Environmental > Aquatic > Deep subsurface > Groundwater...
CCTCTGGGGCTATCCCGGGAAGAATTTCAACACTAAGCTGACCCTCGGCCTGAGACTTGTCGACGAGCTCAAGTCGAGTCGCTCGGGTCGAAGGCCGTCCCATGGAATGAGGGAGGGTTAGGCTGTTTTTGAAAGAGACCTCCACTGCCGGATCAAGTGCGGATTTTTTCAAAGAGCTAAAATGTTACAAAGATCATAATTCATGACAAACCATCTATGCCCTGTTAAAAAGATATCTCATACGATATCAGAAATCCTTGCCTCTAGCCGAATTACTCAGCCTCAATTCAGGCAGAACATGGAAATACTTCTGAAACTTCTGGATGATATCTGCTCTGGTTGGGGAAGAACAGACCACCTTCCGTCTATGGAGGCGGTTGCCAAAATGCTTGTAGAGGAAGGCCCTGACAGAGTTTGTGTTGAAACAGGTCGTAAGATCGCTTCTGCCTTAAAAGAGCACAGAGATTTATTCCTTGGCCATATAGAAACCCATTACTGCCCTACCGGGGAGTGCACGAGCCTGAGAGCAGCCCCCTGCCAATTGGCCTGTCCTGCCAGCGTGGACGTACCGACCTACGTTGCCCTCGTGGGTATGGGCCGATATAAGGAGGCGCTTGAAGTATTAAGGGAGGACCTCCCTTTCCCTGCCTCACTTGGTCGAATTTGCGTTCATCCCTGTGAAAAGGCCTGCCGCAGAGGCGAAGTGGATGAACCCATAGCCATTTGCCAGCTCAAACGGGTGGCCTTTGACAAGGCCTGTGAAGAGGGAATTGAACCCCCAAAGCCAACGGATCACCGTTATAAAGAAAAAATTGCTATCATTGGTAGCGGTCCTGCAGGCCTTTCTACAGCTTACTTCTTGGCTAAAAAGGGGTACAGACCAAAGGTATTTGAATCTATGCCTGAACCTGGGGGCATGCTTCGATGGGGGATACCTGAATATAGATTGCCCCGCAAGGTTCTAAAGATGGAGATAGATTACATTGAGGCTATGGGAGTGGATATTCTGACCAATGTCGCTTTTGGTAGAGATCTCACTCCACAACACCTTAAGAAGAAGGATTTCAAAGCGGTATTTCTCGGGATTGGGGCGCATAGACCTATGACACTTGCTATTCCGGGTGAGAGGGATTTTTCAGGGGTTCAGGACTGTCTATCATTTCTGTATCAGGCCAGCCTCGGAAAAGCAGAGGTAGGTAAAAGAGTATATATCATTGGCGGAGGAAATGCAGCGGTTGATTGTGCACGCACGGCTCTCCGGCTGGATGCTGAAGAAGTCCATCTGGTATACAGACGGACCAAGAAGGAGATGCCCGCTAACGCCAAAGAAATACAGGAAGCAGAACAAGAGGGTGCAATCCTAGACTTACTGCTGTCTCCCATCCGTATTCACGGCCAAAACGGAAGAGTGAGCGGACTTGAATGCATTAGAAATGGGTTGAGTGATCCTGATGCCACCGGCAGAAGGCGGCCAATTCCTTTGAGGGGCACAGAGCAGATCTTGCCGGCAGATACCGTAATCAGTGCCATTGGTCAAGAAGTGGATACATCTTCACTGAAAGGAATTGAGGAATTAGAGCTGACCGAAAATCGTCTTGTCATAGTTAACCCAGCAACTTTGGAGACATCTATGCCGGGAATATTTGCAGGAGGAGATGCGGTAAGCGGGCCCGCTACGGTGGTCGAGGCCGTTGCCTCCGGGAAAAAAGCCGCTGCAAGTATTCACCGCTACCTGAGAGGAAGGCCATTTTCGGAATATGATCTGATGCCGGTCAGACGCCGGCGTGTGCCTGTTATGGAGATTTCATCACAGGAGAAGGCCCTTTCTTCTCGTCCAAAAATGCACGCAATGGATCTTGATGAAAGACAGGGGAATTTTCAAGAGGTGGAGTACGGACTGACTGAAAAGAATGCCATTCAGGAGGCAAAAAGGTGTCTAAGATGTGATATTTGCATCAGTTGTGGACGCTGTGTCGAGGTATGTGGCGATCTGATGGGCATAGAAGCCATACACCTATCTTATGTGGAACAGAACAAGACCACAGAAACCGACTTTTTGCGACCTTCCGAATACTGCGTAGGCTGTGGATCGTGTGCGATAAACTGCCCGACAGAGGCCATCACAATTGATGAAAATGGTGGAAAAAGGATAATCCGTATGTGTGGGTCTGAGATGAGTCTTCATAAGCTCGTTTCCTGCGCCTCCTGCGGCATCCCTTTTATTACTCAAAAACATCTGGACTACATTAATGAAAGAGCAGATATCCATTCTAAAACCAAGTACCCGCGCAATCTTTGCCCCACATGCACCAGAAAGGTTCGCGCGGAGACCTTGACGCTTTATTGATTTCCAATATCATGGCATCGAACAAATAATCGGATTGACCTTAATTGATGAAGGAAGGAAAAGGATGGAAAGAGAAAAAATTAGCAAAATTGTAAGTAAGCATCGTCACGAAAAAGCGGCGATACTTGCCATTTTCCATGAAGTGCAGGCGAAAGAGAAACGACTTGAAATGGAATCCCTCAGATGCATTGCTGAGTTATTGAAAGTGCCGTTTGCTAATGTCTATGGGGTAGCAACTTTCTACAGTGCTTTCAGCACCAGTAAGAAAGGTGAGACAGTAATAAGGGTCTGCGATGGTATCTGTTGCCATATCAATGGATCAGATGAAGTCATAAAGGCCTTGAAATCATATTTAAACATTGAAATGGGAGAAACATCATGGGATGAGAAATACTCTATGGAAAAGGTGCATTGTTTGGGTCTCTGCTCCATTGGTCCCAATATTTCTTTCAATGCCAAGACCTATTGCAGACTGAATGAAGAAAAAATCGTCGATATTCTCCAGGAAGGCAGGGAGGATCTGAGATGAAAACACAGAATATCTGGGACCTGAACAAATTGGAGGAGATGGGTCTTAGATCCCTTTCTCCGAAAAGACCAAAGATCAGCATAAGCATGTCCACCTGTGGACTGGCCATGGGGGCTGACAATATTTATGAAAGTCTTAAAGATGAACAAAAAAAAAGAGGTCTAAAAATATCAATAAGTCAAACCGGCTGTTCAGGCTTCTGTGATTTGGAGCCTATGGCTATTTTAAGGGTGCCTAATAAGCCCCCCTTGATCTACAGCCGCGTAACCCGTGACAGGGCCGAACAAATGCTCAGGAGCATAAAGGGGAAAAAGCCCAATCATGACGGGCTGCTCTGTAAGATCAGTGGACGACATCCCTATCCGAAATTGGATAAATTCTACGAGGAGATACCGGAATATCAGGATGTCTCTCCTTTCAAGGGTCAAGTTCGATATGTGCTTAAGAACTGTGGGTTTATTGACCCTCTTAACGTCGCAGAATATGTGGCTGTTGGGGGATACTATCCGCTGTACAGGGCTCTCTATCAAATGAGTCCGGAAGAAGTTTTAAACGAGGTGAAACGCTCGGGGATCAGAGGACGAGGAGGCGCATGGTTTTCCACAGGCCTAAAGTGGGATATGGCAAGAAAGTCTCCTGAGGGTGAGAAGTTTATAATATGTAATGCTGATGAAGGCGACCCTGGGGCATATAAGGATCGAACCATAATGGAGGGAAATCCCTTAAAGCTACTCGAGGGAATGACTCTTGCAGGGTATGCCATTGGAAGCCATCAGGGCCTCATCTATCTTCGAGAGGAATATCCCCATACCTATGAGTTCCTAAGTAACGCCATTGATATGGCCAAAAGATATTCGCTATTGGGAAGGAATATTTTAGGGTCTGATTTCAACTTCACCATAAAGATTATCCGAGGGGGTGGGTCGTATGTATGCGGTGAAGAGACGGCCCTAATGGACTCCCTTGAAGGGGAAGTGGGTGATCCCCGATTAAGGCCCCCCTTTCCAATCGAAAAAGGTCTATGGGAGCGACCGACTATTGTAAACAATGTGGAAACTTTAGCCAATATCCCTGTGATCATACAAAAGGGGGGAGAATGGTATGCGGGCATCGGGACTGACAAGGCCAGCGGGACCAAGATCCTGTGCGTTGTAGGGAAAGTGAGGCAGCCCGGTCTTTATGAAGTCCCCCTGGGCACTAATCTAAAACACGTTATTTACGATTTGGCCGGTGGTCCTTTAGGTGAAAGCCAGATAAAGGCGGTGCAAGTAGGGAGTCCCTTTGGCAATTTCATTCCCGGAGAACACCTTGATATCTCTCTAGATCCTGAGACGCTGAGAGACATGGGATCCATGATTGGCTCAGGCGTTATCTTTGTTCTTGATCAAAACTCTTGTTTGGTAGATATCCTGTTGCACACACTCTCATTCTTTGTAGAGGAATCCTGTGGTAAATGTGTTCCCTGCCGTGAGGGGGTTTTCCAAATGAAAGAAATCATGACAAAAATATATGAAGGTCGCGCCAGCTCAAAAGACCTAACCACACTCTTCGAGCTGGGGGAAATGACAAGGGATTTCGCTCTGTGTGGTTTGGGAGGAGGTGCTCCTAGTCTCATCCTGAACGGTTTAAGGGACTTCAATAAGGATCTTAAGGCCCATATCACAACAGGCAGATGCCCTTGGCCTTCATGACAGTATAGGTATCATTATTGTCCCACTCTGGGATTGGGAGAAAAACCCTCGCCTTTAGGCGAAAACTCTAGTACGCCCAAAAGGGACTGAGAACCGCAAAATATCGAAAAAGGAATATCGAATGTCGAAGTCACCCCTTCGTAATTCTGCGGTTACTTGTTCAATATTCGATATTCAATATACCACGGTCTTTACGGGCTGGCGAATCGAATTCATTCGACCGATGAAGCCGTGTCAGACCGCTAAGCTATCCCGCTTTACGGGATAATAGTTGACTTTTTCGCCATAGATAACCTGGAATACTTCTTAACGTAACCATCAGGATCATAGAAGCAAAACGCAATCACAGAGGAGGTGTAGCATAATGGTCACTCTGGAAATAGATGGTAACAGAGTGCAAGTGGAAGAAGGGACCACCATCCTTGAAACGGCTCGGAAAGTGGGCATCGAAATACCTTATTTCTGCTATCACAAGGACATGGAGCCTTATGGGGGATGTCGCCTTTGCATGGTGGAAGTTATTGAAAATGGTATCACCCGATTACAACCATCCTGTGCCTTTCCTGTTAGGGATAGTATGGTGATCAGCACCAATACGGAGCGTCTGATTAAGGGGAGAAAGATCATAGCCGAACTGCTCCTTGCCCGCTGCCCAAATGTAGACTCAGTAAAGAATCTTGCCGCGAGTTTGGGGATCACCAAAACCCGTTTTACAAAGGGACAGAGTGATTGTGTTCTTTGTGGACAATGCGTTCGTGTATGCCGCAACGTGGTCAAAGTGGGTGCGATCGACTTTATTGGTCGGGGGCGAAGGCGTCATCCCGGTACCCCTTATGACCTGCCGTCAGAGGATTGTATTGGGTGTGGCTCTTGTGCATATGTATGTCCTACTGGTGCCATGAAAATGGAATACGACAATGTATTAAGATGGAGAAACCTTCCGGGGCCACTGCGCAAATGCCGTTACATGCGCATGGGATTTATTTCCCATAAAGTATGTCCCAATGATTTTCAATGCTGGAATTGCGAAGTAGATCAGAGAATGGAGGACCTTGCAAAAACTCACCCGGTATTCATGTTAAAAGAGGCAAGGGCAAAAGAGAGAGAAATGATAGATCAGTTCGAGATGCTATTTGATCGTTTTTATGATGAAGGCCACATATGGGTGAAAAGCATTAATGGATCACTAAGAATGGGTATTGACGATTTTACCCGACAAATCCTGGGCCGGATAAATGATATAAAGCTGCCTCCTAAAAACACGAAAGTAAAGCATGGAGATCCACTCTGTGTCTTGACCTGCTATGAAAAAGCACTGCACCTTTATGCTCCTTTAGAAGGTCGAATTATTGACGTAAATCCGGATATCTTGGATAACCCCTCACTTATTAGCATGGCTCCCTATGGAAGGGGATGGATTCTCACCGTTAGACCCGGTGACATACTTCAGGCTTGTAAGGAACTACTTTCTGGGAGATCCGCAAAGGAATGGCTGAAACTGGAATCCAGAGGGTTTCATGATCTGATTCATAAAAAAACCGGGGCACAGTTATCTACAAACAGGCCTCTCCCGCAGGACTTTTCTAGGTCACTGGAAAAGGGTATCTGGAACAAGATTGAAAAGGTTTTTTTTATGAGAAAGGGGAAAAAGGCCAAAATCTCAGAGATAGACGCTGCGCTTACCTCATCGAAAAGAAGTCCCAAATGAGCGTCTTTCGGCCATCCACTGATGGTTGAACAGCCAAGACCGACAATAAATGAGCTCCTCTGCCAGGGCTACTTGTAAAATTGTGAAAATTGGGGATGTCCCGAAATTCCAAGACAACATTTCAGTAATCATTCATTCCTCTTCAATAAAACTAAGGGCCTGCTGATAATCAAAATAACCGTTTTGCAATCCTGAAATAAGAACACGCACAACAGGAATGCCAAGGTCAGGCTCTGTTAAGTCAATCCCCACGACTCTATGTTCGTCTGAGAGGGAGTCCACAAGACTTTCAAGGTCCCAGGGAAAGTATTGGCCGGCTTCGGACAGATCGACAGGGCCATTGCAGTTTTCGGTCCAAAATGTTGATGGAACGGATGTCCTATAGCTTTCGGGATGGATCTTTTCGCGGATATACCTGACTACAGGAAAGTATTGCCAGCGGGTTTTCCAATTTTTAAAAAACATGAACGCACGTTGTTGGGCAACTTCCAGGATGGCTTGCTGCAGGGCAAAGCGAAGTTGCGGGGCGCATGCAGAGCCCATCACCAGTAACCGACAGTACTGATCCCAGCTTGCGGCAAAAGCTGTGTAGAATCCTGGCTTGTGGTTTAAAAAAAATACTCTTAGCTTCAGATCGCGTTTTTTGAAAAGCTCCAGCCATGGGGAGAAGTCCGGGTCATTTTCAATGGTAAGCTCTGTGGGCAAGGGAGGTATTCCGTTGATGACACGGTACTGGGCATCCCGTTCTACCACTTCACAGATTCCTGACATGAGGGCTTCTTTGATGCTTGAACCAGATGAAAGCCCGTTGGACACGAAAAACCCAAGCCTCTCGGTTTTAAACCCTTCAAAGGGAAATGCTGAATCGGGTATATTTATAAATGCTAAATCAATGGGCACTAGCACTGTCTCATTCCGGATCAAATCCATCCCCTCATACCACGTAAGAGGTTTATCGGGTGTAAATTTAACGCCAGGGGGGAGAAAAAAGGAGGCAGGATTCAAAGCATCCTGTCCCAACTGATCATATGAAGCGGCTGTTGTTCGGCTGTCAAGCTGATGATAGCTGGCACAGTAACGTTCAATTGTTTCCATAACACAGGACACACGTGACTGCTCATGGGTTAAGCCCTTGCCATGGTGTGTGTAAGAGAGGTCAAGCTGCCCCCATTCCATTAGGCGATCAAACGGCGTGGAATGGAGGTCGTTGGAACGCACAGTAATATATATGGGAATGCCTAAAACGTCCACAAAGCTCATGTCAAGGGGTGGGGTTGCGTGAATACGGGATAGCAACGGCTCTATTCGTGGTAGAAGCATTTTGGCGGATTCAGTGCGCCACTGTATTTCCCTTATACTGGTACTCGGTTGCATACGATTTCTTCCCTTCCGGGATCTATCTCTTCAGACCCAGCCTTTGCTTAAATTGGGCGGTTAATTCCTTTACCAGGACCGAACCCTTGAAATTACGTGGTATCGGCCCAAACAGTACATAATCGGGTCTTGCCCCCTTGGATACGTGCTGTTTTGCCAGATCCTTAAAAGTCTTTTCAATCTCCTCTATCTTTTTCCGGGCCTCCTCATCTCTCATCTCAATGGCCACACAACAGGAATCTTCATGTTCACTGTTAACCTTGAGGCCCACAACGGAAACATCAAAGGAATCCTCGGGCAACCCATATTGGTTGGAAACAAAGTCCATTAATTCTGAATTGATCTGATCATATGAGTAATTCACGCCGCCCCGGATTAGTAGTGTCGATTCCCTGCTGACCCAGTAATAATCCAATTCCCCGTCCTCTTCATTTATCAGGACAAAACAGATATCCTTCAGGCCGGTATACCATCCGTCATGGAAAACCTTACGGGTCTCCTCCTCGTCCTTGACATAGCCGGACATGAGATTTTTTCCACGAGTAATCAGATAACCGGGTTGCCCAATATCACAGTCCTTCATATATCCTGTGTCGTCCGGGGTGATGCTTTTCACAATGCGGGCTCGGGTGTGGGGAGGGTGCGGGCGGCCGATATAATACCCGGGGTAGGGTTCTCCTTTGACCTGGTGGTTCCACCCCCTCTGAAATATCCTTAATTTACTCTTTTCCCACAGATGCCGCGGAATGCCTATAATCTGTAAACAGGTTTCCGTTGAGCCAAACCGGACACTGGGGATCTGACTGGCGTAATGTTGAACCCTCCTAATGGTTGTGGGGCCCACCGGTGCTGAACCGATGAGGAAATCGGTTTTTTCCATGGCAGCTTTCAATCTTTCCATCTCCACCGGCAGACTATTTTGGGCATCGAGATTTTCCAAAAAATCAAAATGGCGGGATACGGTCGGCGCTACGACTCGGTCATAATCTCGGAATACAACATGGGTCAGTATCTTCCAATAATCTGATGAATATCTCTCAATGAGATGGATCTGAGAGCCGGGGCGACGCATTGCCCAGTCGGTGATGGCCGTGGAATTGGCATGATGGAGCGGATTGACCACCAAAACAGCGAATCTGTCTTCCGGTTTTATCTCCAAAAACTGCTCGAACGTGGACCGGTTGGTTTGATAGGCGCGATAGGGTAATTGAACCCCTTTGGGTTGGCCTGTTGTACCTGATGTAAAGACAATAATTCGGGTAAATTCTGGATCAATGTGAAAGGCAAATTCATCTTCACGGATCTCTTCCTGTCGGTCTAAATGATCCACATGAAATATGGGTAGTCTCGGAAATTGTTTGTTAATGGAATCAAGATGTTCGGCGCTAAAACATGAGTCCGTTACAACCAGTCGGCATTCGGTCAGATCGATTTTATAAAATATTCGATCGATGGTATCTGCTTGCCAGTTGATGGTGACCGGAATAGTCCCGGTCATGATGGCGGCCAGACGAAGGACCAGGTCATAATAATGGTTGGAGCCGAAACAGTGTGCGAAGCAGTTTTCCACTTTACAGCCGCTTTTCTGGATCACACTTCCTGCCTTTTTAGCCAAAGACCAGAACTGACCGCGAGTCAACTCTTTGGGCAAGACGGTCCTGTCTTTGTCCGATGAATAATAGAACAGGAAATGTTCTGACGACTTTTCAAACGCCGGAAGATAGTCTGCTAAGGCCGAAGAGTATTTTGTGGACATGGGAATATAAAAACCTAAAAAGGATCTTCACCTGAAAACTGATACCTTGGAACTAACAGCATCCAATACGAAATTAACCCAATTGGTGTATGAGTATATGGGAAAGGGGCATGCAAGTCAAAGGGGAAAGGCATCACAAGATGGGGTGACGGGGGGATCATAAGAACCGGGGAGGGTGAGGTTACTTAAAAGGCACATTTGTATCGATACCCTCAACCCTGATGAGCTCTGCCACGAAAATCCCAACCATTACCTTGCTCTTTACCCTAACGGGAATGCGCCGTTTGTCTGCCGTAACCCAGATCTGAAGTTTGGCATTTTTACTCTTCTTAAATACGCCTCCTATATGCTCTAAGTCAGGTTCTACCAAATAGGTATCATACACCCCACTTGGCACCGTGATCTTTTCTCTTTTTATGACCCTTGCCTTTCCAATCACACTCTTTTTCCCGTCTGTCACTGGAGCTTTAATTACTGTATTCTCTTTTAGCTCATGGAGCCGAAAGGCATAGAATACGGACAAGGGATCAAATGATCCGGGCAATATGGAGACAGGGTCCATCTTTTTGCCAAAATTGGAATACTGAACTTGTTGTTTTTTCCAGTCAAAATTCACAACCACATCTTTTCTGGATCTGCCTTTTTTCACTTTCTTATACAAGATGGAGCGGGTCATCCCTGCATCCGTATAAGAATCCATTCGATCACGAACCATATATATAAGATCGATATATTCATAGGTCTTGGCAGTCATCACAAAATGGTACGACCGGACAGTATTCACGGTCTCTAGGGGAAGTACCTCAAGAACAGCCTCTCCAGCCGGGATAAAGGCCCATCTGACTTGAAAAGTGAGTTTTTCACCAGGACTAAAGGGAAATCTTTTCTCAATGGCTTGGGAGTTGACAGAGATACTAAAAGTAGTCACGAATGCTACTAAAGTTAATATAAATCCCGGCTTCAATCTATAAAAAATCTGTTGATAATGATGAAAACGTCTCATTCTTACGCCAATTGGTAAAATGGTGAGAACAGCAATTATTGAGTTTTGGAGACTCCTGATTGAATTTCGTTCGAATTCTGTAAAATGTGCAATATCTTTACAGAAAGGAGATATTTAAACAACATGATATTACTGGCAGCATAAAATTATTTACATTTTTTATTCACTGCCCACTCACCCCCCTCATATGGGGATCCGGTCGACACGGAGCACACAGAGTCTTGGATTGGTTTTCTGTATAAGGATTAGTAGAATAGATGTAATAAAGAGATATTTTTCTATGAATCAACCATAATATTATGGATTTTTAATCAACGTTTCATTATGGCGAGTTAATTTTGGGAGGCAAAGGCTGATGATGGGTGAAGTGATTTCAGCATCGAGAAGAACGGATATCCCTGCCTTTTACATGGACTGGTTTATGGAAAGTTTAAGAAGAGGTTATTTTGAAGTTGAAAACCCGGTCTCCCATAAGATCACCCGTGTGGATGCTACACCAAGAGATACATCGGTCATTGTTTTCTGGTCAAGAAACTACGCTCCCTTGATCCCTCTCTTAGATGAACTCCAAAGCCGGTACAGACTGTGGTTCCATTTCACCATAAATACGCCTAATAAAACCCTTGAACCTAAAGTCCCCAATCCTGACATCCAACTGGCCCAACTTCGGGCGCTGGCGAAAAGGGTGGAATCAAGGGCCATCTCCTGGCGCTTTGACCCAATCGTTTTCTGGAGAGAAAGAGGCAAGTTAAAAAATAATCTGGATGGGTTCCGTCAGTTAGCTCATGAGGTAAGTCTTGCGGGTGTTGCCCGTTGCCATATCTCTTTTATGACCCATTACCGTAAGATCCAGCGGCGACTTCAAAAACATCCTCACCTTGCTTTTGTTGACCCTCCCATTCAGGAAAAGGTGGGGATTCTTTTCTCTCTTCATGAGATCGCAAGATCTAAAGGAATCCAATTGCATCTATGCTGTCAGCCAGAGATCTTGAGGGCTCTTCCAGAGGATACCCTGATTCTTCCTGCCTCTTGTGTGGACGGCAGGCTGATCAATGAAGTATATGGAACCCGGGTGAGCAAGGCCCGGGACACCGGCCAACGAATGGGATGCGGTTGCACCCGATCAAGGGATATAGGCTCTTACCAAAAGCAGATCTGCCACTACCGCTGTCTATATTGTTATGCCAACCCCTAATTAGTGTCCATCCAGAAATCGCTTATTTCTGGATGGAGCTTTCAGCGGTCAGCGATCAGCAGTCAGGTAACCCACACGGCTTACTATTTTTGCTAAACCTTTCAGTATATCTATGGGCATTCCTAATGTCGTGTCATAATTAAGTTGTCATCTCGACCCCTTCGATTAACTCAGGGTAAACTCCGGGAGAGATCTTATAACGACTTAAATATACTAAGATTTCTCGTTTCACGGCTCGACTGAGCTCGCCGAAGTCTCGAAATGACAGTTTATTAAAGAAATTTCTGGTATACAACACTAGATAAGCTTTGCGGTTTTTTATTGTCTGTGTTATGTCATTTGTGACATAATTTAAAGCACTCATACTTTCTTACTCCTATGTAAAAACAATGAGAATGAACTACCCCGCCGCAGAGCAGCGGGGTATCTACAAAAACATTGTAACGCCGCAAGCGGCGGGGAATTAAACCCTTGTCCGCCTCCGGCGGATTAAAGAGAGTATAAGGAGGGTCGGCATCCTTCATTCAACGAAATGAGGACAAAAGATAAGAATGTTCTTTAAGGTCAAGACATCTAAAGAGGTCTTTGAGATTCTTAAAGACTTCGATCCAACGGGAGAGGAGTCAATATCATTAGGTGTAAGCCTGGCAAGAATCTTAAGCAGGGATATGGTATCCCCGGAGAATCTTCCCGGTTTCTACCGGTCTTCTATGGACGGTTACGCGGTAAGGGCCAAAGATACCTTTGGCGCCACCGAGAGCCTCCCGGCCCTTCTTGATGTGGTAGGGGAGGTCCTTATGGGCCAGGTCCCCGCTGTGACCGTTGAACCGGGACAGGCCGTAAGGATCTCAACAGGAGGCATGCTGCCCGAGAAAGCCGATGGCGTGGTTATGGTGGAGTACTGCCATAGCCTTGACGAAAATACCATTGAGGTTAACCGTGCCATATCCCCTCTCGAGAACGTGATCCAGCCCGATGATGATATCAAAAAGGGGGCTATCGTCCTCAGGAAAGGTCATACATTAAGGTCTCAGGATCTGGGTGTCATGGCGGGTCTGGGAATATCCCATGTTTCAGTCCATAAAAGACCCAGGGTTGCCATCATATCCACAGGTGATGAGGTGGTCTCCATTGATCAAAACCCAGAACCGGGGCAGGTGCGTGATATCAACAGCTATACCCTCAGCGCCTTCTGTCAACAGGCGGGGGCAGAACCCATCTTACTGGGGTTGTGCGGTGATGATTATGGACAGCTTAGAGATATGGTTGAAAAAGGCATGAGTAATGCCGATACCGTGTGGATATCAGGGGGTAGTTCAGTGGGGACCAGGGATCTGACTCTGAAGGTCTTTGAATCATTTGATAACATGGAACTGCTTGTACACGGCATCTCCATCAGTCCGGGGAAACCCACCATCATTGCCAGAATAGGGACCAAGGCCATATTCGGTCTGCCCGGTCATACAGCTTCCGCCATGGTTGTGGCAGAAGTCTTCCTATCCCCGTTTTTGTCCAGAATATCAGGTGACAGGAATCTTTCTAAGAGATCCAATTATCAGGTGGAGGCTCAATTGAGCCGAAACATCGAATCGGCCAGTGGAAGAGAGGATTATATCAGGGTGAGGCTAATTAGAATGGGAGAAAAATTAATGGCTGAACCCATCTTCGGAAAATCAGCCCTTATCTCCACCCTGGTGGAAGCCGATGGTTTAATCCGGGTGGACAGGAATTCGGAGGGGCTCTATGAGGGGCAGACGGTTAAGGTTATGGGTTTTAACCCTGTTAAAGGAGGGGTACTTTGAAGAGGCACGTTTACTTGGACATGAAGACTCTTGAAGAGGCCAAAGAGATATTTTTTTCCATGTTTGGTCCTGGTAAGAGAAGTGGTGCCCAAGATATATCCACGGAAGATTCACTGGGACGCGTGACGGCAGAACCCATCTTTGCCAGGATATCTGCTCCCTCTTACCATGCCGCTGCCATGGATGGCATTGTGGTTCGGGCGGAAAACACCTATGGAACCACCGAAAGAGATCCCAAAACCCTTAGAATTGGCAAAGACGCTCTGTGGATCAACACGGGTCAGGCCATACCCGATGGTTTTAACTCGGTCATCATGGTGGAAAAGATCCATCAACTCGATGGGCAGAGGGTAGAGATCAGGGCTCCTGCCTACCCCTGGCAGCATATCAGAAAGGTGGGAGAGGATATCGTGGCCACCCAACTGCTTCTGCCCCAAAGTCATGAGATTCGGCCATATGATATCGGGGCACTCATATCGGGAGGTGTTTTTTCAATCAAGGTCTGGCAAAAACCCAGTGTGGCCATCATTCCCACAGGATCAGAGCTTGTGCACCATAAGGATCTGAAAGACCCGACCCACATAAAAAAGCACCAGATAATAGAATGCAACTCTCTTATTCTTGCAGGACTCGTTCGTGATTGCCGTGCCGAACCCATCATCTACGATATTGTCCCTGACCAGGAGGAGAACATACGAGAGACTCTAATAAGGGCTATCGATTCTGAGGCACACGTGGTTATTATCAATGCCGGATCATCTGCTGGGAGCAAGGATTATACAGCAGATATCATAGGGGAGATGGGAGAAGTCCTTGTCCATGGTGTTGCCATGATGCCTGGTAAGCCCACCATTCTGAGTAACGTGAAAGGCAAACCTGTGGTTGGTAATCCTGGGTATATGGTTTCGGCTGCACTCTCTTTTGAACAATTTGTACGACCGCTACTTTACAGTCTTCAAGGCCACAGACCACCTTTGATAAGATCTATCACTGTCCAACCTTCAAGGGATATCCCTTCCAAACTGGGGATAGAAGAGTTTCTAAGGGTAAATATAGGCAGAGTAGGAGAGAAGACAGTAGCTACGCCTTTGCCACGCGCTGCGGGTTCCATCACCACACTAACCCGAGCCGAAGGTATTCTCCGTATTCCAGCCCTTTCCGAAGGAGTGACCCGGAATGAAGAGATCCAGGCAGAGCTTTTGGTGGATGAGGAAGAGATTCAAAACACGGTGGTCGTTATAGGCAGTCATGATATCACCATAGATATCCTTGCAGATGAGATCAGGAGCAGCGGGCATAAGATCCGTATCTCTTCCGGGAATGTCGGCAGCCTGGGCGGCCTCATGGCCCTGAGAAGAGGGACCTGTCATATTTCTGGATCACATCTTCTGGATACCGAGACCAAGGAATACAATATCTCCTATATCAGAAGATATCTCAAAGGTATTAAGGTCAACGTTTTTCATCTGGTGTTGAGAGATCAGGGATTGATTGTTGCCAAGGGAAATCCGAAAGACATAAAAGGTATTCATGATCTGACAAGAGATGATATCTCTTTTGTTAACCGTCAGGCAGGGTCAGGAACTCGGGTGCTCTTTGATTATCGACTGAATCAATTGGGGATCAGGCCAGAATCCATAGAGGGATATGATCATGAAGAATTCACCCATATGGCCGTGGCTGTTGATGTTCTGAGCGGGGCAGCCGATTGCGGTATGGGTATCTTTGCAGCGGCAAAAGCCCTCGATCTGGGCTTTATTCCAGTGGAAAGAGAACAGTATGACCTGATCATTCCATCTTCCACGTTAGATGACCACAAGATCCAAGTGGTGCTGGAGATCATAAGATCCCAAAATTTCCGGAAAAGAGTGATGGCCCTTGGGGGATATGATCCATCCAGAAGCGGTCAGTTATGGATGGAGGTAGGGTGAGTACTGGATACGTTTTCTCCATGATCAATAATTAATGACCCATAACGCTGATTACTAAACAGAGGAGATGTCAAGATGGTAGCTCTTTTATTAAAATCAAGGCAATGGCTTGTGGATGAAAACGATGACATCATTATGGGAGAAGGGAGAAAAGAGATCCTGGAGAATATAGAGAAAACAGGATCAATAAACCAGACTGCCAAGATCATGAAGATGTCGTACAAAGGGGTTTGGAGCAAGATCAAGGCCACAGAAAACTATATGGATGTAAAGATCGTCCGGTCAGATAAGAAAAGGGGTTCCTATTTGACTAAGGAAGGAAAGGATCTCCTTGAAAAATATTCTCTGCTTAAGAAGAGATGTTTAAAGGCAGATGATAAGATCTTCAAATCCATTTTCAGATAGAGGGGGTGCACCAAGGGTAGCCCATGAGAAATGAAAAAGATGATGTTGCGATGCCTTCTATCGTAAGCATTGTGGGAAAATCAGGAGCAGGAAAGACCACCCTCATGGAGAGACTTATTCCTGAACTCAAAAGGATGGGCATAAAGGTCGGTACTATCAAACATGATGTCCATGGTTTTGAATTAGATCATCCGGGAAAAGACAGTTGGCGTCATAAGCAGGCCGGATCTGCCACAACTATTATCTCTTCTCCCCATAAAATAGGTATGGTGATGGATGTAGATCATGATCATACCTTAGACGAACTGGCACCATTCTTGTCCGGAGTGGATATCATATTATCGGAAGGGTATAAGCGAGAGAATAAACCCAAGGTGGAGATATTCAGAGAAAAGATTCACAACCGGCCACTATGTTTAGACGATGGGAACCTGATTGCTCTGATGACCGATGCAGATATAGACTTAGGGGTGCCACGATTTGAAACAGGGGATATAAATGGACTTGCCCATTTTCTCATCCGATACTTCAAACTAAATCAGAAATAATTTTTAACTACTCAGAAGCCAGGAGTCAGAATTCAGGAGCCAGAATGAAAAGGAGAGCTTCCATTTCTATGCTTGATTTTGACTCCTGAACAGTTACAATAATCCATCTCAATCCACCAAACCTCACTCCTCATGAGAATAAAACCCCAATTGAGTTAAACCTCAATTGGGTAGTTATCCGTTATTGGTTATTTAGTAATTCCGCTTTTTTAACTAATGAGAAACGTATCTTCTCAATAAATCGGGGGAACTGCTTTGTATGGCACTTTTCTGGATTCCGGCTTTCGCCGGAATGACGGCTACTTGGCTTATTTTGTCATTCCCGCGAAAGCGGGAATCCAGGAGAA
>Ga0180009_10003940_pt1 | contig 16635 bp, 15 predicted proteins | sample OS_PC_MetaG_FD_123537 | JGI IMG/M metagenome (GOLD analysis project Ga0180009, IMG submission 123537) | Groundwater microbial communities from the Aspo Hard Rock Laboratory (HRL) deep subsurface site, Sweden - OS_PC_MetaG | ecosystem: Environmental > Aquatic > Deep subsurface > Groundwater...
CTTATGAGCCCGCCGCGAAAGACCGAAAGGGAATACACGCCTCTGGCCGAACGGATGCGTCCCAAAACCCTGGAGCGTTTCTACGGCCAGGAGCATCTGATCGGTGAGGGGAAAATTCTGACTCGACTCATCGCCTCCGATCATCTTGTTTCCATCCTTTTCTGGGGGCCTCCGGGTTCGGGAAAAACCACTCTGGGATATATCCTGGCCGACCGGTTCGATCTGCCCTGCCTCTTTTATTCCGCCGTCATCACCGGGATCAAGGAAATCAAGGAGGCCATGACCCGGGCCGAGCAGCACAAGCAGCTCTACAGGCAGCCCACTATCATCTTCCTGGACGAGATTCACCGTTTCAACAAGGCCCAGCAGGGAGCCTTTCTACCCTATGTCGAGAGAGGGGACATCGTTTTGTTCGGTTCGACGACGGAAAACCCGTCCTTTGAAGTCATCGCTCCGCTTCTGTCCCGGATGAAGGTCCTGAATCTGCAGCCGCTCTCGCGGGAAACGCTCGTTCGAATCCTCCGGGAATCGCTCTCGAACAAGGAGCACGGACTGGGTGAGGCCGGGCTGTCAGTGAATGACGATGTGCTGGGATTGATCATCGACTATTCCAACGGGGACGCGCGGAGATCCCTGAATTCGCTGGAGATCGCGGCCAGTATGGCACCCGGAGAGAAGCTCACAAGAGACCATGTGGTGGAAGCCCTGCAGAAGAGAATTCTCCTCTACGACAAGTCAGGGGAGGAGCACTACAATCTCATCTCCGCCCTTCATAAAAGCCTCCGCAACAGCGATACGGATGCCTCCCTTTACTGGCTGGCGCGGATGATCGTCGGCGGTGAGGATCCTCTCTATATCGTCCGCCGCCTCGTGCGTTTCGCCTCGGAGGATATCGGCCTGGCCGATCCTCAGGCCCTGACCATCGCCAATGCCGCCAGAGAGGCCTTTGAATTCATCGGATCGCCCGAAGGTGAACTGGCCCTGGCTCAGGCCGTTGTCTATCTGGCCACCGCCCCGAAGAGCAACAGCCTTTACACCGCCTTCGGGGATGCCAAAAAAGATGTGGAGCGGTCTCCCTTTGAGCCGGTTCCCCTCCATCTTCGAAACGCAGTGACCGGCCTCATGAAGGAGACGGGATATGGAGCGGATTACCGCTATGCCCATGACTTTGACGAGCGGACGACGGACATGACGACCATGCCTGAAAATCTGGCCGGCCGGCGGTACTACAAACCCGGAACTCTCGGTTTCGAGAAGGAAATCAGAAAGCGAATGGACTGGTGGAGCGGTCGGAAGCGGAGCCGCAGGATGCCGGACATAGACAAATGAGCTGTAAAAGGGATTTATTCTCCGTCGCTTTTGAGAAGTTCGTAGATTTCCCAGCTGATCTCATCGGCCAGGCAGCCGATGCATGATTTTTTGGTGGTGGCGATCTCCTCATCCAGAATTTTTTCCTTGATGATTTTTTTCACCCGTTTGCGAATTTTGTAGAGGAGAATATAATTCATGAGAGCCGCCGATTTGGAATGATATCAGGTCGGTATAATCCTGTAAAGCGGGAGAGGACAGGAACGTATAGGAATTGCGGCACAAACATGGTAGAATACGGGACTTTCGATGAAGCACATTAAAACCACCGCCGCCCTTTGCCTGGCCCTCTCTCTCTGCTCCTGCTCTCTTTTCAGGAAAAAGGCGGATTTCTATCCATCCGGCCCTGTTTTTCCCGTCACCGCAGCCGCTTCGGTCCCCTACAAGGGAGCGATCATTCCTCCTATGAGCATCGCAGGCGACATGATTTATTTCGCCACGGATGCCGGCTATGTTTATAAGGTATACATTCATGGACACCGGTTCTATTTTGAAACGGCTTTGAGCAGTGCTCCGGTCGCTGCACCGGTCATTCACGATTCCGGAGTCTTTCTAATCTGCCAGGATGGAATGATTGTCGCGCTGAATATAAATGGATCTCCTGTATGGAACATCACATCACCCGAGCTGCCTACCACACCTCTTGTATTTGGTCAGAGTCGTTTATGTTTTGGAACGGATAAAGGAGGCGTTTTTTCTGTCGAGTTGGATGGGACAATACAAAAATTGTGCAGTCTTCCTGCTGCGGTTTCATCCGTTCGACCTGATATTCGAAGTGAAGATCTATTTGCGGGATGTGTGGACGGCAAGATATATAGAATCAGTATGGATGGCCGGATTCAGCCCATCATTCAGGTCGAGGGAAAAATTATGAGCCACATGACCTTGGACGGCCGAAAGCTCTTTTTTTCTTCGGACACGGGATTAGTGTATTGTTTAAACCTTGTTCGTATGAATATAGAATGGAAAATCGATGTTAGCAGTCGAATCGAAGTTCCGATGTATGTTACAAAGAAACATTTATTTGTTCTGAGCTGGAATGGCATCCTTTATAAAATCCATAAGAGATCCGGTTCTATCGGTTGGTGGAGAGCCGTCCCCTCCCGCTCGGTGTACAGCCTTGCGGTGATCGAGGATCGTATAATCGTCTCCTCCATGTCCCCATCTCTTGTTTGTTTTGAAATCGATACGGGACGTCAGCTCGGAATCTATACTGGGAAAAATGAATTTCGTTCTAATCCTGCGTGGGTGGCTCCTTATCTCCTCGGGCACATGTACGACCGTAAAGAGAATCAGGGAGAAATCTTGTTGCTGAAAAAATACGTCGATGTTGTTTTGGCAGCATCTAAAACACCGCCTCAGATGCCAAATGAAGAGATTGTAATCACAGTAACGGCTTTTGGATATTATAAGCCGGAGTATGCTTTCTCGTTCATAAAAGATGATAAGGAGGAATCCGCTCTAAATCCTCCGGACGAGAATACCTGGACATGGTACCCGAGCGAAGCGGGTGTCTACACGCTGAAGGTGATTGTTTCCGATGTGAAATTTAAACTTGAAAAAAGAATGGTTTTCACCATAAAAGAAAAATTGTTGAATGAACAAGAAACGATTATTTGTATGAAGGTGTTAAAAGTGCTGGTAAAAATGAAATGGATTTTTAGATAAAGAAAACAGGAAAAATCATGATGAACCGTGAGAACGCACTGGCCCTGGTCAAACAGCATCTGAAAAACAAAAATCTGGTCAAGCATTCCCTTGCCGTGGAGGCCTGCATGAGAGCCATGGCCCGAAAGCTTGGACATGATGAGGAAAGCTGGGGACTCGCGGGGATTCTGCATGACCTGGATTATGAAGTGACGGAAAAAAGTCCCGAGCTTCACACCCGGGAAACGGTCAAAATCCTTAGGGAACTCCAAGTCTCCGAAGACATCATTCGAACCATCGAGGCGCATGCCGGAATGGTCGCCTGTCAGTCGGAGATGGAGTATTCCATCTATTCCATCGACCCTCTGACCGGATTGATCATCGCCGCCACCCTGATGCATCCACTCCGGAAAATCAATGAGGTCGATGTGGACTTCATCAGCCGCAGATACAAGGAAAAAAGTTTCGCCCGCGGCGCCCGCCGTGAAGACATCGAACAGATCAGTCAAATCGGGCTGGAACTGGACGAGTTTATCGATATCTGCCTCAAAGCGATGCAGGGGATTCACAAAGAGTTGGGGCTCTGATAATTGAAATAAGAAGATGAATTTGATCCGGCGTTTATGTATAATAACGCTTCAATAAATATTTTTGAATAATCTGATTAATATCAAGAGGAGGATCGATCTATGAATGGAATCACGACCGTTCCCTATCCGGAATGTGAGCCGATTCTTGGTTATGCCCCCGGTTCGCCGGAAAAGGTGTCGTTGAAAAAACAGCTGAAAAAAATGATGAGCGAGGAAATCGAAATACCGCTCATCATCGGCGGCAAAGAGGTCCGGACGGGCAATCTGGCGGACTGCCGCTGCCCGCATGACCATAATCATCTGCTGGCCCGCTATCATAAAGCCGGTCCGGATGAGATTAAAATGGCGGTGGATGCCGCCATGGAGGCCTGGAAAACCTGGTCGGAAATGAACTGGATGTCCCGGGCCGCCATTTTTTTACGGGCCGCCGAACTTCTGGCCGGCAAATACCGCGATGTGCTGAACGGCGCCACCATGCTCGGTCAGTCCAAGACGCCTCATCAGGCCGAAATCGATTCAGCCTGTGAGCTTATCGATTTTTACAGGTTCAACCCGTTCTTTATGAACCAGATCTACATGGAGCAGCCGGATTCGGGGCCGGAGGTCTGGAACTTTCTGGAATACCGGGCTCTCGAGGGATTTATCTTTGCCGTGACTCCTTTCAACTTCACCTCCATCGCCGGGAACCTTCCCACGTCCCCGACCCTGATGGGCAACGTCTGCCTCTGGAAACCGGCCTCATCCGCCGTCTACTCCGCCTATTTTCTCACCCAATTGTGGAAAGAGGCGGGACTCCCGGCCGGCGTCATCAACTTCGTTCCCGGACCCGGCCGGTATGTCGGAGACCCCGTCATTCAACAGCCGGAATTCGGCGGTGTGCATTTCACGGGAAGCACGGGCGTGTTCAACGCCATGTGGAAAACGATCGGTGAAAACATGAGCAAATACGGACGTTATCCACGCATCGTCGGAGAGACGGGAGGCAAGGATTTCGCTTTTGTGCATGCTTCCGCCGACGTGAAGGCGACCGTCACAGCCATTCTTCGCGGCGCCTTCGAGTACCAGGGCCAGAAGTGTTCGGCCGCCAGCCGCGCTTACATCCCCGATTCCATCTGGCCGAAAATCAAGGAGATGTTCATCGATGAGTTGAAAACACTCAAGATGGGAGATATCAACGATTTCACCAATTTCATGGGAGCGGTCATCGACAAGGCCGCTTTCTCCACCATCACCGAGTACATCGACTATGCCAAATCCTCTCCCGAGGCGGAGATCCTTTTCGGCGGCGGTTACGACGATTCCAAGGGCTATTTTATCGAGCCGACCGTGGTCCTCACCACCAATCCCAGATTCCGCCTCATGGAGGAGGAGATATTCGGGCCCGTCCTGACCATCTATGTGTATCCTGAAAACAAATTCGCAGAAACCATGAAGCTTTGCAACGAGACGTCCCCCTACGCCCTGACCGGCGGGATCATGGCCACGGACCGCGAGGCCATCATCCAGGCCCAGAAGGCGCTTCGGCACGCGTCGGGCAATTTTTATATCAACGACAAGATCACGGGGGCCGTCGTCAGCCAACAGCCATTCGGAGGAGCGAGAGCGTCCGGCACCAACGACAAGGCGGGATCCTATCTGAATCTCATCCGATGGGCCAGTGTCCGGACGACCAAGGAAAACTTCAACCCTCCTACTGATTACAGATATCCCTACATGGGCGAAAAATAAAACGGACGCTGAAGAGAGGCAACATCATGAAGGCAATTCTGGATATCCTCAATATTAAAAAAGTCAACGTTGGAGCCTGTGCCGGACCCGACGCCTGGTTTGATGCGCCGGACAGCGAAGAGCTTGCGTCCGTCAATCCGGCTACGGGTGAGACCATCGCCGTCGTGCGTCAGACCACACCCGAAACCTATGAAAAGGTGATGGAGCGGGCGGCGGCGGCCTTTTTGACCTGGCGGACGACTCCGGCCCCCAAACGAGGGCTTGTCATCCGTGATCTGGCCGATGCCCTCAGGGAGTACCAGGAACCGCTGGGAGAGCTCGTCTCGCTGGAGATGGGGAAGATCAGGGCGGAAGGGATGGGTGAAGTTCAGGAGATGATCGACATCTGCGATTTTTCCGTCGGCCTGTCCCGTCAGCTTTACGGGCTGACCATGAAATCCGAACGTCCGGCCCACCGCATGTTCGAGCAGTGGCATCCGCTGGGTGTCGTCGGGGTCATCACGGCCTTTAATTTTCCAGCGGCCGTCTGGTCCTGGAACACCGCCATCGCCTGTGTCTGCGGCGATCCTGTTGTCTGGAAGCCCTCTTCCGACACGCCTCTGACGGCCATCGCCGTCCAGACGATCGCCAATGCCGTGGCGGCCGACCACGGGCTTCACGGACTGTTCTGCTTGGCCATCGGCCGGGGCGCCGTGGTCGGAGAGCGGATGATCAACGACAAACGGATACCGCTCATTTCCTTCACCGGCTCGACCAAAATGGGCGAACGGGTGGCCCAGTCCGTGGCCAAACGTTTCGGAAGGGCCATCCTCGAACTGGGCGGCAACAACGCGATCATCGTGGATGACGAAGCGGATCTGAACATAGCCGTCCAGGCGGCTCTCTTCGGGGCCGTGGGCACATCGGGGCAGAGATGCACGTCCACCCGGCGTGTGTTTCTGCAGAAAAAGATCGCCGCGGAATTCACGGACCGCCTGATCAATGCCTACGGACAGGTCACGATCGGGAATCCTCTCGAGGAGGGAATTCTGATGGGGCCTCTCGTCAACCGGGGCGCTGTCAGCGACATGGTCGCGGCTCTCGAAGAGATCGAAAAACAGGGCGGGAAAATCATCTTCGGCGGTCATCGTCTTCCTGACAAGGGTGAGATGTTTGTCGAACCCACCATTGTGAAGATGCCGGAGCAGTCGCCCATCGTACACATCGAAACATTCGCACCCATTTTGTACCTCATGGAATACGAAAATATCGATGAGGCCGTCGCCCTTCACAATGCCGTGCCCCAGGGGCTCTCCAGCGCCATATTCACAAAAAACCTGTACAAAGCCGAGCAGTTCCTGTCTGCCGAAGGTTCGGACTGCGGCATCGCCAATGTCAACATCGGCACGTCCGGAGCTGAAATCGGAGGGGCTTTCGGCGGTGAGAAGGAGACGGGCGGTGGACGGGAATCCGGTTCGGATTCATGGAAGGCCTATATGCGCCGGCAGACAAACACCATCAACTGGTCAAAAGAGCTTCCTCTCGCCCAGGGAATCAAATTCGGAGACTGATGACGGAAGACGTCAGGCTCGATATCGAAGTCGAGTACTTGGCCCGTCTTTCTCCGGAATTAAAAAAAACCCCGGAAAACGCCGCTCTCGGTTTATCAGAACGAGTGGATAGGCCGTGATACAAATTACAATAATAATATTACAATAATCATGAACATTTAATGCGGATAGCTCGTATATAAAGAGAGGTCCTTGATCAAAGGAGACTGAAATGGCGAAAACATTGTACCGGCTGACGGACAAAAAAATGATCGGCGGCGTGTGCGCGGGTCTGGCCGAGTATCTGGATATCGATCTTTCCGTCATGCGTCTGATATTTATCGGTCTGTGGCTGCTCACCGCTCTTTTTCCCCTGGCGGTCTTTTATATCATCGCCTGGATCGTGATTCCTGAGGCGCCCAGCGGATCCTGATCCCTTTTCTCTCTTAACCCGGCCTGTTTCAGCGAATCGGATTTGACATCCGTCTACGGATTCGCTATTTTTATTCCCTTAGATGTTTGTCTGATAAAAAGGGGAGATCCCCAAGGTACAATCTTATATGGACGAGATCACTTTCAATCACATCGCCATCGAAGGCATGCTCAAATCCAACAAAGCCGGGCTCGCCAACGCGCTGGCCAAACAAATAGGCGGAAAGGTGATCTTCGACATAACCGAAAATCCCTACCTGAAGGATTTCTATGACGAAAAAGAGGGTGCGTCTTTTCTCGCACAGCTCGTCTTCCTTGTCAATCGTTATCACCAGCAGTCGGCGCTTCTGCAGCGGGGGTTGTTCGATGAGAGGATCATATGTGATTATCTTTACGAGAAGGATAAAATATACGCCTATCAGATTCTCACGGATGACGAACTGGTCGTGTACGAGAGAATCTACACCATTCTGAAAACCCGTGTGACCAAACCGGACCTGGTGATCTACCTCCAGCTGTCTCTACCCACGCTCCGCCGACGAATCGCCAAGTACGGAACCCCTCTTGAGAAGAACATATCCACTCCCTTTCTTGAAGACATGCTCGAGGCGTTTGATTACTTTTTTTTCAACTACAAATCGGCGCCCCTTCTTGTCGTCAAGTCGGATAATCTCGATTTCACCAGACAGGAAGATATGGACGACCTCATAGAAAAAATCATTCATATGAAAAAAAGCCCCCTGTTTTACGTCCCGCTTGGGGATCAGAATAAAAAAGGGAGCGATTGATCCGATAAGACTTTACCTCAATCCCGATGAAAAGGCGGGATGGGGAGAAAGGTAAAAGGATGACTGAAATAGAAAAATCTGCCGTTTCCATTTCCATGCTGCGGAAAAAAAAGGAGGCTGGAGAGCCCATCGTCGCTCTGACGGCCTATGACTATCCCGTCGCCAAAATTGTCGATGCGGCGGGTGTGGATCTTATTCTGGTCGGAGATTCGCTGGGGATGGTGGTTCTTGGGCACCCGACCACCGTGCCCGTGACCATGGACGAGATGATCCATCACACCCAAGCCGTCACCCGGGCCGTCAAGCGGGCGATGGTCGTGGGCGATATGCCCTACGGATCCTTCCATCTGTCAGAAGAACAAACGTTGGCCAATGCCCTCCGCTTCATCAAAGACGCAGGGGCGGGAGCGGTCAAGATCGAAGGGGCATCCGCCCGACGCCTGCACCTGATCGAGTCCATGGTGGAAGCCGAAATTCCCGTAATGGGTCACGTGGGACTGACTCCCCAGTCCATCAAGCACCTGGGCCGCTTCAAGATGGCGGGAAAAACGGATGCGGAAGCGGAACTCATTCTTCAGAGTGCGGTGCAGCTGGAACAGGCGGGCGTTTTTGCCGTCATTCTGGAATGCATTCCCATGGAGCTGGCAGGCATCGTGACAAACCGTCTGACCGTCCCGACCATCGGCATTGGAGCCGGCCCTCATTGTGATGGACAGATTCTGGTGTTTCATGATCTTGTTGGATTCAACAACGGCTATCTGCCGAAATTCGTTAAAAAATATGCGGATCTCCAAACCGTTCTAAGCGAAGCCGTCGGCGGATATGCGGCTGACGTCCGGGAGGGCCGGTTTCCGGAAGAGATCCATTCCTATCACCGGAAAAAAAATGAGAATGGAGAGAAAAAGGAAGGACAGGACCTGTAGCCGGTGAATCCCTACACCCTTCCCGTGATGGAACGTATCGAATAACGATGAACATCATCCACTCGATCGAAGAAATGAAGGCCGAGATCCATGAATTTAGAAAAAAAGGAAAAAGCATCGGCTGCGTTCCCACCATGGGCAGTCTGCATGAAGGGCACCTGAGCCTTGTCCGGCAGTCTCTGCAGACCACGGACCGGACGGTGGTCACCATCTTCATCAATCCGGCCCAGTTCGCACCCGGCGAGGATTTTGAGCAATACCCGAGAGATTATGACCGTGATATCGGGCTTCTCGAGCGGGAGGGGGTGGACATTGTTTTCCTTCCCGACATGAAGGACATCTATCCGCCGGGGTATAAAACCTATGTCGAGGTGCACGATCTTCAGGAGAGACTGTGCGGCCTCTCGCGGCCCACGTTTTTCCGCGGCGTGTGCACCATCGTCCTTAAACTGTTCAATATCATCACGCCCGACCGGGCTTTTTTCGGACAGAAGGACGCCCAGCAGGCCATCATCCTGCAGCGCATGGTTAGGGATTTGAACCTCGACATTTTAATTGAAGTCCTTCCCATTGTCCGGGACGCGGACGGTTTGGCCCTGAGTTCAAGAAATGCCTACCTGAAGGACAATGAACGGAAGGCCGCCCTGACCCTGTCCCGCAGCCTGCGGCTTGCGGAAAAAATGATAGCTGAAGGAGAGCGCTCGGCTGAAAAGATACGAGAAGAAATGATCGCCCTCATTCAGTCCGTTCAAGGGACGCGGATCGATTACATCGAAATTGTTGATTCGGAAGAGCTTCTTCCGCTGGAAACCCTCAAGTCACGTGTTCTTGTCTCTCTGGCTGTGTTCATCGGCAGAACCCGCCTGATCGACAACACGCAGATCATTCTCTCCTGATCCGGCGCTTTCAGGCCGTCGTTGTTCATGTGAAGAAGAGATCAATTTTTAGCGAAATCGGGGGGACGCCTCAGCGGCGAACCGATAAAAGTCAGGAGAGAGTCCATTCCTTCAGTTTGTCATAGGGCACTTCACCGCAGAGAACCCCGTTGGTGTCCGTGTTTATAAAGGTCGGTGTGCGGAGCTGCCCCCCGCACTTGGGTTCGATCAAATCCTTGAACGACCGCATTTTGTCGGCGTTCTGTTCGTTGTGCCAGACTTCCAATTTGTCAAAGGAGACACTCTCTTCCTTTTCCAGCTTTTCGACGAGGGGCATCATCCGGCGGCAGTGGGGGCATTCCTTTCCGTGAAACATGATCAGTTTGCTCATTTATCGCTCCTTTTGATAAAGAGTCCACACCAGCACTCTCCGTCGACCTTGTCCTTGTAGGTTTCATGAATCCGAAAATTGCAGGGGCAGACAAGTTTGATGTCCTCTTCAAAATCCTTGGTGCGCAGACGGCAGGGGCAGTATTTAAGGCCGTGGTTTTTCTCGTTGCTGAACACACCGTCCAGCAGCATGTCGACCCGTTCCCTGTCCGGATTGACCTGAAACGCATTGTTTTCAGCGAAGGCGGTGATGGCCTTAAGAAATCCCATTCGATCCGTTTCCGTCTTTGTCCCGGACTGGATGTTCAGAGCTTCCCCGGAAGGGATTTCAACGTACGCATGCTCCACGCTGCAGGTGGGACAGACCTCCGGAGGCTTCAGGCCGAAATGGATGTCGCCGCAGACATGACATCGCCAGAAATTTTTCATCACAAAGCCCCTCCTTCAGGCCGGCATCATTTCAAACGGGGAAGTGATCTGGGACCGGATATTTTCATCATTAATCGGTGAAAAAATGAATCGCGGTTCAATCGATCTCTGTGAACATGGATTTCGGCGAACCGCAGACCGAACATTCCCATTTTTTCATGGACTTTTCCTTCCTGTCATGTTGAATGAATTCATTATACGTCAATTATTATAGCGGGCGCTATTCGAGGTGATAGTTGGGGGATTCCTTGGTGATGATCACGTCATGCACGTGGCTTTCGCGGCTGCCGGCGATTGTGATCTGAATAAAATGTCCTTTCTCCTTGAGGTCAGCCACCGTTGCGCATCCGGCGTAGCCCATCCCTGACTTCAGTCCGCCGACCAGCATCTGGATGATCTGGGCTGCGATGCCCTTGTACGGCACACGCCCTTCGATCCCTTCCGGGACCAGCTTGCTGTCCGAGGTGATCCTGTCCTGGAAATAGCGGTCCCGACTCTGGCCCTCCCGCATGGCCTCCATGGAGCCCATGCCCCGGTAGGTCTTGTACGACCGTCCCTGGTACATGATGACTTCTCCGGGAGACTCCGCCGTCCCGGCCAGAAGGTTGCCGAGCATGACGGAGTCGGCGCCGGCGATGAGGGCCTTGGTGATATCCCCTGAATATTTTATCCCTCCATCCGCGATGAGAGGGATATTTTCTTTGCTCGTGCACCGGTGGACATCGGCGATGGCCGTAATCTGGGGGATACCCGCACCGCTGATGATCCGTGTCGTACAAATGGAACCCGGCCCTACCCCTACCTTGACGGCATCCACGCCGAGGGCCGCCATGTCGCAGGCTGCCTCATAGGTGGCGACGTTTCCGCCGATCAGTTCCTGGTCCGGGTATTTTTTCTTGATTATTTTTATGATGTCCAGAACGCGGGTGGAATGGCCGTGCGCCGTGTCCACCACGAGGACATCCACTTTTTTGGAGATGAGAGCAGCGGCGCGGTCGAGTGTGTCGTCTCCCACTCCAAGAGCGGCGCCGACCAGCAGGCGGCCGTATTCGTCCTTGGAAGCGCCGGGGTACTGAATGCGCTTCAGAACATCCTTGTAGGTGATGAGTCCTTTAAGGTGGTTGTTCTCATCCACCATCAGGATTTTCTCGATCTTGTGCTTGTGAAAGAGCTTCTCCGCTTCTTCGAGAGCCGTGTCGGTCGGAACGGTGATCGGGTTTATGGTCATGACCTCTGAGATGGGCCGGTTCACCTTCGTTTCGAACCGGATATCCCGGTTGGTCAGGATACCCGCAAGCGTGTTGTTTTCGTTAACGATGGGCAGGCCGGAGATCCTGTATTTCTGCATCACCGCAATCGCCTCAATAATATGATCGGTCGGCTTCATGGTGATGGGATTGACGATCATGCCGCTTTCGTGGCGCTTGACCTTATCCACCTCTTCGGCCTGCTCCTCGATGGGCATATTGCGGTGGATGATGCCGATTCCTCCCTGCTGGGCCAGGGTGATGGCCATCCGCGATTCGGTGACCGTGTCCATGGCCGAACTGAGGAGCGGAATGTGCAGGCTGATGTTCCGGCTGAGACGCGTGGATACGTCCGCCTCGGTCGGCAGCACATCCGACCGGGCAGGAATGACCAGAACATCGTCAAATGTTAATCCTGTTTTAATGTTGTCGTCGAGCATACAATCCCACCTTATTTCTTTTTCTTTTTTTTGCGTTTTTTCGGGATCATCGACCGGGCCTGTTGGGCGCCGCGCGGCTGGGCCTGCGGGCCTCCCTGCGCTCTTTGGTAGTAGACGGGCTGCTCCCGGCGATCCGGCAGATCCTCTTCAACAACGGGCTTAAGAAGGAAGAGGTACTTGACCGTATCCTCTTCGATCCGGTCCATCATATCCTGATACATGGAATAGCTTTCCTTTTTGTACTCGATGAGGGGATCTCTCTGCCCGTATCCCCTCAGGCCGATACCCTCTTTCAGGTAGTCCATACCGAGGAGGTGGTCCTTCCACTGCGTGTCGATGATCTGGAGCAGGATGATGCGTTCGAATTCGCGCATCTGCTCGGTGCCGATGAGCCGCTCCTTCTCCTCGGACATGTCTTTCAGCCGGGAAATGACTCGTTCCCGCAGTTCGTCATAAGTGATTTCATCCCGGTTGATTTCGAGCTCGTTGATGTCCAGGCCGAACTGGTTGCCGATGGCATTGCGGAAACCCTCGAAATCCCAGTCTTCCGGTGGAGTTTCCAGCCCGGTGTGGCTCTCCATCATCCATTCCGTCAGGGACTCGATGAGTTCACGAATGTATTCCTTCTTGTTTTCGCCCTTGAGGATATTCCGCCGCATGCTGTAAATGGATGACCTCTGTTTGTTCATGACGTCGTCGTATTCCAGCAGGTGCTTACGGATGGAGAAGTTCTGGCCTTCGACCTGTTTCTGAGCCCTCTCGATGGCCTTGCTGACCATGCCGTGTTCGATGGGAACACCCTCCTGCATGCCGATACGCGCCATGAGGCCGGATAGACGCTCGCTGCCGAAGATGCGCATCAGGTCATCGCCGAGGGAGAGGTAGAAACGGGAAGATCCAGGATCGCCCTGACGGCCGGCGCGGCCGCGGAGCTGGTTGTCGATGCGGCGGGCTTCATGCCGCTCCGTTCCCAGAATGTGAAGTCCGCCCATCTCCAGAACTTTCTTTTTTTCCTCTTCGGTCGTTTTTATCGCGTCCTCGATGGATGCCTGTAGCACTTCGGGGTCGACTTCATCGGGATTTTTCCCCTGTTTTTGGATGGATTCCCGGCCCATCATTTCCGGGTTTCCACCGAGGAGGATGTCCACCCCGCGGCCGGCCATGTTGGTGGCGAGGGTGACGGCTCCGACGCGCCCCGCCTGGGAGATGATCTTGGCTTCGCTCTCATGGTACTTGGCATTGAGGACGACGTGTTTGATGTTTTTCCGGCGGAGGAGGGTGCTGAGGTGCTCGGAGTTCTGAATGGAAATGGTCCCGACGAGAACGGGGCGGCCGGATTCGTGAAGGTCTTTGATTTCGTTGACGGACGCATCCCATTTTTCCTCGGGCGTACGGTAAATGACGTCATTGTGCTCCGTGCGGACGAGCGGTTTATTGGTGGGGATCTCGACGACATCCAATTTGTAGATGGAATGAAACTCCGAAGCCTCTGTCAGGGCCGTTCCGGTCATACCGGCCAGTTTTTCGTACATGCGGAAGTAGTTCTGAAAAGTGACCGAGGCCAGGGTCTGGTATTCCTCTTCGATGCGGACGTTTTCCTTGGCTTCCAGGGCCTGGTGGAGGCCGTCACTGTACCGTCGCCCGGGCATGAGGCGACCGGTGAATTCATCGACGATGATGACTTTCCCCTCCTTGAGCATGTAGTCCACGTCTTTTTTGAAGAGCTGGTAGGCCTTGAGGGACTGATTGATGCCGTGAATGAGGTCCATGTGGGAGAGGTCATAGAGGTTTTCGACGTTCAGGTTTTTTTCAGCTTCGGCGACTCCCTCTTCAAGCAGGGCTACGGTCCTGGTTTTCTCGTCCACCTTGAAATGAGTCTCTTTTTTGAGGCGTCGGACGAGTTTGTCGAGTTTGTAATAGATGGCGGTGCTGGCTTCGGTAGGGCCGGATATGATGAGCGGGGTGCGCGCCTCGTCGATCAGGATGCTGTCCACCTCGTCCACAATGGCGTAGTGGTGGTCCCGCTGGACCATTTCGGATTGACGGAACTTCATATTGTCCCGCAGGTAATCGAAACCGAACTCGTTGTTGGTTCCGTAGGTGATGTCGCTGTTGTAGGCGGCCTTGCGGATGGAATCGGGAATATCGTGCTGAATGGTGCCGACGGTGAGGCCGAGGGCGCTGAAGATGGGTCCCATCCACTCCGTGTCGCGCTTGGCCAGGTAATCGTTGACCGTGACGATGTGGACGCCCTTTCCCGTCAGGGCGTTGAGATAGGCGGGAAGGGTGGAAGCCAGGGTCTTTCCTTCCCCTGTTTTCATTTCGGCGATCATGCCCTGGTGGAGGACCATGCCTCCGATGAGCTGGACGTCGAAAGGCCGCATTTTGACCCGCCTCCAGGCTGTTTCCCGGACGACGGCGAAAGCCTCGAAAAGAATGTCGTCCAGGGAGGCGCCCTGGGAGAGCTTTTCCTTGAATTCGGCCGTTTTGGCAAAAAGTTCGGGGTTGCTGAGATTCCGGATTGCCGGTTCCAGTTCGTTGACGGCGTTGACGGTCGGCTGAAGTTTTTTCAGGTCCCGTTCGTTCTTGGTGCCGAAGATTTTTTCCGCTGCGCGTTTGATCATTTGACTCAGTTTAGTGGATAGGGGGTCAAATTGTCAACGGAGAGGAGGGACGGGAGAAAAGAGGTGGATCAGCGGTGGCGGCGCCAGTCCGAGGTGGTGTAAATGTTCTTGAGGTCTCCCCAGGCATCACTGACCTTTCGGGTCATGATGAGCAGGCTGTGATGGTCTCCGAACATGTCCACGACATAACCGGGGATGATCTGCTTCTTTCGAAATCCCAGCTTCTGGCAGATTTTTCTGGCGGACCGCTGCTCCTTCATCATTTTACAGACCAGGAGCTCCACCTTGCGTTCATGGGCGATCTCCGTCAGCTCTTTCATCATGAACATGCCCAGGCCCTGGCGCTGATAATCACGGGACACGATCACCCGCATTTCCGCCTGGTTCTTTCGCCAGTCTTCCGGGGAGAGATCCAGAGCCCCGTCGGCGATGATGCTCTTGTCGTCGTCTCTGACGGCGACCAGGCGGACTACCTGACCCTCCGTCATCAGTTCCAGCCTCTTTCGGACGACATCTCTGTTGGTGACGTCGATCCGGAGAAAGCGGCGGTCCTCTTCGGGCAGTGCCTTGTAAAACATCATCAGCTTGTCCAGGTCCTCAGGTTTGAGATTCCGAAAATGGACGGCCGTGCCGTTATCAAGCGTTAATTTGTGTGTTGTCACCTTTGCCTCCTTTTCTGATTTTTGCTGTCTATAAAATATTATAGCCGGGGGAAAAGGTTATGTAAAAAACATTTATAAAGGTTCCAGTTCCTTCTCGCGGAAGGTCAGAATGGGAGGTTCATCCTCCGTTTTCTGACCGGGTGCGTAGTTGAATATATTCTGCACCTCTTTCCCCGCGTACTGGAACAGTTCAAAAACAGGGAGATTGTTGGGACAGGCGCTGCTGCACTGACCGCAGCCGACACAGGAGAAGGCCATGTGGTTGAGCCGGGTCAGATGGAAAAGCAGTGTGTCATAGGGCATCCGGAGGACGCCTTTTCGTTCAGCCCACCGGATGTAGTCATTCGGTTCGTGATGAAAAATATTGGTGAGAAAAATGCACTCGTTGCAGAAGCAGATGGGACACTCCGCCCGGCAGTTGTAGCACCGCTTGCAGCGGGCGAACTGGTTGAGAAGAGAGGTGACCGAACCGAACCTCCCTTTCATGTCGGAGAGGAGTTTGTCCAGCAGTTCGGTTTTTTCCTTTCGGATGACGTCCACTTTTTTGACCATTTCCCCGGGAGGAGCCTCCTTTTTAAGATCCAATCTGTCCGCGATCTCTTCGGAGCAGTCGACAAACAGCTCTTTGGCCGGGTCGGTCCCGATGAAGCCCAGATTCATGTCCGCATCCTCCGGCCGGGGGTAGGGGCAGACCCGGCAGGCCGTGCGGATGTGATCCTGCTTCCCTTCGATGAGGCCGGAGATGTACTGTTCCGCCGTGAAGTTTTTCTGCCCGACCAGCCCCGCAAAATCAGACGGTTCCATGGTTCCCAGGCAGTCCACGCCGATAATGAAAAGGTTGTTGAGGTCGACCTGATTGAACTTGGACAACTCATAGAGGGCCCGGATCTCGCAGGCACGCAGAACGGCCCCGATCCTGGTGCTGTTCACCCCGGAAGTGAGCTCACTCAGAATCGTTCCCCC
>Ga0180009_10003941_pt1 | contig 16632 bp, 12 predicted proteins | sample OS_PC_MetaG_FD_123537 | JGI IMG/M metagenome (GOLD analysis project Ga0180009, IMG submission 123537) | Groundwater microbial communities from the Aspo Hard Rock Laboratory (HRL) deep subsurface site, Sweden - OS_PC_MetaG | ecosystem: Environmental > Aquatic > Deep subsurface > Groundwater...
GAACGGCGATAGCTGCGTTGCTCGTCGTCGAAATACCTCAAGTATGACTTCCTCCTCGCGCCTTGCTCTCGCCGCCCAGTCCTTCGCGACAGTGCATCATTACTCCCGCCGGGCAGGTCTAGCCCTTGCGCTTCAGCGCCTGCCGGGCTGCATCGGCGATGGCGGCGGGGGTCAGCTCGAAGTAGTCCAGCAGGTCCTGCGGCGTCCCGGAGCGGCCGAAGGCGTCGCGGACCCCGATCCGCTCCATCGGCACTGGATGCCGTCTCAGGAGCACCTCACCCACCGCGTCCCCCAGCCCGCCGATGATGGAGTGCTCCTCGGCGGTGACCACGCAGCCGGTCTCCCTGGCGCAGCGCAGCACGAGTTCCTCGTCCAGGGGCTTGACCGTGGCGACGTCCACCACCCGGGCCGAGATGCCCTCGGCTCGTAGCAGCGCCGCGGCTTCGAGCGCCTGGTGCAGCATCAGGCCGATGCCGAACAGCGTGACGTCGGTACCCTCCTGGACCTGAACGCCCGCGCCGATGCGGAAACGCTTCTCATCCGGATAGATCACCGGCAGCTTCTCGCGGGTGAGCCGGATGTAGACCGGGCCGTCGTACCAGGCGGCGGCTTCCACCGCTTTGCGGGTCTCGACGGCGTCGGCCGGGACGATGACGGTCATCGACGGAATGGCGCGCATCACCGCGATGTCCTCCAGCGCCTGGTGGGAGGCGCCGTCCTGGCCCACGGTGATGCCGCCATGCGTACCGACGATGTTCACGTTGCAGCCGGGGAGGGCGACGCTCTGACGGATCTGTTCCCAGCACCGGCCGGTGACGAAGACGGCGAAGCTGCAGGCGAATGAGATCTTGCCCGCCAGCGACATGCCGGCCGCGGTGCAGATCATGTCCTGCTCGCTGATGCCCATGTTGAAGAACCGATCGGGGAAGCGGTCGGCGAACAGGCGGGTGCAGGTGGAAGAGGAGAGATCGGCGTCCAGCACCACCACGTCCCGGCTCATCTCGCCCAGTCGAACGAGGGTCCGTCCGAACTCCTCCCGCGTGGACAGGATCCGGGTCATTCGTCTACCCCCGGAGCCGGCTCCCCGAGGGCTTCGAGTGCATGGGCCAGCTCCTCGTCGTTTGGGGCCTTGCCGTGCCACTTCGCCTTGTTCTCGAACAGCGGCACTCCCTTGCCCTTGACCGTACGGGCCACGACGGCGGTGGGCATCCCGCTGCAGGCCCGTGCCTGCTGGAGCGCGGCCAGGATCGCCGCGATGTCGTGGCCGTCGATCTCGATCGCGTTCCAGCCGAAGGAGCGGAACTTGTCCACCAGCGGCTCCACGCCCATGATGCGCCTCACCTCGCCGTCGATCTGCAGTCCATTGGCGTCGACGAAGGCGCAGAGGTTGTCGGTCCTGTAGTGGGCGGCGCTCATGGCAGCTTCCCACACCTGCCCCTCCTGCACCTCCCCATCGCCCAGGACAGCGTAGACCCGTGGTCGCTCCGGCAGGGTACGGATGGCGAGGGCCATGCCATGAGCCACCGAGAGGCCCTGGCCCAGCGATCCGGTGGAGGCCTCGACCCCGGGGCAGCGCCGTGAGTCGGGGTGCCCCTGCAGGATGCTGCTCAGCTGCCGCAGGCGGTCCAGATCGCGCTGGGTGATGTAGCCGCTGTGTTTGAGCACGGCGTACAGCGCCGGCGCCGCGTGTCCCTTGCTCAGTACGAAGCGGTCACGCCCGGGCCAGTAAGGCTGGACGGGGTAGTGTCGCATCTCCGAGAAGTAGAGGCAGACCAGGATGTCGGTGCAGGAGAGCGAGCCACCCGGATGACCGGAACGGGCACGGTGGATCATCCGGACGATCGACACTCGCACCTTCCGCGCAAGCTCGCGCAGTTGCTCCGGGTCATGGATCCGACAAGAGTTGGTGTTGCTCTGGCGCATCGCAGCGCAGTCCGGCGAGGAGTGTAGCACGTCAGTCGGTACGCCTCACTTGCCAGGGTTGCCTGGCTTGGATTTTTTCGGCTTCTTTGGCTTGTCGGGCTTCTTTGGCTTGTCGGGCTTCTTTGGCTCGGCTTTTTTGTTGGGCTTCTTTGGCGCCGCCTTCTTGTCGGGCTTCTTTGGCTCGGCTTTCTTGTCGGGCTTCTTTGGCGCCACCTTCTTGTCGGGCTTCTTTGGCTCGGCTTTCTTGTCGGGCTTCTTTGGCGCCGCCTTCTTGTCGGGCTTGTCGGCCGCCGGCTTGCTGGGCTTCTTGGGCTCTGGCTTCCTGGGCTGTGGCTTCGTGCGCGGGGCCACGGCCGGCAGGTCTGTCACCTTGTAGGTTACGACCACCGGTCGGATCTTGGCCTGCATGAAGCTCTCCTTGGCCCGGAGACGTCTCCGGTCGAGCGGGTCGGCCAGCTGGACCCGTCCGCCCTTTTCCGTCAGGTGGCTGGCCAGCAGCTTGGCTGCCGCGTCGCGGTCCCCGGCGAGCTGGATTGACACCACCCGCTTGGCCAGCGTGCGCACCGCCCGGCGCATCTTGGGGTGATCGATGGCCCACCGCCCCGGCGTTTCGTCATAGGTCAGGGCCTTGGCGTCGGTCAGCAGGCCGAGCAGCAGGCCCGCCGCGCGGGCCTCGGCACGGTGCAGATCGCGCCGGAGCAGTCCCAGCGTCTGGACCAGGGCGGTGGAGAAGCGCTGGCGCAGCTGTTCGTCGGTGATCCGCTTGCGCAGGCGCATCTCGTTTGCCAGCCACAGGGAGAGCACTCGGGCCTTCAACTCGGCGACGGTGGGGGCTGTCTCGCCCAGTGCCTGTCCCACGGTGGTCTTGGCGCCCTTGTTCTTCCTGTCCTTGATCTCCATGTCGTCGGTCGGGGCGATCTCGCGGCAGACCTCGACCAGCAGGTCATTGTGGACGCTGGCCTCTTCGGTGACCTGCTCCTGGTCCCGAGCGTCAGCCAGCACCTGTTTGCCCCGGGACTGGTCCTGGGGGACCATGGCCCTCAGGTTGTTGACCATCACGACCTTTTTCTGTTGTTCAGTGGGTGGAGCAGACAGCACGAGCGCGACATCGGCGCCCAGGGGACGGCGGGCAGCACCACCGGCCAGGATGACCTGGATCGCCCTCATCGACTCCCGGCTCTTCTCGGGCTTGGGCAATCGTTTGCGCACGAGCTGACCGAGCCACGTGGTCAACCTGGGCATGTTGTTGCGAAGCAGGGTCACCTGAGCGGTGGCGGCCTCATCCTCGAGCCCGACGACCATGGAGAAGCGGCCCTTGATGCCCCGAGGATCGTCGCGGAGATCGTGGGGCCCGACGACCACCTCCCAGCGTCCCTTGAGCTCGCGCCACTTTCGGTCGCCGTCAGCGTAGGGAGACGGGTCGGTGGAGGTCAGCGCCGCGGCGCGGGCCCGCAGAAAGTCCTGCAGCGAGGGCTCCGTGGCCACAGCCACCGCCTGGCGCAGCAGGTCGGCCAGCTTCCTGACCAGCGGTCCGAGCAACGGGTCCTTGATCATCGGCAGCGCCTGGAACTGCCTTCCCTGGCGCCGGACCAGCGTGAACGGGCTGAGTAGCGCCCTGGAGTTGCCGCTCGCGCGGATCCGGCCGTACTCGTCCTGCGCCATCGCCTCGGGCCAGGCATACGGGCCGCTGCCCCGCGGAGGCATCGATCGCAGCGCACAGCAGCGGACGTCCTCGTTTCCCAGGCACCAGGGTCCGTGGTTGCGCCGGAACATGCTCCGGTCGAGGTCGCTGCCCTTCTGCTGTACCTCGTCCTGATAGGCCAGCATCTTGGGGTTGGCCTGCAACAGGTTCAGCTGGTCCACCACCGCGACGGCCTGGTGCAGCACCGCCAGCAGCTGCTGGTCATCGGCCCCCAGATCGCGAGCCGAGAAGACCAGCGTCTGCTCGACGCAGCGGGCCAGCTCTTCCTGGAGCAGCTTTTGCCGATCGCGGTCGCCTTCCTCGGACAGTGTGGCGGCGGCGACCGCGCGTAGCTGGCTGGTGTTGATGGGGGGCTTCGTCGGTTTCTCGGTCTGTCCACAGCCGGGCAGGCCCAACAGAACGAGGGGTAGCAGGGATGCGTGTGGATGGCGGATCGAGAACATGTTGCCCCCGGCGTCGATACGTTGGCCACCGTATCACAACCCCCAGCGAGGGCAATTGCAGTCCGGTGGGGCGGGCGGGCGGAGCGGACAATTGTGGTTCAGGGGGCCGGAGCGAACAGGACCGCCCGTCACCGGCCAAAGGGGTCCTTGAGTCCTCGCCTCTTCTTCGGCGTGCCGGAGCGTACTGGTCGCCGGCGTCGGGGCGTTGGCTGAACCCTGGTGTGTGCTCTGTGCTCGGTGTACGGATCGAGCGTGACCTTGTTGAGCGGTGGCTCTCTTGGCTCGAGGCGAATCGGCCCGAGGGTCTCCGTCCCGGTCAATCGTAGCAGGCGGGTCTTGTGCCCCTTGAGTCTCAGCTGGACGTTCCGCGTCTCGCCGGGTTTCACCTCAAGCATCAGCGGTGTCTTGCCCAGCTCTTGACCGTCCTGTGCGTCGAAGACGGTGGCCCCGGGAGGCTCGCTCACGAGCGAGATCTTGGGCTTTTCGCTCTGCTTGACTTCCGGTGGACGGTGGGCCGGAGCTACCTGCGCGGACTGGTGGCGCTTCAGCAGCCAGACGGTGGTGACCACAGCGGCGGAGGCCAGCACGATGGCCAGCAGGATCAGCAGGGTACGCCGACCGCCGTAGACCATGAAGGTGGTCCTGGAACGAGGGGTCGACACGGGCGGTGCAACATCCTTGAAGAAGGGGTGGGTCCCCGCCCGGACCTCGTCCGTGGCCTGGGCGGCCCAGTCCCCGGTGCGGATGCGCTTGCGGCGCTCGCGTTCCTCTTCCTTGCCCTTGGGGCCCTGTTGCGCGCGCTTGTCGGCCAGCTCCGCCTGGTCGCGGGCGATGATGGGCTCGGGCACGGCGTCAGGCCGCTGGGACGGGGCGCTCGGGACCATGCCCTGCGCCTCCGGTTGCTGGCTGCTACCCTGGGCGTCGGCGATGGCCTGGTCCAGTGTGACGTCGGCTAGCGCCGCTGGCTCGCTCGACGGCGCGCTCCCCCCGGCCGGGCGGTCCACCACCATGGCCAGCGGCTTTGCCGCATCGGTGTCGGCCGTGGTGGCGGGGGAGTCAGCCGTGGCTGGCCTGGGCGGAACAAACTGGCCGGCCCAGTTCTCCACGATGGTCGGGCGCATATCGCTCTCGGCCGGCTTCGCTGGCGCCGGTGGGGCGGACAGATCTGTGATCATCGTCGGGCGGTTGGCCTCGACGTCCGATGTCTCCCGGCCCGTGTCCTTCGCCGCGCCGCCCGGCGTGACCACCACAGGGCCCTGCTGCACGGAATGGCTCTTGCCCGCCCCTGCGTCGTCCGTCGCGCCGGGAGGAGCAGGGCTCGCCTGGGGGCTCTTCGTGCTCTTGCCTGGCGGTTTCAGCGGGCCCGTGAGCTCACCGTAGAGCACGGTCTTGCGCGGTCGCTCCTCTGCCGGTGCGGGCTCAGGCAGGATCTCCGAGTCCTGGCTGCCGAACATCAAGGTCTTGCGCGGCTGCGGCTGCGGCCGCTCCTCCTCCTCTTCCTCCTCATCGTTGCCGGAGAAGATGATATCGGACTCCCGAGCCGTGGCCCGGTCGGAGTCCGGGATCGTCATCTTCTCGTCCTCTATCGACAGCACGTTGTCCAGATCGTGCTCGTGCTCCCCCTCGCTGACCGTGGACTGAATGTACGCCATGAGGCTCTGGCCCTCCGCCAGGGCCTTCTTCCAGCGGGCGAGCTCCTGGTGGAACATGCCGTCCATGAACGCGGAGAGCGCCAGATCGCTCAGCGTGATGCCGGCGCCACCAGCGAACTTCTCCAGCTCGAGCTGCATCTCGCGGGCGTTAACGTAGCGTTCGTTGCGCTCCCTGTTGAGGGCCTTGAGCAGGATCTGCTCCAGACCCTCGGGGTAGTTGTCGATGTAGCCGGAAGGGGGCTTCACCTTGCCCTTGACCACCGCCTCGTAGATCTGGACCGGCATCTTGCCGCCGAACAGGTGGCGGCCGACCGTCGCTTCCCAGATGGTCGTGCCGAGGGTGAACAGGTCGCTGCGCCCGTCGAGATCCTTCCCCATGATCTGTTCGGGTGAGAGGTAGCGGATCTTGCCCTTGATCGTCCCCGGCAGGGTCAAGGACGAACGCCCGGCCGCCTTGGCGATGCCGAAGTCGATCAGCTTCACCTGGCCATCGTAGGTCACCATGATGTTCGAAGGGCTGACATCGCGGTGGATGATGTTGAGCGGGGTGCCGTCCACGGCCCTGGCGTTGTGGGCGTACTGCAGCGCCGAGCAGATCTTGACCGCGATCAGGACCGCGACCTCGGGGGGCACGGGGCCGCCCCGCGCCAGGCATCGCCGGATGATGGAGCGGAGGTCCTTGCCGTGGATGTACTCCATCGAGAGGTAGTAGTGGCCCGCCACGTGGCCCACATCGAGGACCAGGCCGATGTTGGGGTGGTTCAGGTTCGCTGCGATGCGGACCTCGTCCTCGAACATCGAGGCAAAGGAGGGCTCCTTGGCGTAGTGGCTGGAGACCAGCTTGATCACGCATATCCGCTCGATGCTGGGGACATCGTTCGAACGCGCCAGAAACAGCTCTGCCATGCCCCCCCGGGCGATGCGGTGCAGCAGGGTGTACTTCCCGAAGGTCAGCTGCTTCACGGGGCGAGTATACATCACAACCCATATCGGATGTACGGGTCAGAGCATCGGAGCGAAGTGCTCGAGGATGGCGTCCAGCGCTGGCAGGCAGAGCGGGCGAGTCGGCCGGGGCTGGTCCAGTGGATCGAGCAGGGCGAAGGCCATGCCGGCAGCCCGAGCGGCCTGCCCGTCGACCCGGTCCACATCCCCGACGTAGAGGCAATGGGGCGGCGCGACGTCCAGCTCCCGGGCGGCTCTCAGCAGCAGCTCGGGATCGGGCTTGGCCACCCCCTCGCGGCCCGAGTCCTTGAGCGAGCCGAACAGCTGGCGGACGCCGATGCTGGTGAGCTGCGCCTCGAGGGCGTCATCGTTGTTCGAGGCGCAGCCGAGCAGGAAGCCGGCATCTCGCAGCCGCTGGAGTCGCTCGGCGGTCCCGGGCATCGCCCAGTGGTAGATGTCGCTCTCGCGGGGAAAGGCCTGCAGCGCGCGCTCGGCGACCGTACGTCCAAGATCGTTGCAGCGCTGGTCCGCGAGGCCGGCGTGCCCGAGCAGGCGCGTAAAGAACCAGACCCGCATGTCGAGGTCGGTGAAGGCCGGCCCGTTGGGCGCCATCGTCGGCGTCAGGTCCAGATCGTGGATCGTGCGGTAGTAGCCGGTGAACAGATCCTGCCGTGTCACATGTGCGCCGAATTGCGCCGCTTCATCCCGCGCGCCGCTGCCGTATCCCGGAGCGCCCCGACAGGGGCGCGAGGGCGTGCCGCTGCCGTATCCCGGAGCGCCCCGCCAGGGGCGCGAGGACCGGCACGCGCGCGCCGCCAATTCCGCGGTCTGGCTGGCGATCCAGTCCAGGTTGGGGTACAGGATCACGCCTCCGGCGTCGAGGATGACGGCTCTCACCTGCCGCTTCCCCTTGATGCAGAGCCTGAGGTCCATCCGGGTCAGGGCGCCGGCGGTTCGAGGCGGAACTCGAAATGGAAGCCGCCGACCTGGAACATGTCGCCGGGAGTCAGCCGCACTGGCCCGGTGGCCTCCACACCGTTGTGCATCAACGGCTGGCGGCAGGGCAGCGGCTCGAGCCAGAAGTCTCCCTGTTTCTGCACCACCTGGCCAGCCATGCCGCCGATGCGCGCCGGGCCCACATGCACCTGGTAGGTCAGTGGGAACTCGTCGCCCAGCAACTGCTCCACCGTGCGCGTTCCGCTGGTGATCAACAGCAGCGGCACCGGCTCGACGGGGGGACGGGCATCGAACGTGGCGCCGAGATCGGGCAGCCGGAAGGTCATCCGGAACGAGCCGATACGGATCACGTCGTTGTCCTGTAGCGTGTAAGGGCCGGCGATCTTCTCCTCGTTGACGTAGGTGCCGTTTGCGCTGCCGAGGTCCTCCAGCATGTAGTTGCCGACCTCGGCGAGGGTGATGCGCGCGTGTCTGCGCGAGACCCTCGCGTCGGGGATCGCCAGCTGCCCGGCTCGACCGATCACCAGCTCCGCCTCCAGCGGCCGGAGGGTCTGACCCTGGGGGGTCTCGACGATCAGGCGGGCCTGATCGTCCGCCGGGTCGAGCTGCTCCGCGATCATGCTGTGGATGTCCTGGATCATCTCGTCCTTGGACAGCTGCTCGTCGCGCCGCGGGATGGTGGAGGTGATGCCGTGTTTCTTGGCGTACACGCGCTCCGAGAGCGCGGCCAGGCTGGTCGAGCCGAAGTCCGGGGCGTGCGCGGACAGGAACTTGGTCAGCTCCACCTGGAACGAGTGGGCGGTCTGGAACCGATCCTCGGTCTTGCGGGCCAGCGCCCTCAGCACGATCTTGTCCAGCGCGGCCGGGATCTCCGGGCGGATCTTGGAGGGAGGCGCGATGTTGGCCAGCCGGACGCGCTCCACCAGCTCGCGTACGTTGTCGCCGCTGTAGACCATCTGGCTGGTGAGCATCTCCCACAGCACGATACCGGTGCTGAAGATGTCGCAGCGCCGGTCGGCCTGCTTGCCCATGGCCTGCTCGGGGGCCATGTAGTGCACCTTGCCCTTGATCACCCCCGCCTGGGTCTTGGTGCTCACGCCGGCCGCCTTGGCGATGCCGAAGTCCACCACCTTCACCTCGCCGGCCCGGGAGACCAGGATGTTCTGCGGGCTGATGTCGCGGTGCACGATGTGGAGGGGCTTGCCGCTCGGGTCCTTCCTGGTGTGAGCGTACTGCAGGCCGCTGCAGATCTGCCGGCCGATGAGCGCCACCGCCTCGCAGGGGACCCGTTCCCCGATGGCGTGCAGGCCGTTGACCAGCTCGAGCACGTCGACGCCGTCGACGAACTCCATGGCGATGTAGTAGATGCCGCTGACCTGTCCCAGGTCGAACACCTGGCCGATGTTGACGTGGGTCAGCCCCACCGTGATCTTGGCCTCGTCGATCAGCATCTGGATGAAGCGTTCCTCGTCCGCGTACTCCGGATTGATGACCTTCAACGCCACCTGCTTCTCGAACCCGGCCAGGCCCATCACCTTGGCCAGGTAGATCTGGGCCATCCCTCCTCCGGCAATGTGCCGGATGATGTTGTAGCTGCCGAACTGACTGTTGGGTTGAAGCTGCGACATTCGCCTCTCCAGATCTCCCGGATCTGAATACTTGCACTGCTTGGGGGCCGGGCTCAAGTCAACGTTTCGCCTGGCTGTCTGCACTGGCCCGCGTTGACGTGGCTGGGCCCGGTCTCATACCATGCCGCAATTCCGGTCCTCGCGCCCCTGCAGGGCGCTCCGGATGAAGCAGCAGGATTCAGCCCAAGGAGAATGTGATGCCCCTGGAAAAGGCCTTCATCCCTTACGGTGCCTACTGGAGCTCGCCCTTCTGCCGCTGGCAGGGCAGCCTCGCCGAGCAGAACGCCATCGAGCTGGCCGCCCGGACCGCGACGGCCGCGCTGGAGGCGCGCAACGTCGCGCCCGAGGCCCTGGACAGCCTGATCCTGGGCTACACCGTGCCTCAGAAGCACAGCTTCTATGGCGCCCCATGGCTGGCTGGCATGATCGGCGCTCCCACCATCGCCGGGGCGTCGGTGGCCCAGGCCTGCGCCACGAGCGCCCGGGTTCTGGCCAGCGCCGCCCTGGAGCTGGAGGCAGGCCAGCGCCAGTGCGTGCTCGGCGTCTGCTGTGACCGCACCAGCAACGGCCCGCACATCTACTACCCCAACCCCAAGGGACCGGGGGGAATGGGCGAGGCCGAGAACCCGGTGTGGGACAACTTCGGGCACGACCCCTGGGCCAAGAACGCCATGATCGACACGGCGGAGCTGCTGGCGAAGCAGGCCGGCATCACCCGCGAGGAGCAGGACGCCATCACCCTGCGGCGCCACGAGCAGTACGGGGAGGCCCTGGCCGATGACCGGGCGTTTCAGCGGCGCTACATGGTGCCGGTGCAGATCGGTAAGGGCCGCAAGACCACGGCGGTGGAGGCGGACGAGGGCATCCACCCCACGACCGCCGAGGGACTGGCCAAGCTGCGACCGGTGACGCCCGAGGGCAGCGTGACCTTCGGCACCCAGACCCACCCGGCGGACGGCAACGCCGGGGTGGTGGTCTGCACCAGGGAGCGGGCGCGGGAGCTGAGCCGGGATGGCAAGCTGACGGTCAGGCTGCTGGGCTACGGCGAGGCGCGGCTGGAGCGGGGCCGTATGCCCGCGGCGACGGTGCCCGCCGCCAGTCGGGCGCTGGCTCACGCCGGGATCCGGCTCGAGGACTGCAAGGTGGTCAAGACCCACAACCCCTTCGCCGCGAACGACATCTATTTCAGCCGTGAGACCGGCGCCGATCTCGACGCCATGAACCCCTACGGCTCGCCGCTGATCTACGGTCATCCCCAGGGCCCGACCGGGCTGCGGGTGGTGATCGAGACGATCGAGGCCCTGGTCCTCGCCGGCGGCGGCCTCGGCCTGTTCACCGGTTGCGCGGCGGGTGACACCGCCATGGCGCTGGTGGTCCGGGTCGACTAGGCACCCGTTCACACAGGTTGATCGATTGGGTTGGGCGAGGGCGACTGTTCACAAGGCGGCTGCGCTTGGCACCGGGGCAGATGCTCGCGGCGAACAGAGCCCGGGGGGTGGGAGGAGACAGTGGAAGCGCCGCGCGCAGCGCCGCGTCGAGCCGCACCCACCAGCCTTGGACGATTCGGGCGCTTGCGGGAGATCTGTGCCGACAGCCTCGCGCGAGATAGCCTCACTGGAGCTGCAGCACCCCGGCCCAGGCCTGGCCCAGGGAAAGGCCGCCGTCGTTGGGTGGCACGCGGCGGTGAGCCATCACCCGCAGACCCGCGGACTCGAGTCCGTCGACCAGCAGTCGGTGCAGGATACGGTTCTGCAGCGAGCCTCCGCTCAGCGCGATCTGTCCGATGCCGGTGCGCCGGGCCATCTGTGCAGCCACCACGACCAGGGCCCCGGCCAGCGAGGCGTGGAAGCGCCAGGCCAGCTCGCTCGGATCCTCTCCGGCGAGGACCGCCTCGGCCAGCTCGACCACGGCCGGGACCATGTCGATGACATCACCGTCGAGCGTCCACGGCAGTGCGGTCACGTCCTGCTGCCCTGTGCATATCTCGCGCGCTCGGCCCGCACTCCAGGGGAGGCTTGCCGCCTCGCGCGCCAGCTGCTCGAGCTCCATCGCGGCCTGGCCCTCGAATGTGCTCACCTGGCGCCGGTCGAGCAGCGACGCCACGGCGTCGAACAGCCGGCCGGCGCTCGAGGTCTGCGGACAGGCCGCGGGTAGCAGGGCCAGGGTCAGCACCCCCTCGACGAAGCCGGGCTCCGCCGCGGTGAACGGCGGCAGCCGACGCATGCGCTCCGGCAGCCGCTCGCCGTGGTGCGCCGTCAGGGCTGCCAGCGCCATGCGCCACGGCTCGCGGGCCGCCATGTCGCCGCCCGGCAGCGGGAGATACCGCAGGTGTGCCAGTCGCTCGAAGCTCAGGCCGTCGACCGCCAGCACCTCGCCGCCCCACACGGCGCCGTCCGTGCCGTGGCCGGTGCCGTCGAGGACGATGGCCAGCGCTGGCTCGGCGCAGCCGTGCTCGGCCAGGCACGACAGGGCGTGGGCGTGGTGGTGTTGCAGGGCCAGGCGGGGCAGCTGCAGCTCGTGCGCGAGGCGCGTGCTGTGGTAGTCGGGGTGCAGGTCGTGAACCACCAGGGCGGGGTCGACGCCGTGCAGCCGCGTCAGCCGCTCCAGGGCGTCGCGCAGCAGCTCCGTCGCCTCCCACTGCTCCAGATCGCCGATGTGCTGGCTCAGGATCGCCAGCTCGCCTCGCGTGACGCAGCAGGTGTTCTTCAGGTCGCCACCCACGGCGACGACCGGGGCGCCTCCGCGGGGCAGGGAGATCGGCTCCGGCACGTAGCCCCGGCTGCGACGGATCATTGTCGGCGTGTGTCCCACCGCCGACGGCATCACCGCCACCACCGAGTCGTCGGCGCGGTTGAGGATCGGCCGGTCGTGCAGCAGGAAGAAATCGGCGATGTCGCGCAGCTTGGTCAGGGCCAGGTCGTTGTCGCAGACGATCGGCTCGTCGCTCAGGTTGCCGCTGGTCATCACCAGAGCCGGGTAGTCGCCCTCCTGCAGCAGGAGCTGGTGCAGCGGCGTGTAGGGCAGCATGGCGCCGACCCAGCCGCTCGTGCCGTTGACCGGAGCCGCCAGCGGCGTGTCGCCGCGGGCCTGCAGCAGCACGATCGGGCGCCGCCAGCTCTGGAGCAGCTCCACCTCCCGCTGCGTCGGCCGGGCGAAGCGCCGCACCGCCTCCAGATCCAGGGCCATGACGGCGAAGGGCTTGTCCGGGCGTCGCTTGCGTCGGCGAAGCGTGTCCACCGCCTCTGCGCACGCGGCGTCGCAGGCGAGGTGGAACCCGCCCAGCCCCTTGATCGCGCCGATCTGTCCCGCCTGGAGCCGCTGCACGGCCCGCAGCATGACGTCGTCGCTATTGACCGTCTTGCCGGCCGCGTCGACGAGCCAGATCCCCGGGCCGCAGCGGGGGCAGGCCACCGGCTGGGCGTGGTAGCGCCGATCGCTGATCTCCTCGTACTCGGCACGGCAGTCGGGGCAGAGCTCGAACCCGCGCATTGTGGTCAGCGGCCGGTCGTAGGGCAGATCCTCGATGATGGTGAATCGGGGGCCGCAGTCGGTGCAGTTGATGAAGGGGTAGCGGTGGCGCCGGTCCGCGTCGTCGTTCAGCTCCTCGAGGCAGGCGGCGCAGGTGGCGACGTCCGGCGGAACCAGCACGCGCCGCGCGGAGGCCGCCGCCGACCGCCTGGAGGCGACGACGCGGAAGCCGACCGTGCCGGTCGGCGGGATCGGTTCGGCGTGGACCGACCGGACCCGCGCCAGGGGCGGGGCCTGCGCCGGCAGGGCGTCGAGAAACGCTTGCGTCGCCTCGAGCGCCCCCTCCACCTCGAGGGTCACCCCCTCGCTGGCGTTGCACACGGTGCCGGTCAGGCCCAGGCGCGAGGCGAGCCGGTGTACGAAGGGCCTGAACCCGACGCCCTGCACCGTTCCCTCGACGGTGATCCGCAGCCGGCGAGGGCCCTTGCTGGTATCGGAGGGACCTTGCATCAACTCGACATCAACAGATGCGGGGCAGCAGCTCGGCCGTGGGTCGCACGACGCGACGCGTCCCGCCGAACCGGGTGTTCAGGGTCACGAGCCCGGGGTGGTCGGACAGGAGGCGACCAATCGCGCGGGCCTCTCGGCCCTGATCGAGGCGCCGCCATGCCGCCAGGGCCGCCGGCGCGTCCTGCGCGGCGACCAGCGCCACCACGCGGCCCTCGCAGGCCAGGTGCAGGGGATCGACGCCGACGAGCTCGCACAGGGTCGTCACGTCGGGGCGAACCGGGATCTCGGCCTCGTCAAGTCGCAGGCCCAGCGCCAGCTGCTCGGCCACATCGCAGGCCACCCCGGCCAGGCCACCACGGGTCGGGTCCCGCATGAACAGGGGCACGACGCCAGCGTCGAACAACGCGTCGACCAGCGGGGTGACGGGCGCGCAGTCGCTGCAGAGCTCGCCGGACAGCTCGATCCCCGAGCGCGCGGCGAGCACCACCGCGCCGTGGTCGCCCAGCGGACCGCTGACCAGCAGGAGGTCCTCGGGCCGGGATCGTCGGTCCTGCCGTGGATAGCCCGGTCGCTGCAGGCCCAGACCGGCGGTGTTGAGGAAGATGCCGTCGCCCTTGCCGCGCTCGACCACCTTGGTGTCGCCCGTCACGATCTGCACCTGCGCTCTCCGGGCCGCTGCCGCCAGCGAGTCCACCACGCGGACCAGAGTCTCGATCGGCAGGCCCTCCTCGAGGATGGCGCCCAGCGACAGAAACCGCGGCCGCGCGCCAGCGACGGCCAGATCGTTGACCGTGCCGTTGACCGCCAGCGACCCGATGTCTCCGCCCGGGAAGAACAGCGGGCTGACCACGAAGGAGTCGGTCGTCATGGCCAGCCCGACCTGCTCCAGCTCGACGAGGCCGGCGTCACCGAGCGGCTCCAGGATCGGGTTGGCGAGCCTGGGGGCGAACAGCTGCTGGATCAGATCATGGGTCAGCTTGCCGCCGCTGCCGTGGCCGAGCTGGATACGTTCCACTGTGTCCGTCATGGTGGTCGGCTTTCCTAGGCCCGGTGCAGGGCGCGCAGCCAGTCGTACCAGCCCTCGAGGCCTTCGCCGGTGCTCGCGCTGACACGGAACACCTCGATCTGTGGGTTGATGGCCCGGGCGTCGCGCTCGATGCGCTCGGGATCGGCGCTGACGTGGGGGGCCAAATCCATCTTGTTGATCAGCAGCACGCGCGACTCGTGGAACATCAGCGGGTACTTGGCCGGTTTGTCGTCGCCCTCGGGCAGCGAGAGGATCATCGCCTTGGCATGCTCTCCGACCTTGAACTCGGCGGGGCACACCAGGTTCCCCACGTTCTCCACCACCACCAGGTCGAGGGACGCGAGGTCCAGCTCGGCCACCGCCGAGGCGACCATGTTCGCGTCAAGGTGGCAGGCCCCATTGGTGTTGATCTGGACCGCCACGGCGCCGGCGCGCTCGATGCGCTCCGCATCCTGCGAGCCCTGGATGTCGCCTTCCACGACGCCGATGCGCAACTCACGGCCCAGGCCGGCGATGGTCCGCTCGAGCAAGGTGGTCTTGCCCGCGCCGGGAGCGCTCATCAGGTTCACCACGTGGACGCCGGCCTCATCGAAGCGCCGGCGGTTCTCCGCCGCAAGGCGATCGTTTGCCTCCAGGATGTCGCGCACGACTTTTACGGTTGTCACGGTCAGTCTCCTTCAATCTCGACGAGCCTCAGCTCCTGCCCGGATGTGATCTCTGCGCCCGGCCTGCCGCAGCGGGGGCAGAGGAAGAGCAGCTCGGATACGCTGAACTCCTCGCCGCAGCCGCAGTGCGCGTGGCCGGCGATGACCTCCAACTCCACCTCGGCCTGCTCCGCCACGGTGCCACGCCCGGCCAGGTCCAGGCAGGTCCTCAGCAGGTCGGGCACCACGCCGCGCAGCTGCCCGACCCTGAGCTTGTAGCCGGTGACCTGGCTCAGGCCGTGCCGTGTTGCCTCCTCGCAGAGGATCTCCACCACGTTTTGGGCCAGGGACAGCTCATGCACGGCTGGAAATGTAGGAGAGCAGGCGCGGCAAGACAAGCGACTAGGGCAAAAAAATGCAGTCCGGTGGGGCGGGCGGGCGGAGCGGCCAAACGATAATTGCCTGCCCTGTGATTAGCCTTCTGTTTCATCCCCCGTGCAGCACCATGTGATCGAGCACACACAACGAGGAGGCAAGGAAATGGGTCCCACACGGACTCACACCAGGAATCGCCGGAAGCACTCCAGGGCCCTACTCGAGCGGAGGGTGCAGTACTACTGCAACAGCAGGCTGTTCACCGCGCGGGCGGTGAACATCAGCGAGGGCGGGCTGCGTCTGGAGGGGACAGGGTCGGTGCGGGTCGGCGACGAGCTCAAGCTGTTCGTTCCGCTGTCCCACAGCCCGCGGGGCAAGATGTGTTTGCTGGTGGGGCAGGTGGTGTGGAGCGACGGCGCCAGGGCGGGCGTCAGCTTCGTCGACCCGCCACTGGAGACGATCCTCGACGTGCGGGGGTTCGTGCGGATGGCGGCGTAGCCAGACCTGGCCACAACCGCACCCAGTGATCGATTGGGTTGGGCGAGGGCGACGCCCCAGGCGCGAGTGTTGTTCCGAGGGCGCCCCTGCACTGCAGGGGCGCGCCAGGCGAGCGCCAGGGGCGTTGCCGGAGCCCACCCAAACCCCTGCCTCCTACTAGCGCTCGCGCAGCGCCCGCAGCACCTTCTGCGGCGTGATCGGCAGGTCGCGGATCCGCACCCCGACCGCGTCGAAGATGGCGTTGGCGATCGCCGGGGCCGTGGGTATCATGCCCGCCTCTCCGACCCCCTTGGCGCCGAATGGGCCGAACTCGTCCTGGGTCTCGACGAAGACCAGCTCGATCGGAAAATCCAGCTCGCAGGCCGTGGGGATCTTGTAGTCTCTGAAGCTCGGGTTGAGCATCCGGCCCTCGTGGGTCAGGACCTCCTCGATGAGGGCGTAGCCCAGACCCTGGGCCAGCGCGCCGTAGGTCTGGCCCTTCAGCGTCTGGGGGTTGAGCACCTGCCCCACGTCGTGCGCCGCCACCAGCTTCAGGATCCGCACCTCGCCGGTCTCCGTGTCGACCTCGACCTCCGCCCCCTGCGTGCCATAGGCATAGGTGGCGGACATGTTGCCGTAGCCCCTGTCCCAGTCGGGCAGCTCGTTGGGCGGATCGTAGAACGCCTCCACGGTCAACATCTCGCCATCCTCGCGGAAGTGGATCGCGCGCAGGATCTGACCGAGCTCGACCTTGAGCCAGGGCTCGTCCGGCGCGTCCAGCAGGCAGAGCAGGCCGTCGCACAGATCGAGACGATCGGCCGTGGCCATCTGATCGACGTCCAGGTCCGCTGGTCGGAAATCGGGGTGCTTCTTCTGCAGCCGCC
>Ga0180009_10003942_pt1 | contig 16625 bp, 14 predicted proteins | sample OS_PC_MetaG_FD_123537 | JGI IMG/M metagenome (GOLD analysis project Ga0180009, IMG submission 123537) | Groundwater microbial communities from the Aspo Hard Rock Laboratory (HRL) deep subsurface site, Sweden - OS_PC_MetaG | ecosystem: Environmental > Aquatic > Deep subsurface > Groundwater...
CCGGGGTCAAGGCCGACCTGGACAAGTGCTTTGACTACTTCCCGGTGCTCAAAAGCCGCCTGGGCCGGCTGGCCGGCTATCTGAGCGGAGGCGAGCAGCAGATGCTGGCCATCAGCCGGGCCCTGTTGGCCCGGCCCAAGCTGATGATGCTCGACGAGCCCTCCCTGGGCCTGGCCCCCCTGCTGGTGGATGAGATATTCGCCATCATCCAGGAGATAAACCAGAAAGAGGGCACCAGCATCCTCCTGGTGGAGCAGAATGCCCAGATGGCACTGAGCGTAAGCTCCTACGGCTACATCATGGAAAACGGCCGGGTGGTGCTGGACGGACCGGTGGATCGCCTCTTGGCGGACCAGGACGTGCAGGAGTTCTACCTGGGACTGGGCCAGAGCGGCAGCCGCAAGAGCTACCGCGAGGTCAAGCATTACAAGCGGAGGAAGCGGTGGTTGAGCTGAGCGGCAAAACCCTGGGCCAGTTCTTCCTGGAGCAGGAGGCCAAGCGCGGCGGCCAGGTGGCCCTGCGGGAAAAGGACTTCGGCATCTGGCAGGAGGTCACCTGGAGCGGCTACCGCGACCACGTAAAGCATTTCGCCCTGGGGCTCACCACCCTGGGTTTCGAGCGGGGCGACCACCTGGCCATCATCAGCGAGAACTGCCGGGAGTGGCTCTACGCCGACCTGGCGGCCATCTGCCTGGGCGGGGTGTCGGTAGGGGTCTATCCCACAAGCCCCTATCCCGAGGTCCACTACGTGGTCAAGCACTCCGACAGCAAATTCGTGGTGGCCGAGGACCAGGAGCAGACCGACAAGATACTGGAGGTCTGGGACGACCTGCCCTTGGTGCAAAAGATCATCGTAAAGGACATGAAGGGCCTGAGGCACTACCCCCAGGACATCATCATGTCCTTCGAGGCGGTGGAGGATTTGGGCCGGGAGCTGGAGCGGGAGCGGCCCGGCTGGTTCGAAAAAGAGGTGGCCCGGGGCCGGGCCGAGGACGTTTGCATCATGGTCTACACCTCGGGCACCACCGGCAAGCCCAAGGGAGCCATGATCAATCATATAAACATCGAATCCATGACCTTGGGCACCGTCGAGGCCATCGAGGCAAGGGCTGATGACTCGGTGGTGTCCTACCTGCCCCTGTGCCACGTGGCGGAAAAGATATTCAGCCTGTTTTTGCCCATGTACGTGGGCTACCCGGTGAACTTCGCCGAGAGCATCGCCACCATCCAAGGCGACCTGAGGGAGATAGCCCCCTCGGTGTTCCTGGGGGTGCCGCGCATCTGGGAAAAGCTGCAATCGGCCATCTACATCAACATCAAGGACTCAAGCCGCTTCAAGCAGTTGCTGTTCAGGCTCTGCTACGCGGCGGGCCGGCGCATGGCCGGCCAGCGTCTGGAAGGCCGCCAACCGGGCCTGGTGGTCAAACTGTCGTATTGGCTGGCCTATTGGCTAATGTTGCGAGCCCTGCAAAACTTCGTGGGCCTAAGAAAAGTGCGCTTTTGTTTTTCCGCCGCAGCCAAGGTGAGCCCCGAGGTGCTGCGCTTTTTCCATGACCTGGGCATCAGGGTCAAGGAAGGCTACGGCATGACCGAGACCACCGGCCTGAGCTTCATCCACATGGACGAGGACATCCGCATAGGCACGGTGGGCAAGCCCATCGCCGGCATCGAATTCGCCCTCGCCGACGACGGCGAGCTGCTCAAGAAGGGCGCCCCGGTGTTCGCGGGCTACTACAAGAACGAGGAAGCCACCCGTCAGACCGTCATCGACGGCTGGCTGCACACCGGCGACATCGCCGAGGTGGACGAGCACGGCCACCTTTGCATCGTGGACCGCAAGAAGGACATCATCATCACCAGCGGGGGCAAGAACATCGCCCCCAGCGAGATCGAGAACGCCCTCAAGGTTAGCCCTTACATCAAGGAAGCCATCGTCATCGGCGAGGGGCGCAACTTCATCGCCGCCCTTATCCAGATCGACTTCGACAACGTGGGCAAGTGGGCCACCGACAACCACATCGCCTACACCAATTTCAGGAACCTGGCCCAAAACCCGGAGGTGACCCGCCTAGTCCAGGCCGAGGTGGACCGGGTCAACGCCCAGTTCGCCCGAGTGGAAAACGTGCGCAAGTTCCTGTTGTTGACCAAGGAATTGGACCACGACGACGACGAACTCACCGCCACCATGAAGGTGCGCCGGGCCAACATTTACCAGAAGTTTGGCGCGGAGATCGAACAGATCTACGGCAGGGGTTAGGGACTAGAGCCAGTCTTTTTCGCCGTGGGCCCAAAGCCAGCGGCCCAGGCACTCTTCCCAGAGTTGGCCGGCCCTCAGCTCCCTTCCCACCGCCCGGCGCAGGGCCAGCATCTCGGTCTCCCCCAACCGGGCGCACAGCTCGGGGCAAAAGAAATTGAGACAGATGCCGTAACGGGCCACCAGCCCGCAGCCCAGGGGTCCGTTGAACATGCAGTCGCCGCCGCGTTGGCGCTGTTGGAGAGGCTCCGCCTCCAAAAGCAGGTTGGCCATCAGCAGCAGGGGATAGTACCAGTCCTCGGCTCCTTCGAAACAACAGCTGGCCCCGCCGTCGTTGCCGGCGCACACCGTGCAGGAGTCAAAGGCCAGCTTGGAGCGCATCAGGCCGTGGCTGCGCAGGATGTCCTGGTAATACTCGGCCAGCAGGCGGGAGAGGTCCGGGTCGGCGGCCAGGGCCGGACCGTAAGCCGCCAGCAAGGCCCGAGCCTTGGCCAGGGCGGTCAAGGCGGCGGTCCCGGCAAGCGGGGGGCCCGTTATGCTCCGCCCGTTCAGATCAACCGCCAGTGCTGGTAGCGAACCAAGGAGCTTTCGTAATCCCGCAAAAAGCTGTTGATGCCCACCACCTCCACCAAGGCGCTGCTTTCAATGTTGGCGTTTACCGCGTAGGCCTTTCCGTTGATTCGGAAGAAAAAAGCAGAATGGTTAATGTAGCGCCGGTTGCTGTAGGTGATGATGCCCGCGCCATTTAGCACCTCCCGCGGCGCAGCCCGCCGAAAATAAAGGCCGCGCACCCCCCGCAGCAGCTTAATTTTGTCGATGCGGCCACGAAGTTCGTCGCAACAGCAGCGGTCCACCAGCACCGCCGCCTCCGGGGGTTGAATCCCCTTGTAAATAAAAGCGTTGATCACCGCAGTGGGAAAACACCCATAGGGCGACACCTGGGGAGAGAATTTTCGCCGCATTAACAACAGGCCCAGGCCAACGGCCACGGCTGTTTCCTGGAGGGCGGGAATCGGGTTTCCCGCCCACCCCTGGAAACCGCCTGGCTGGCAAAAGTTACATTAGCAATAAGGACGTCGGTTCAACTGGCCCGAAGCTGCTCGCCACTGCCGGTCAAGACCTGGGCGTCGTTGTTTTTCTTGTTCACCCAGCCATGATACAGGATGAGAGCGGGATGTTCATCAAGGCTGTGATAGTCGCGCACCACCACTCCCCGGCCGGCGGCCATGGTGGGGTCGTAGACCCGGTAGTCGCGGATGTGCTCTCCCTGGGCGTTGGTTTGCTGCACCTGTTTGAGCTTCCAAACCCAATCAGGATCCTCCTTGAAGGTGACCACTAATTCACGGCCCACCGCAGGGTGAATGTCGCGTGGTTTGCCCTGTTTGCCCTGGCCGGAAGCGGCCGGGGCCTCTTCAACGCGCTTGAACAGCTTCTTGAACATGTTCAGTCCTCCTTGCTGGGGTAAGTGCATCCCGCGCCCTGTCTCGGCAAAAGGCCGTGCCGCCAGGCCAAGGAAAATCACGGGACCGTTTTTTTACTTCCTAGGCCAAAAAGGAAACCGCGTTTCCGCTCCTGACCGGCCCGCCCTCTCCCCAAGGCGGAGCCATAAAGCTTTACGCTTAATTTCAAGCTACTTACCTATATGAAGTACGGTTTCCTTACTACGAACCGCCACCAGGCCGCCGGCAGCGGGGTTGTCAACCCAATCCTCGGCCACCAACTCCTGCGCCGGTTCGGGGTGTGTGGCCAGACCCCGGGTTAGCCAGCCGTTGCGATGGGGAGTGATGAGGGCCCACAGGCTTATCCAACCCAAGGCCGTGATCCAGAACAAGCTATATGGGAAGGCCCACAGGAAGTTGCTGTCCCGCCGGCGCAAGACATAGATCAAAGCCGGGATCATGGCCCCCGCCACCGAGGCGTAGAGCACATTGACCAGCATTATCTCAGGGTTGGCCAAAATGACGCCCAGGGCGCCCAGTTTGAGCCATTCCCCGGCGGTCATCTGGAAAAGCTGGAGCACAAGCTGCACCCGCGCCCCCAGGGCGGGGGTCTGGCGGAAACGCCGGAAGAGGAAGCTCATCATCACCAGGGTCTCGCGCACATTGCTGCGGGCCCAGCGCATGAGCATGCGCACCAAACCCCGGTAGCTCAGGGGCACATCGGTGAGCACGATGGCCCGGCGGGCGAAAAGGACATGGAAGCCTTCGCGCAGCACCAGGTTGGTCAGGGCGCGGTCCTCGCCTATGTTGGCGGGTTGACCGCAGAATCGCTGATTGAGCCAGGCCTCCAGATGGGGGCGCACCACCTCGGCCCGGTAGGCCGACAGGGCTCCGGGGGTGGTCATCACCGTGTTGATGCGGCTCTGGGCCGAGCGCATGAAATCGAAGCTGAAGGTGAAGTTAACGTCCATCATGCGGGGGATGAGGCCCTTGTCGCGGTTGAGCACCCGCACGTTGCCGGCCATCGCGCCCACCTGGGGGTCGCGGGCCATGGGAGTCACCAGGTGGCGCAGGGCATCGGGCAACACCTCGGAGTCGCTGTCGATGGTCACCCAGATTTCGCCCCAAGCCCTTTGAAAACCTTGATAAAGGGCGTGCCGCTTGCCCCGGTTGGCCGGCAGGCGGATCAGTTCCAGGCGGTCGCCCAATTCCTCTTTGGCCCGCTGCATCCACTCCCATGTGTCGTCGCGGCTGCCGTCATCCACAGCCACCAATTGGAGCAGGTGGGGGGGATAATCGCCGGCCAACACGCTACGCAGGGCGGGCAGCACCTGGGCCCCTTCGTTGTAGGCCGGCACCACCACGGTGACCGTGGGCAGGTCGCAGTCTTGGCAGGGAGCGGGCTCCCGGTAGGCAATGGCCAGGTAAGCCCGCCAAAAAAGGGCTAATACCGCCAATATCAGGGATACGCGGGCCAGGCCCAGCCAGGGGGAGCCTTCCAGCTCGAATTGCAGGTAGGTCAGCTCGTCCAGAAACTCCTCGCCCATGAGCCAGGCCACGGTGGCCAGCCCGGCCAGGACCAGCAGGATGCTCAGTTTGCCCAAGGCGGGCAACAGGTTGGCGCGGCGCAGCAACGCCCGCGAAAAGATCAGTTTTAGTTCGGCCATGAAGTGTCCTAAAGTTTGATTTAACAAACAGCCCGGGCAGGGGTATTCCAGCCCTCTGAATACCCCGCAAGCAAGCAAGGGCGGTGCCATTCAACAAAACCTTGTTTTATCCACTAGTTTCTGATGAACTGTTCAAGGATAGGGAAGCGTGGATTCAGCCGGCGCACGGTTACTAGTGCCGGCTCGCGGCCCATCATTTGCCCCCTAGGCAAAACGCCGCGATGGAGTTAAACTCCGTTTGCCATAACAGAACCTTGGCTGGGTGGGGCGCAATGAAATCCTTGTTGGTGGCAACTCCGGACCGCACGGCCGTGGTTGGCTTGCGGGACTTCCTGAACCGGCGCTACCGCCTGGAGGAAGCCGGCACGGCCCAGGCTTGCCTGGAGCAGCTGGCGCGCCGGCGCTATGATCTGGCCTTGGTGGACATCGGTTTCATCGCGGACATGCTAACCCCGGAAGAGCCGGCCGACTACGCGGCCGCTCTCAACTCCTTCCGCCGGGGTGGCTCCGGCAGGCTGCCGCTCATCATCCTCACCCCGCCCCAGCGCATCCGCGAAACCGTGTCGGCGGTCAAGGCCGGGGCTGACAACTACCTCACCTATCCCCTGGACCCCCATGAGGTGGAGCTGGTCATCTCCAGCCTGGCCGCCCTGCGCAAGATAGAAAACGAGCTGCAATACCTGAGGGAAAGCTTCTGGAAGGTGGAAGCGCGGGATATGGTGCGCACCCGCTCTCCTCTGATGAGCCAAGTCTACGAAAAACTGGAGATGGTGGCCCCCACCCGGGCCACGGTGCTTCTGGCCGGCGAAACCGGCACCGGCAAAAGCCTCATGGCCCGGCTTATCCACATGCACTCTTCCCGGGCACAGGGGCCCTTCGTGTCGGTGCACTGCGGGGCCATGCCCGACACCCTGGTGGAAAGCGAACTTTTCGGCCACGAGAAAGGCGCCTTCACCGGGGCCGAGCGCCGCAAGCTGGGCAAGTTCCAGATAGCCGACACCGGCACCATATTCCTGGACGAGGTGGGCACCATTTCCCCCAGCGCCCAGATCAAGCTATTACAGGTGCTTCAGGAGGGTACCTTCTCCCGGGTGGGGGGAGAGCAAGACATCTCGGTGGACGTAAGGGTGGTTGCGGCCAGCAACGTGGATTTGGAGAAAAGGATCGCCGAGGGTGGATTTCGCAGCGACCTGTTCTACCGCCTTAACGTATTCGCTATAGAGCTCCCTCCCCTGCGCCAACGCCGGGAAGACATACCTCTGTTGGTCGCCACCCTCCTTGAGCGGCTGAACCGTAATTATGACAAGAATATCAAGGGAGTTGAGGACCTGGCCATGGAGGCTCTCACCTCTTACTCCTGGCCGGGCAACATTCGCGAGTTGGAAAACCTGCTGGAACGGGCCTACATCTTGGAGCGGGGCCGCTTGCTTAACCCATCCAGCTTCCCGGCGGATCTGATGGCCATGCACCATCCCGGCGACCCGGACGAACCGGGGGAAAGCCAGTCCCTGGCCCAGGTGCGCCGGCGGGCGGTGGAAGAGGTGGAACGCCGCTATCTGGTGCGCTTGTTGGGCCAGAAAAAGGGCCGGGTGGACCAAGCCGCGGCCCAAGCAGGGGTCACCACCCGCCAGTTGCACAACCTCATGACCAAATACGGCCTGACCGCCCGCAATTTCAAGTAGCCCGTCCAATCGGAAATCGGGCTTCGCCCTCCCAATAGCGACGAATTATTTCCCTTAAATTCAAGTTGGTTACGTAATGGCACGGCCTTTGCTTATGTGACAAACCGAACGTCACCTGGCGGGAAAGGGCTAATGGCAAAGGCAGAAGCACAACGCCAAGGCATAAGCGGCCTGGTCATCCCGGTGGAATGGGACAGCGAGGGCAGGGTGGTGGCCGTGTCCATCGCCGCCTTTGATGAAACCACCTACCGGGTAACGCCCGGCGGCAAGGGCGGGGAGCTCTTGGGCCGGCTTCAAAGCGAGGTGACCGCTTGGGGACGGGTGGAGAACCACCCCGCCGGAAAAACTATTTTGATCGAGAGGTATCAGATGAGCAAAAGCACCAAAGGCAAGTTTTTAGGTCTGGCCTTGGCCACCATGGTGGGGGCTGCCCTGACCGTGGCCCCCTTGGCCGTGGCCGCTGACGCCAAAACCGCCCCGGCCCAGCCCGCCGTGGCCCAGCCCGCCGCCCAGGCCCCGGCCGCCGCAGCTCCGGCTGCCGCCCCCGTGGTCAAAAAGGCCAAGGCCAAGGCCTCCAAGGCCGTCGCCGCCAAGCCCAACGCCAGGGTGCGCGTGCTGCAGGACGCCTTGAACGGCAAGGGCGCCAAGCTGAAGGTGGACGGCCTGATGGGCAAGCAGACCCGCACGGCCCTCAAGGCCTTCCAGAAGGACAACGGCCTGAAGGTCACCGGCAAGGTGGACGCGGCCACCAAGAAAGCCTTGGGCCTAAAGTAAGTGCGCTTTCCGCCCGGGCTCGGGCCCGGGCGGAAAAACTTTGCGGCCGGGCGGGAGTCCGGTGAATATAGGAAGGACCGACCAATGAGTCGAAGCGAAAATAGCGTAGCCGCCGCGGAGCCTCCCCACCAGGGTTGCACCTGCGCCCAACCGCTGGCCCAGCCGGCGCCGATGGTGTTGCCCTTCGCGCACGCTCTAGAGACAAACCATTCGGCAAACCGGCCGGCGGCCTCCTTCCGCCGCCACTTTTTCCCCGGACTCACCGCCACCCAGTGGAACGACTGGCGCTGGCAGGTGCGCAACCGGGTCACCTCCCTGAACGGGCTTTCCCGCTACCTGCGCCTGAGCCCGGCCGAGGAGAGGGCTTTCAGCGCCCACTCCGGCAAGCTGCCGGTGGGGATCACCCCCTATTATCTAAGTTTGATGGACCCCCATGACCCCGCCGATCCCCTGCGCCGCACCATGGTTCCCACCTGGTACGAGGCGGTGGTGAGCCCCGGCGAGAGCAACGACCCCCTGGGCGAGGAGCACGACATGGCCGCCCCGGGCCTGGTGCACCGCTATCCGGATCGGGTCCTGTTTTTGGCCACCGGCTTTTGCAGCGCCTACTGCCGCTATTGCACCCGCTCGCGCATGGTGGGCGGGGGCAACCACGGCATGGCCCACAGCCGGGGTGACATGGAGCAGGCCATCGCCTACATCGAGGCCACGCCCTCGGTGCGCGACGTTCTTATTTCCGGGGGAGACCCCCTGACCATGGCCGACGACCGCCTGGAGTGGCTCCTTACCCGGCTGCGCCGCATACCCCACGTGGAGATGCTGCGCATCGGAACCAAGACCCCGGCGGTGCTGCCCCAGCGCATAACCAAGGATCTGGTGAAACGGCTTAAACGTTTCCACCCCTTGTTCATGAGCCTGCATTTTACTCACCCGGCGGAGCTGACCCCCGAAACGGCCCGCGCCTGCTCCCGCTTGGCCGACGCGGGCATCCCCCTGGGCAGCCAGACGGTGCTCTTGGCCGGGGTGAACGACTCGGTGCCGGTGATGCGCCGCCTGATGCAGGGGCTTTTGAAGATGCGGGTGCGGCCCTACTACCTGTACCAGTGCGATCCCATCGCCGGTTCAGGCCACTTCCGCACCCCGGTGAGCAAGGGCCTGGAGATCATCAGCGGACTCAGGGGCCACACCAGCGGCTACGCGGTGCCCACCTTTGTCATCGACGCCCCCGGCGGCGGCGGCAAGGTGGCCCTGTATCCCGAGTCGGTCGTGGGCCGCGAGGGCGGCGACCTGTTGCTCAGGAACTACGCGGGCGGAACCTACACTTACCCCGACCAGGGCGGGGAAAGGGGCCCGGCGGCCTGCTGAGGCCCGGGGAGATACGGCCATGTTGGTGGGCATCACCTATGATCTGCGCTCGGAGTACCTGGCCAAGGGCTACTCCGAGGAAGAGGTGGCCGAGTTCGACAGCCCCCGCACCGTGGAGGGCATCGAGCAGGCTTTGCTAGCCGCCGGCCACCAGGCCGAGCGCATCGGGTCCCTGCCCTCCCTGGTGGGCCGCCTGGCCCAGGGGGAGCGCTGGGACTTGGTTTTCAACATAGCCGAGGGCCTGGGCCTCTACGGCCGCGAAGCCCAGGTGCCGGCCCTTTTGGAATACTACGGGGTGCCCTACACCTTCGCCGACCCCCTGACCCTGTGCCTCACCCTGCACAAGGGCATGGCCAAGCGGGTGGTGCGCGATTTGGGCCTGGCCACCCCGGACTTCGCGGTGGTGACCGATCCCCGGGAAGCCGCCGAGGTCGACCTGCCCTATCCCCTGTTCGTCAAGCCGGTGGCCGAAGGCACCGGCCGGGGCATCGGGGCCGCCTCCAAGGTGAAGGTCCCCGAGGAGTTGACCCGGGCCTGCGCCGAGTTGATCGGGCGCTACCGCCAGCCGGTGTTGGTGGAGACCTATCTGCCCGGCCGCGAGTTCACCGTGGGCATCGTGGGCACCGGAGCCAAGGCCCGGGTGATCGGAGTCATGGAAGTGACCCTCAGGGCGGGGGCCGACCAGGACGCCTACACCTGGCGCAACAAGGAAGAGTGCGACGACCTGGTGCGCTACCGCCGGGTCAAGGGCTCCCTGGCCGGCCAGGCCGGCGAGTTGGCCCTGGCCGCCTGGCGGGGCCTGGGGTGCCGCGACGCCGGCCGGGTGGATCTGCGCTGCGACGCCCAGGGCCTGCCCAGCTTTTTGGAGGTCAACCCCCTGGCCGGGCTGCACCCGGAGCACTCGGATTTGCCCATTCTCTGCTCCCTGGTGGACTACCCCTACCAGAAGCTGATCGAACGCATAGTGGCCTCGGCCTGGGAAAGGGCCCAGGAAAACGCCCGCCCCCAAACCGGCCATGCGGCGGGGCATTGTTGAGCAAGGCCCATGCGGATAGCGGTTTTACACGACGCGGTGCCTCCGGGGGCCCGCCCGGACCAGGACGACAACCTGGTGCAGGCCAATCAGGTGGCCGCGGCTCTCATGGCTGGTGGCCACCGAGTCTCGCTCTGCCCCTGGGAGGGTTCGCCCCAAGCAAGCCTTGAGCGCCTGGCCGCCCTAAAGCCCGAGGCGGTGTTCAATCTGGTGGAGGAACCCCTGGGCCGGGCCAGCCGCATCCACACCGCGCCTGTCTGGCTGGCCCACCAGGGTCTGGCCTTCGCCGGGGCCGGGGGCCGGGCCATGCTTCTCACCTCCCACAAGCTTTTGGCCAAGCGGGCCATGCACCGGGCCGGGCTGCCCACCCCGGCCTGGCGCACACCAAACGGCGCAGGCCAAGGCTCCAACGCGGAGCCTTGGCTCATCAAGGCGGTGTGGGAGCACGGCTCCCTGGGCATCGACGACGACTCCCTGGTGTCCGCCGGTGAGCCCGACCGCCTTGCCCGGGCCCTGGCCGCCAAACAGGCCCAGGTGGGCGGCCCCTGCTTCGCCGAGGCCTACATCGAGGGCCGGGAGTTCAACCTGGGCCTCTTGGCCGGCCCGGATGGAGTGGGCCACCTGCCCCCGGCGGAGATTCTCTTCCAGGGCTACGCCCCCGGCCAGCTCAAGGTGGTGGGCTACCGGGCCAAGTGGGAAGCGGCCTCCTTCGAGTTTCACCACACCCCGCGCCGCTACGATTTTCCGGCCTCGGACCGGGGGCTGCTGACCCGGCTGCAGGGCTTGGCCCGCCGGTGCTGGGAGCTTTTCGCCCTGCGCGGCTGGGCCCGGGTGGATTTCCGGGTGGATCGGCAGGGCCGCCCCTGGATTCTGGAAGTGAACGCCAACCCCTGCCTGGCCGCCGACGCCGGATTCTTGGCCGCCGCCGCCCAGGCCGGCCTGGACCAAACGGCGGTGGTGGCCGCTATCCTGGCCGATTTGAACCCCCCAAAGGAAGGACGGGCCTGAGCCCAAACATGTCCAGCCAACCCCAACCCGCCATCACCTGGCGGGAAGACGTGCTGCCCTCCGACGTGGCCGGCATCGAGCGCCTCACCACCGACAGCGGGTTTTTCCGCCCCGACGAGGTGGCCATCGCCGCCGAGCTGGCCGATGAGCGCCTGGCCAAGGGCCCGGCCAGCGGCTACCATTTCATCTTCGCCCAACAAGGCGGGGACACCCTGGGCTACGCCTGCTACGGCCCCATCGCCTGCACCCTGCACTCCTGGGACCTTTTCTGGATCGCGGTGCGCAACGATCTGCGCGGCCAAGGGCTGGGCGGCCAAATCATGGCCCTGGTGGAGCAGCGGGTGGCTTTTGCCGGAGGCGAACGGCTCTACGTGGAGACCTCTTCCCGGCCCCTGTACCGCCCCACCCGCCACTTTTACCAGAGCCGGGGCTACAACATGCTGGCCGTGCTGGAAGACTTCTACGCCCCGGGCGACGCCAAGATGATCTACGCCAAGACCCTGCCGGTCATGAACCGCCGCTAGCGGCCGCCGGCGGCTTTAGGCCGGCCAACTCCGCAGCGATCTTGGCCCGGTAGTGCTCCACCCGCTGGGGGCTGGCCATGATCATGTCCAACTGGCGGGTGTGCATTATCAGATAGCCCAGGGCCTTGACCAGACGCAGGCACTGAGGGGCGGGCAACTCCTCGGCCCGGGCCAGCAGGGCGTCGCCCTTGATGCTCACCGCCATGCCCAACCCGGCCAGAAACCCTTCCAAAAATTCCAAACGGGCCCGCCGCCGGCCGGAGTCGGCCGCCCCTCCCCGGAAGCAGAAGCTCACCAGATTGTCCGCCGCCCGGGGGGTGACCATGGCCTCCACAGAGGAGAAATGGAAGCCCACCCGGGATTGCAGGTTAAAAAACTCCCGGGTGATGAGGAAGTAGTTGCGCTCGGCCAGGCGGCTTTTCACCCCCGTGGCCAGGGCCGGATTGGCCGTGGCCTGAAACATCACCGAGGCCATGCCCTTGGCGTCCAGGGGAGGAGGCCCGTCCCAAGGCACCTCCACCAGGCCCTCCCAAAAGGCATGGAAGGGCGCGCAGAGTATGTCCTCCAGGCGCGCGTACTTGCCGCTCAGGGGCCTGCGCAGGCCGTCGTCAAGGTCCAGAATCCACCACTGCATGGGCGCGTGATAATAGAGCTGCCGGGCGGCGTGCAGGGGGAAGTGTTCCTGGGCCACTTGGCTGAACATCTCCTCCACCGCCTTTTGGTGGCAAAAGCGGGTGAGGTCGTGCAGGGTGCGGCAGGCCGTGGGGGCGAAGCCGGGGTCCTCGGGGTCCAGCAGGTTCAGGGGCGCGGCGTGCATGAGCACTTGGGCCAGGACCCGGCGCACCGGGGTGTCGGGCAGGCCGCCGCCGCTGACCGGGCGGCCGGGCAGCGCCAGGCGTCCCGCGTAAACCGCCCGGCCGCCGGCGTCCACGGTGACCTCCCGGCCCGGAACCAGCGCCCTTGCCTCCGGACCCACTCCCAGCAGGGCCGGCACCCCGAACTCACGGGCCACGCTGGCCAAATGCCCCGCCGCCCCGCCCTTGACACCCACCAAGGCCGCCGCCCGGCCCAGCAGGGGGGCCCAGCGGGGCAAGGGCTGCTCCACGGCCAGGACATCGCCTTCCTCAAAGGCCACCGCGTCGCCGCCGGTCTGCACCCAGCGCACCGGCCCAGCCGCCGCGCCGGGGCTGGCGGTGATGCCGCCCCGCAGAAGCAGGCGATCCTCCTGGCCGCTGACAACGGCCCCCTGCCCCTCGCCACCCACCCCCAGGGGCAAGGGCCGGCACTGCAGGATGAACAGCTTGCCGCTCTCGTCCAGGGCCCATTCCACGTCCTGGGGCCCGCCGAAAAACTGGTGCAGCTTCCGGGCGGCCTGGGCCAGTTCCAGGGCCGGTGCCTCATCCAGGCTGGGGGCCCGGCGCAGCTGTGGCTCCACCGGCACGGGCAGCACTCCTTCAACCGGATCGCAGACGTAGCGCCGCTCCTTGCTGGCCAGATGGAACTCCGCGATCCGGGGCGGCGGGCCCGGCGCCACCCGGAACTGGTCGCAGTCCCAAGAGCCGTCCACCACCGCCTTGGGCAGGCCCCAGCAGGAGCTGATGAACACCCCCTGACGGGCCGGGTCCAAGGGGTCGGCGGTGTAGGCCACCCCTCCGGCCCGGGCCGAGATCATGGCCAGGCAACCCACGGCCATGGCCGCGTCCTCGTCCCTGAGGCCCATGTAGCGGCGATAGCTCACCGCCGGGGGGCTGTACAGGCTGGCGATCACCCCCCGGTAGGCCTCGTCCCAGCGCGCGGGCTCCACGTTGAGTTCGCTGGCGAACTGGCCGGCAAAGGAGGCCCCGGGGGCGTCCTCGCCCTGGGCGCTGGAGCGCATGGCTAAACGCAGGGGCTCCGGCGTGCGTTGGGCCAAGCCCATGAGGCCTTCCTCCACCGCCCGGGCCAACTCCGGGGGAATCCGGGCCCGCAGGAACAGGCCCTGGACCTGGGAACAGGTGGCGAAAAGCTGGTCGGTGCGCTCCAAGTCGGCGATCTGCAACAGCCGGGCGATCTCCTCGGCCAAGCGGTTGTGCTCCACCACCAAGGCGTAGGCCCGGCTGGTGATTACCAAACCCGGCGGGGTGGCCAGCCCCAATTCGGCGGCCACCTGGCCCAAGACGGCCATCTTGGGGCCGGCCAGGGGCTCGCCGGCGCTGGCCGCCTGCTCCAGGGGCAGCACCAGGGGGCCGTCCTGGGGCGTGGGGGCCGGACCCAGGGCGGCTTCCACCAGTGCCTGCACCGCCTTGAAACTCTCCTTCAGGCCCGGATAGCGGTCCGGGGCCAGGGCCTCCAGGTTCTGGATCATGCGATAGACGTTCACCGCCACGGCGGTGGCCCGGCCCCGCACAAAGGCCATGGCGGGGCCATGCTCCCCGGCCTGGGCCTGCTCCAGCTCGGCCAGGGCCCCCAGGGCCCTCTGGTTGGCGGCCAACAGGTCGCGGAAGCAGCGGTAGCGGGCCGCGAACTCGGCCCGCAGGCGTTCCACTTCTTCTTCGCCGGAAGGCTTGGGCCCCTGGGCGAAGAGCCGCCGGAAGTGCTCCACCAGGTTCATGGGGGCTCCGGTCCCTAGCTGTCGGCGGGCTGCGGGGTGCCGGCCAACTCGCTGACAACCTTGCGCCGGTCAAAGGCCTCCATGATGCGTTCGATAAGCTCGTCCAGTTTCACCGGCTTGATGAGATAATCAAAGGCCTGTAGGGCCAGCCCCTCCACCCCGGATTCCACCGAGGCGTGGCCGGTGAGCAGGATCACCTCCACTTCGGGGTAGAGCTGTTTGATCCGGCGCAGGACGTCTATGCCGTTCATGCCCGGCATCTTCACGTCCAGCACCACCACGTCGGCCCGCTGGCGCTCCAGGTGCTCCAGAGCGGCCTCGCCGCTGGTCACCCCCGCGGCGTCCACCGAGCGCCGTTGCAGACGCCGCACCAGAGACTCCAGAAAGTCCCTCTCGTCGTCCACCACCAATACCTTGAATGGGCTCATGTCTCTCTCCGCTCCCGTGGTTCACGGCGTGTCGGGCGGCTGGTTGGGCAAACGAGCCACAAAGGTGGCCCCTTGGCCCGGCTGGCTCTCCAGTTCCAAGGAGCCGCCCAGGCGCTGCATAATGGAGTGGCTTATGGAAAGCCCCAGGCCGGTCCCCTGGCCGGGGTCCTTGGTGGTGAAGAAAGGATCGAAGATGCGGCCGGCCAAATCCGCCGGCACCCCGGGACCGCTGTCACTTACCCTCACCGTCAGCCAGGGCCCCTCGGCCCGGCTCACAACTCTCACCCGTCCCCCCTGGCCCACCGCGTCCAGGGCGTTATCGATAAGGTTCAAGAAAACCTGCTGCAACTGGGCCCGGTCGCTTTTTATCAAGGGCAGGCCCGGGTCCAGGTCCAGCTGCACCTTGATGTTGTTGAACAAGGCCTCCTTCTCCACGAAGGAATAGGACTCGCGCAACACCTCGTTGATCTCGATGCCCTCCATGTGGGGCTCCATGCGCCGGGCGAACTTGAGCATGCGGTGGGTAACCCCCCGGGCCCGGTCCACCTGGTTCTGGATGCGGGCCAGGTTCTCCCCCACCACCTCGCCCTCCTCCAGCTTGGCCAGTTCGCTGGGCACTAGTATGTCCTGCATCTCTCCGCCCAGCTCGCTGATGGCGGCCAGGGGGTTGTTGATCTCGTGGGCCACCCCGGCGGCCATGCGCCCCAGGGAAACCAGGCGGGCCGAGTGGGCCAGTTGGGCGTCGATGGCCGCCCGCTCCGAGTCGTTGGTTTGCAGTTGGCGGATGAACAGGCGCACCAGGATAAGCACCGCTATGATGATGAACAGGCTGGCCAGGCCCAGCACGGCCAGTTCCACGTTGCGGGCCAGGTTCAGGGTCCCCAACACCTCCTTGGGGTCCTGATCTATGACCAACAGCCAGTTGCCGTGGCCGAGCCAGGAAAAGGCGGTGAGCACCTGGCGGCCGTCGGGGGTGGTGCGCTCCACCACCGAGCTGCCCGGCGACACCGCGCGCACATCCACCGGCGCGGGGTCCAAGACCTTGCCTCCCCGGCGGGAGGGGGTTTGCAGGCGGCCCTGGCGGTCCAAAATGTAGGCGTCGCCGGACTTGCCCACCTGGGCGGTGCGCACCAGGCGGTTGAAAACGTCCGAGTCGATGGTGGCCCGAAGCACCCAGCCGTCAGCCCCGTTGCCGTGCTTCACCGCGATGACGAAGTGGGGCACCTGGCGGTAGCCCAAAAACACATCGCTCACGTAAACGCCCTTTTGCATGGCCTGCTGGAACCAGGGGGCGGCGCGGTAATTCTGCTCCTTGAGCATGTAGGGCCCAACATAGGCCCGGTGCTGGCCGTTTTTGTCTATGATGCCCAGGTCCACGAAACTCCAGGAGCGGCGGTTCATGATGGACAGAAGGTTGGCCAGTTCGCTCTCGTCGCTGAGTTGGGTAAGGCGCGCACCGTGGGCCAGCACTTCCAACAGGGCGGTGCGTTCGGCCAAGAACAGCTCGATGGCCGTGGTTCGGTTCAGGGCCCTGATGCGCAACTCCTCCTTGAGGGCCTGGGTGTTGGCGTAGTTGTAGTAGTAGTAAAGGCTCAATCCCAAACCGTTCAGGGGCAGCAGCGCCACCAAAAGCGCCACGATGGTCATGCGGCGCGAGAGATTGGCATAGGGCCGGTTCATGTGGGCTCCCCCTCCCCCCCATTGCTGGCCAGGTTGTAGTTCTTCTCGGCAAAGGCCTGAGCCAGCCAGTCAACCATGGGCCGGCCGCTCATGAGCATATCCATCTGGCGGGTGAACAAAACCAGGCGTCCCAGTTCCTCCAGCAACTCCAGAATGCGCCCGGCGGGATACTTCTTGATGA
>Ga0180009_10003943_pt1 | contig 16625 bp, 31 predicted proteins | sample OS_PC_MetaG_FD_123537 | JGI IMG/M metagenome (GOLD analysis project Ga0180009, IMG submission 123537) | Groundwater microbial communities from the Aspo Hard Rock Laboratory (HRL) deep subsurface site, Sweden - OS_PC_MetaG | ecosystem: Environmental > Aquatic > Deep subsurface > Groundwater...
AAATCATGTTCCCAAATTTGGCGAACTTCTATTCCCAGTGATTTGGCAATAGACATCTTTCTGTCCCACTTAACGAGGTTTCTTTTTTGAACTTCATGTATTGCGCCGTCAGGAAAGTGGCGTGGGTCGCTATGCCAAAAGGTTCCATTAACCTCAAGAGCAATCATTCTATCTGGGAAGAAAAAGTCAAAGCAGCAAGCATACCTTCCGTCTGGTGTGCGGATAGCGTGCTGGGAAATTGGATTAAGACCTAAAGAACGAAGAAATACTCCAACTCTATCCTCAAGTTTGGATCGTACCTTAACTCGGTTTTCACTAATTGCTTTGGCATTAGCCAGAGAAAGTTTAGCTTTTGATTTTTCGGTATGGGCATAGTTGTTTTTTCGGATTCTAATTTCACGAGTTTTTTGTGCCCCCCTTAGCCACCCTTCCCGACCCTCATCACTGATCTGATAGGGCTTTAAAACAACGCGACCAGACAGTCCCAAAGAACGCCCCTTATAATGACAATCGCGGGAACAAAAAGAGGTGTCATATTTCCCCCGCATTTGCGCGGCTGTTCTTTCAATGATCTTCCCACAAACCGCACATGGTATTTTTACGCCGCTTTTAAGTTTATTGCTGCGCAAAATATAAGAGCAACGCCGAGAACAGGTGGTTTGCCTTCCCCACTTGAGCCGTCCAGAATCAGCCTCATATTTGGTGTGGCAAATCGGGCATGTCATTTTCTTTTTCATGCCTATAATATACTAAAATAAAAGTCTATCCGCAAGGGATTTATGAGTAAATGTTGGGACGCTAAGAGTCAATTTGCGGGTCGGTCAAGACCAGATCAACGCAGCAGTCCGGCATCCCGCGCATGAGGCTAAGACAATCGCACTGTAGAATCTGTCCAACATAGTCGTCAGGAAACGTCATATCGTCTCCCACTTACTCCACTTGCGCGGTTCAGACGTATGAGACCAGATCATGTACTGGCATAGTTCCTGTTGCTTCCGGCAACGTGGACAGGATCGTAACGGTTTTGCTGAGTCTTTGTTGACGTACTGCCAGCGGTGTCCAACGCAGAGACACCAGAGACGCAGCAGCAAGGTGGCACGTGTGCCACGTTTAGGTGGCATATTCATACTCCCGCAGTTTAATTCTAATCCCACCCCATGCCCCCAGCGTCTCGCCGCTGTCGTACACCCCCCCGCCGATCCCCCACTTCTCCAGACCCAGCAGCATCAGCGGTTGGTGATCCAGACCGTAACCCCCCGCAATTAAAAGGGTGAGTGGGTGTGCTTTCTTGGTTGCCCTGCTCTCTACTGCGGGCGAAGCAGTTAGACACCCACCCAGAGGTAGCACGTTGCGTAGCTGCAAGGTATCACCGACTTGCCACAGTTCTCCCGTGCCCGTAAAACGCAAGGAATCTATCCGCACCGAGTCTACCTGCGGACTCCAGACCGTCCCCGCTGCGTACCAATTCAGCGTAACCTGAATCCCGAACTGGTAAGTATTGCTTGACAGTTGCCGCGCTGGAACTACCACCAGAGACGACAGGGTGTCAGTTGGCGCAGGATAGGCTGGTTCCACCCGTATCGCGGCGAGGCGTTGTTCAATCGGTTGCGGGGGGGGGCAGGCTTCAGCAGCCACGCTAAGACCCCGCCGAGCAGCAGAGCCACCAGCAAGGGAATGAAGTTAGTGATTTTCAATGTTACAACCTTTGTTTTCTAATTCTTCTACCGGAGTCGGTTCTACGCCATAGGTTTCATCTCTTTTCCTTTCTGTGGTTCAAATCCACCAAAACAGATTCCCCAATTAGCGCAGCAGTCAATCAATTTTTGCAGATCATCTAAAACGGCTAACTGGAATTTCAATATCTGCTGGTTCGCCTCGTTCGTGTTGTGCAGTTGATCCTCGTGCATCGTCTGAATCAGAGCCTCACGATACTGCCTGCGATGCTCTCCTGTGGTTTTAAGAATTAGCGGTCTGTCCGTCATACTTGACCTCATATTCTTTCAGCAGTTCAGCCTTGACCTCTTCCTGCAAGGCGGTTAATTTCCGCTCCAAGTTTGCTAACTGTCGTCTGGTATCCCGCCTGCGCTGCATATAGTAATCGTACATCGGATGCGAACGGTGGGTATCCCAGAAGAGCTTGTTAAGCTCGGCGGGTGTGATTGTTTTCTTCATAACCCCAGCCCTACAGCGCATCCCGCATGGTTATTTTCTATTTATCTTCAAGCCAACTTCAACCCAAAATGCAAATACAATCACTGAAATAGTAATGGCAGGTCCAATCCAGAGTGGCGATAACACCCACCACCAAGACCAATCAATCATGCCCATTAACTTGAACGCCACGAACCAAAACGTGAGAGTTACCGGCAATACTGTGCTGAATTTCATTCTTCTTCCTCTCTAATTGAATCGGTAATATGTCTTGCCAACTTCTATTTCTTTCGATTTCATCTTATCCTCAATCTAATCGTTACCATCACCCCCGCCGTTTCCGGCGTGGAGTAGACCCCACCCCTTCAGTAGATTTGATCATTCTTCTAAACCAAGTAGTTCTATCAGCCGTTGAGTTTGCCATTGGCGTTCAGCGTCCCTCGCATCCCGCGCAGTAGCCCTCGCAGCAGCCCATCTACGTCTAAGACAACGATCATAGCATCACCTTCCCTTTCAGCCAGTATGTCAGCCAGTGATTTATTACGTGATACATCCGTCTATGTTCGGTGTCGTGGGCATAGTAAGCCCGCCATATCGCCGCATCCAGTCGCTCGGCATAATCCAGTATCCTCTCTTTGCCAGCCATAGACCATTGCAGCTTATCGTCCCGATAATAAGCCAACTCCGGCGCTGGTGTCAGCGTCCAGTGCTGATTGTCAATCCGTAGTACTGACACAATAGTATGCAGCGGATGGCAGAGTAACCCGCAGATCTCCAGCAAGCTCTGGTCTTTCATCTCGTCCAGGTTGTCAATGTTGAATTCAATCATATCGACTCTATCCAGGTTTCGTAACATTCCCAATCGTTATAGCCTGCAATCAGTTGAAACTCCCGACCACACCAATGACATAAAACCTTGCGACCGCACAGATTTTTCAGAGTTTTCAATTCTTCTTCTATCGGTGGGTTCATTCTACCCGCCGGTTCCAACTGGTGAAATCCCAGCAGACACTTAATCTCTCGCCGCATCACGCTCCTCCTCGCGCTGTTTTGATGTGCTAACCGCCGGATTCGGTAAGGTATAATTCCGTTACGGCTTAAATCCTTTCAAATCGTCAAACTTTATCTCGTTAGCCAAGAGGCGCTTCCGCCATCTGGGATTGCTGTAAATCGGAGCTTCCCCGAACCATTCCCACTTGCCGAGAAACGAGGGATGCTGATTAGCCCAAATAAAGCAGTACTTTAGCTTTTTCCCAGAATAGACGCAAAAGAAGATATTCACATCCCGATAATTCCTCTGCTTGCAGATTGATTGCAGGAATGAAATCACATCGCCCTTGCCGAGCGGCGAGGTGAATGCGTCTGGCATAGATACCGTCTCTGAATAGTCTTTCATTTGCCTTTCACCTCGATCTTCTGGACTTCGCGTACCGCCCTGATCTTCTCTGGATCGTCAAACAGATCGTCTATTTCTTCGTCAAAGTCCAGCTTGATCTGCGGCTTCAGGAACCGATGCCACATGTTGTACTGATTCCACAAGTTCTCGACTAAGCTCTGCCCGTCAATGACGTAACCGGATTGCTGCATAGAAGAGACCGCTAAATCTAAGATAGTCTCGCACTCGGTAATTCGCATTGACTTTAACGATCGCTTGGGGTCATGATGTTCACTTCTCCAATTTAACATTGATTGAGTTTGAGGCTTCTGGTAGAACAAGAATTCTCTGACTAATACTTGCAATACATACTGAATTGTTTTTGGAGTCAAGTCGTACCGTAATTTTTTCGTCTTCTCCGAAATTAAATTCAACTTTGTAATTATCGGGCACATATTGAATATCATCCAAACCTCTGCGCAATCTCACCCGCGTTTTTTGTTCACCCGAAAATACTTTACACCGTGCTTCTGCTTCTGCTAATCTCATGCGCAAGTTTGCAATTTCCTGTTGTGCCCGCTGTGGTAGTCTTTTGAGTTGTTCTTCGGTCATTTCTTTACCCAGTTAGATGATTCAAGTTCTGATTCACTTAAATGCTCTATCCTTACAAATTTACCGTTCATTTTAATTTGTAGTTTAATTTGATACCCATAAAAGAACCCCACATATTGGCGGCTAATAATTTTTGCACTTGATAGTGGATTCAATTCATTAACAAGCAGTCCACCCACTCGTAGTCTGTTCCCGTGTTTGTCGGTCATTGGATCTTCCGTTTATTCAATCCAGACCAATTCTCTATCAGTCCAGTCGTAAAGCTCGTCAAGTATATGGTTAAACTCTTCCACATCTCCATCCTCGACAAACCCAGCAAATCTATCAATTATGTCGTCCAGTTCCCATCCGAAGTCATCTTCAGGATGCCATTTCATAAAGGATTCTATTCTCTTGCTAACCTTACCAGCAGTTACCTTAACTGCCTCTTTCGATGTTTCGGTGGTCAACAAGTCTTTGATCTTCAGTTTGTACTTCCAGTTTGCCATCTTATTCTCCTTAACTTCTCAGACTCGTCTCAGCTTTTACCATAATTTAATACTTTTAGTTCTAAAAGTCAAGACCTTTTTTAACTTTTTCACATTGATTTCCTGATACGACTCCTAAGCCTGAAAAGCTCGTAAAAGGCTCGCAGGATAACCAGCGGATTGGCCCCCGTTTGTGAACCTGATCGGCGCGGGTAATGGTGCACGCCTACCTCGGTGATACGATAACCGGCTTGCTTAGCTTTGGCCAGCATCTCTGCATCTATCAAGGCTCCTTTGGATTCCAACCCCATGTTGACTACAACCTCGCGCTTGTACAGCTTGAACGCACAGTCAACGTCGCGCACAGGTATTTGGAACAACAGGCGCATGAGAGCGGACCAGCAATAGGCGTTAAACTTGCGTACGGAACTATCCCTTTAACAAACCGAAGGGACAACTTGGAGCCCCGGCTCTGTAGCTTCCGGGAAGATAAACCGATTCAGGATGTTCTTGGATGCGTTAAAGTCAGCATCCTCAGCATGGCCACAGCGCCCACACCGAAAAGATTCTCCCTCTCGATTCTCTTTGTGAATGAAACCACACGAGCTGCATTGCTGACTCGTGTAGGCTGGAGCAGTGGAATGAATGCGGACGCCGCTTATTTCACACCACTGACTCAAGCGACTTAGGAACCTGGGATAAGTCCAGCGCTGGAGTTTGTTCATGACTTTGCGTTGGATTTTACCCTTGGATTTATGCTTGACATTTTTCAGGGCTTCGACGACGATAGTCCCTATGCCCATTAAATCGAGTTGTTTGACCGTGTAATCTATATACTGATCTCGTTCAATTAAAGCTCGTTTGAAGGCTTTACTCCCCTGAGTTTTTCGACTGATCTTCTCGGCTTTGGCGGATAGTTCTGTTCCCAGCACTTGACCATCGGAGGTTACGGCCAATTTAAGATAACCGCAATCCAGACCGAGGGCGAAACCGGATTTGGGCTTGGGAGCTTCCTGCTCAAAGAATACGTCCAGAAATAGTCCCTGAGCTTCAATCCTAAGTCTGGCTGATTTTTTCCGTTCCCAATTCGTAAAACCCAGAAAATGTTTATGCCGTTGGGCGGGTAATAAAATCGGATTGTATTTCCCCAAGCCTCTAAATGTAATCCATAAATCAAATTTATTTCGACCTTCTTGGATAACCAATAGACGAGAATCCAACTCTACCACGTTCCCACGAAATTCTGGCTTAGTTTTGTTCTTTTTCTTCCGCTGAGATTTGACGATTTGCAGAGCCTGCTTCCCGGCGCATTGCTTGGCTGCGGCCGAGAGCCAAGTTGTAACTTCGTCCAGAATATCCTGTTTGACAAAACTTCCCTGAAAAATTTCCCACTCCCAAAGCCGGTCAATATAAGCCTGGATGACGCACTGATACTCCTGAACCAGCTCGCGCAACTTCTGGAGCTTGCCCACATTGGCTGAATTTAGTGATAATGTAGATTTACGGATCATGGTTTGTTAAAGGGACAATTCCACTTGCGTATAAAGGAATCCTGGCGATTGATCCTATATCCGGTAATCACGTCATAGGAACCAAGCAATGACCAGAGCTTGACGATCTCGCTGACATCGAACTGCAAATCCCCATCGGTGTAGAAAATGACATCCTTGTTAGCCCCCCGAAACCCAGAGATTAGAGCAACTCTGTAGCCACGATTCTTGGGATGGTGAATGACCCGTACATGCTTATCTTCCAGAGCCAACCGGTCAGCTATTTCTCCAGTACGATCATCTGAGCCATCATCAACAATGATGACCTCGTAGTCGGAAGTAACAAGCTGCGCCGCTTTGATGGCTGCCGCAGTAGCCTGCTCAACGTTATCCTGTTCATTGTAACAGGGAAAGAAAATAGTAAGGCTATTGTAGCGGTTCAAGGCGCACCAGTTAGCTTAACCCACTGTGCTATACGCAGATCCTCTTCCCCAAGGATCCAAGTGGTTTTACCGTTGTGGACTATCTGAAGCGCTTCTGGGACGAGTTGGTGTGCTCTGGTCTCATAGGCTTCCTGTATGTAAGTAACTTCTGCGGTGTCGTTAGGGGAATCTTCAGCTACCAGTATGTCGTGCAGACCTAATTGGTTTCCGAATTTGTCTTTCATGGAGTTGCTCCTATTTCTGTGGGGTGATCAACAACCAGAATGCCTCTGACAGCACCAAATCCAGCGAGGTTGTCTTTTCAATAAATTCTTTGCAGATATTCAACAGAAATTGAATCTGTTGAAAAACAGTATCTCCCCCCAAAAATTGAGGCTTACCATCAACCTGTAAGAGATAGGTCTGATTCCAATCCCTGGTCACAAGTACAACAAAGTCTACTATGTCTTTGGCACTTTCTATTTCATCACCTGAGTCATCTAAAAGTACCAAGACTTGATCTCCATGACTAAGCCCAGACAGATATTCGCCCTTTGACATCTTATCAGAATAAGGCATGTAATTACGTTCAATGGCTGGATTTACTCCATGCTGGTCCAGCCAGGTATCCGTTAATTCTACCCGAACACCTTCCTGCTTAGACAGTAGCTTAACAGTAACTCCATCTTGGCTGCTTAGCCAATTAACAGCCTCAACCATGCCATGGTACTCCTCGGCATCATGAAGAAACAAACGCTCTGGGTATTGCTCAAAGGCTATGTCCCACACATCCTCGCCCCAGCGTGGATAACGCGGGGCCAAGTCATAGATAAATACTTTCACCGGAGATTCACCTGGAAAGGTTTCTTGGTACAGCCGATCTAAGGCAATAACCCAGTTGCGCAGTACCCCATCTATGTCAACGTACACAAGAGTATTTGGCATTTTTACCTCTTTAAACACAAGGAACCGGTTTTCAAACCGGTTCCAAGTTGAGCTTCGGATGTTGAATTACATAATCCTGGTAAACTTCCTTAGCTTTGTGGCCAGGAAGAACTTTCTTACCCCAGCGGACGTTCCCCCCATCAGTAAGTACCAGAGCATCACACACCGAACAAACTCCCTCGCGGCACAGCAAGGTGAGAAACTCCGAACGATGTTCGTTCAACTTCACCCCACCACTCTTGGGAATTAGACGGTCAAAGGGATTATCCACAATGGACAAGACAAGCTGCCGCAACACCAACGCCTGCTGGATCCCCATCCCATGAGATAACGGAACTTCCGGAGGAACTTCTCCAAGTAATTCCTTCTCAGCTTCAGAAGCCCGCTTGCGCACTACAACCAAGCCGCGGCGTACTTTCTTAGAAGGTTTTGCTTCTATTGGCTGTGCAGTTTCAGACTCTGGTGTGGTTTCAGACTCTGATGTGGTAGCAGGCTTTACGAATTTCTGAGTGTACTCCCCAATCAACTGAGCACAGTCCTGCTTTGCCTGCTGCAGCGTATACTGAGCTTCCTCTGGGCTTAAGCCTTCAGCCAAAGGAGCTAATGCTTCGGATAGTTCTTCGTGGCTTTCGGCTATTAGCAACTCAGCAATGTACTGAGCATCCTGGGCAGCTACCGCAAACTCTTCCTGAACCCAGGCCACAACTTTTTCTGGTAACGACATATTTCCCCCAATTAAACTTGTGTGCCGGTATTACGCAGCACTGTCGTTACTAATATAAGAAAAAGTTATTTAGAAAACAAGTGAAAGTACTTCTTTTTGTTGTTAAAAAATAAAAGTGAATCAGTGACAAAAAAATACCCCCTATTTGGGGGTAATACAAGAACAAGAACAATTTTACAGGAGTAGAGCAAAAGAAGTTGAATTAACCACCCCAGCCGTTCCACCAGTCCAGTTAGGTTGTAGTTGTATCTGCATAAATCCGAATCCGGTTGGATTGACTACAGCATAGCATCGTCCGGAGGTGTCTGGATTTAGGACATGTTCTCGGTCTTTTAAAGTCTGTAAATCAGCAGGAGCATAAACCTGCTCAATGAAATCAGACCCACCAGGTACTCTTCTAAGAAAGGCACGTAAAACAGCGTCATGAATACCATTCATAGTTATGTCCAAAACTACGGTAGCCTGTTTAGCGCCGTATAGAATGATCTCATTACCAATATCCTGCCAGGTATTGCCGGTGTTGATCGTTGTATTCGCCGTTACAAAGTACTGCTCGGAAGCTGGTCCCAGACTCAGCCCCTCAAATTTGGCATTGGAGGTATCCCCTGTAGCGCGGGCAGTCACCACAACGCCAACCTGAAAAGCTGCTTCCAAGTTGCTTAGTACCGCGGTGCGGCTGGGATCTGGTACGTTATCGGACATAGTATGCTTCAGTTATTGAATCTCATCTATAAACTGTGGCCACGTATTGGCAAGTTGTTCTTCTAATTCCATTGACCATGGCACATTGAATTCAGCAATCCGTTCCCACAAATCTTGAAAGATAGCTATAACGGCATCAACACCAAGTTCCTTACTACCGGTTTCCTCTTGTGCTGGACGACCAGGAATAGTCAACGTATATCTCCATAACAGAACATCCTCTAAGTTACCGGCGCGGACGGTTGCCGTTGTACCATCAGATAATTCTAAAATAAGGTAAGGATGACGATCGTTATTGCCCTCGAAAATATCCGCTAATTTTGTGATAGGCAAAATAGCTCCTGGAATTATAATCCCATGTGGGATTTTACCCGCTCAGACATCATTGGTACATCATCTTGTGGTTGACTCCAGCTTGCTGCGTGATTGGCTGCGTCTTGTAATGCCTTCTCTAAAGTCGAAAAGTAATTTACTCCTATAGCATCCACGGCATTTTCACTAACACTGAAACCAATAACAGCACCACCCTCACTACCATCTACAGTACCTAACACTACGATATTACCTTTTCCCCACGAGGCTACCAACACTGGGTCGGGAAAAACATCTTCGCTAATCTTTGAATGTAAGTTTTCTGTAAATAGATCATGAGACAATTCGGCGGTTATGATCTGTTCCAATCCACGCATGAAATTAGCGCTGAATTCAGGACCTTGTATAAAATGTTCTGGCTCAACCATTTCAACCGCAACTACCCGTTCAGCGATTGCTTGTATAGTCTGGTCATAAGCATCTGTGTCAGATTCATTCACCATCGCAGCTAAGTAATGTATAACCGGAGCAACGGCATCTTCACCAACTTGATCACAGACCACACAGATTAAACCAGCATCGCCTTTAACCGCTACCAGAGTACGTACTTGACTGCGATGACACAAGAAAGCGGCTACTGGGTACTGGTCACCATCTCGGTCAACGTAAGACCAATAACCTTCTGTAGGTTTTAGTTCTGCTTCTATGTGATTCCGGCGAATGGAAGGATTAAATACCGTCTGGGTGGTTGCCTGTCCACCTAACACGGCATCAACTACTTGCCTGGCAGTGCGGGCCTCCATAAAGAATAGTTTTACAAGCCGGGCAATGACCTGGCTGGGGTCTTGCTGCTTAGAGAACAACAACTCCTCAGCGTGGTTTGTAGCCTCGTTCCAAGTATCTACGTCAGCCTTGCACTCCGGCATTCTTAACAAACTGGAATCTTGTAGGGATTCTATTGGCATTGGTTTATTTTCCCATCAATGTTCTATGAATTCACCGGTGTCTCGGTTAAATACCGCAGCCCACATTCCTGCTATAAAATCTTCAATAGACATACCAGCCGTCTCTGGCCAACTCAACGCCGTTTGATAACATCGCTCTATTTCTGCATCAGTCATCAAAATAAGAAAGGTCTCCGGCTTTCCGACTTCATCAGGATACTCCTCCATAAATCGACGTTCCTTTTCCCGGTAACGTTCACGGGTGGCTTCAGGATTAGGCATGTCATCTATATTATTCCAATCAATACTACGTTTAATTCTTGTACCAGACTTGACCCGTTCCCCCGTCCGAGCCAAGATAACTGGAATGGGATTATCACCCGCGACGTCCAGGGCAGCTCCAATGTTGGCAAAGGGGCCTTGGATACAAGCAAAACCTATTCCAAACGTATTATCTTCAACCTGCTTACGGTCTTCAGGAGTCAACCAAACACCAGGATGTAATGTTCTATAGTCTTCCAATTCCTGTAATTCATCCGGCTCAAATCCTTTTTTAAATGACTCAGCTATGTCCAGAGCTCCCTGTGCTTCAGAAGCATTACCGTTCTGTCTATGCTCTTGTGCCTCTGTCATTAATAACAAGTATTGCGCTACATTATAACTTGTAAATGGCCCCGTAGAACTATAATGCGCCTCTGGACCACCAGTAAGTCCTGGATAGTCCAAATTATCTTTGAATTTAGGCTCCACGGTTTGCAGGCTGGGCAATGTGGATGACTTAAAGCCTATCCGCCCATCTTTAGTATCAGTAGCTGCAGTGCGAGAAACCCTATCAAGTTCAATCTCTGGCAAGTAAATAGTCAATCTATAATTTCCATAACCATCATCGTAGTTCTCACGATCAAACTGTCCAAGTTCAGATTGTATAATAGTGTCTTCCACCGCTGTTATAAAAATTTCAAAATCTTCAAATTCTGTGGGCATGCTTCTGAACTCAAAATTGGCATGAACACTTGGGGGTTCATCAGAAATTCCAAGAGAATGTGGATTAAACCTATTAACAATCTGCTCTAATTTATCTAAATAAGGCATATAGGATTGATAACGTTCCTCCAGAGTAAGCGCCCCAGCAACCCGCTGCCCACCCTTAGTATCATACTTGTTTAAATAGCCGTCCACCATAGCTTGAGCAGACTCGCCGAGCAGTGCATAGTTGTTTGGATCCCGCCATAGGTCAATGGTTTGTTCTAACAGACCAGCAGCATAGAACAAATTCCCAGATTCAACATTCTGCTCAAGCATGTCAACTACATCCTGGACAGTCAAGCCAGCGGTAACAAGGCTTTCTGACAACAATCGAAACGCAGCCAACTTGTCTTGCGCCTGCACTATGCAGGACTGGTTCGCGGTGGGGATTAGCCACCAATTGCCCAAAGCAGAACTTTTATGCAAAGACCGACGTGCTAACTCCGGCTGCTGCTGTAGATAATCCGAGGCCATCGTACCATCAAGCATATACAAGGCATTAACACCTGAATAAACCGCACTGAGTGTACTCAAAGTCTTTGGACCCATATCAACTTTGTATGATAAACGCTCGTCTGCCCAGGAATATACTTGTTCAGCTACGGGTCTGACCCGCTCAATTGCATCCTGTGCGTTCTGGGCATCGACTGCATAAAAACATGTTAGTGAATTCTTTTCCTTTTCAAAGCCTATATCGGACATATCACTTCGGCTTAGGATATAAACTCCAACAGCATACCAAGTCCCACTGGGGTCGCCCTGAGATATAGACAAACGCTTGGGAGCCTTAGACCTTACAAATTCTTTGGTCTGCATCTTATCCACCAGCACCGAGGCATCTGCTAATTGCATCCCGTAATCCCGACACAGCTCAGCCACGATATTGCCCACAGGACGCTGCTGGGCTAATTGAGCGCGTACAAAAGCCCCCACAGGGGTAAGAACTGGGGTCGGCGCTAATTCTTCGTAATTTAGGCGTTCTATGGGCATTTTGTCTCAGTTCAGAAGTAACGGTGTTTGTTCTCCGTCTCTGGTACAGAAGGACACGATGCTCAGCATCAACTGCTCACCAGCGGAATTATCTCCTTAGCATACCAAGGAGCTAACTTGTTGTCCCGGCTCTGTAGCTTCCGGGAAGAGGAATCGGTTCAGAATGTTCTTGGATGCGTTGATACTCCTGAACCAGTTCACGCAGCTTCTGGAGTTTGCCCGTATTGGCGGAATTCAGAGACAATGTAGATTTACGAATCATGGTTTGTTAAGGAGACTATTCCGATTATAAATATCGCTAAGCCCAAACATGTAATTTACTTTCCATACAGGCCTCCGACCCCTGTATTAGTACAGCAGCATTGATACGGCCCAAGAGATCTTCTACCCGAACGGAAGACTGTTTAGAAAGTCCATCCATCTCCCCGTAAATCACATCAATTAGTTTACTGATAGGCATTGTTATTCTCCTCGTTCCATTTAGGTTATAGTAAAGCATTGAATTTGAGGAATTATTCAACGCAACATGCGGCTGTCCATTTCTCTTGTACTTCCGGAGGAACGTACTTGTGTAGGAAATGCAATTTCTGCTGGGCAGCCATGCGCACAAACAGATTTTCAGCTCGGAGGTACTTTTTGATCTCATTGATGGGTATTTGCAACGACATAATTGCAAAGATCAACTCGCTGGTAGAAAGGCTGAAGTTTCCCATGGCAACCTCCGATTCAGTTCTATTTAGGTTACGGAATTATCTCCTTAGCATACCAAGGAGCTAACTTCTTGCCCAGGGTCTGAAGACTCCTGGAAGAGAAATCTATTGAGAATGTTTCGAGATGCATTGAGGTCAGCATCCTCTGTGTATCCACAGCTAATACATCGAAACATCTCATTCTTACGATTCTCTTTGTGGATAAAGCCACACATACTACAAATTTGACTTGTGTATGACGGATCAACGCTGTGGTATTGGACTCCAACTACTTCACAATGTTGGTTAAGTCTGTTCAAAATCCTGGGATAAACCCATCGCTGTTAGGTTACGGAATTATCTCCTTAGCATACCAAGGAACTAACTTGTTGCCCAGGCTCTGTAGCTTCCTGGAAGATAAACCGATTCAGGATATTCTTGGAAGCATTGAGGTCGCTATCCGAAGTGTAGCCACAGCTTCTACACTTGAAGAATTCTCCTGTTCGATTCTCTTTATGGATGTCACCACAAATCGAACAAGTTTGACTTGTGTATGACGGATCAACACTATGTTGGTTAAGTCTATTCAAAATCCTGGGGTAAACCCACCTTTGATTCTTGTTGTTGAACTTTTTAGTATATCGCTTACCGTTTTGTTTAAGACCCTTAAGATCTTCAACCACTACAGCCTTGGTGTTGTCCAAATCAACCTGTTTCACAACTCGATCTACATATTGATCTCGTTCAATCAAAGCTCTTTTAAAGGCGTTACTGCCTTGTACTTTCTTCTGAATCTTCTTTACTATTTCAGGAAACTCAGTGCCAAGAAATTGACCATCAGAAGTTACCAAGAGTTTGTTAAAGCCACAATCTATACCAACAGTACTACCAATTTGCTTGTGTTCTGGTTGTTCCTTTTCAAAGAAGATGTCAAGATAGAATTTGCCTCTGGATGATATTTTAAGTTTGGCTGATTTCTTACGAGTCCAATCTTGGTACTTGTTAAAATGCTTATGTTTTTTGGCAGGTATTTGGAATCTGATCTTGTTTCCTATTCCTTTGAATTTAATCCATAAATCAAAGGAATTATCACCATCGAAAATATTGACAATGTTGGCATTCAAATCCAGGGAGTTACCTTTGAATATTGGCTTAGTTCTTTCATTCTCCGGTTTCTTTCTCTGGGATTTGACTATAGCTAAAGCCTGTTTTCCAGCACATTGCTTAGATACTGAACCTAACCAAGTACTTGCTTGTTCTTGGATTTCCTTGGGAATGAATGATCCGGTAAATACTTCCTGTTCCCAGAGAATGTTTATGTAAAAATTAACTACTTGAGCATATTCCACAGCATAGACTTTAAGCTGATTGAGCTTGCCAGTGTTACCAAGATTTAGACTTACTATGGTTTTTCTAAGCATGATTCAGGCTTTTGTTTCTATACCATGTTATAGTAGAAATCAAGTAAAATGAGCAGTTGGGTTTGTTAAAGGCATAATTCCGTTAGGTTATAGTAAAACGACTTTACAATTGAAGCATTGATGCTACAGTAATTCCCAATCATTTATAAACCGATTTTATCAGCGCATTCAATGATCAATGAAGATTTTCATAGTAACTCATCCGTCTTTCACACAGCCCCAAGTCCTCTGCTGCCCGCTTGCACATCGCGGCGATCTGCACCAATTCAATTAGCATTCTGGATTTATTTATCGCTCCTTGCTTAACTTTCACTTCAGCCCAGAATTCTGCAAACTCTTCCCGTATTACAGCAGATGCTTCATGGGCATTGACTATGGACGAATATTTCTTCTTCGCATCCCTGAGTTCTGCGGCTACTAATTCTGGGAATTCGAGAATCGTTATACTCATCGCTCCTCCGGCTTCTCTTGATAATGCGTACAGTAAACCACTACTGGATGATCGCTAAAATCAAGTTCAATGTCCCAATGGTTGAATCCCTCGATTTTTTCGCAAGCATCTGGCAACCTATTCAGTTGACAGATCTTGCAGCACCCCCATTCAAGCATTGCTATAATTCCTTTTGCGCTCATTACGCCTCCGGTGGCTTTTCTGTCCCTATGTGAAAGGGATGTTCGAATCCTGGTTCTGGATGATCCTTACAACCAGATTGCTCGCAGGTGTAACGGTATCCCGCTTCACACCGAGTGGCATCGTCTATTATACCGTTACATCCGTTCATAAAGGCTTTTCCGACAACACAGGCGCAGCCGTCGTCGTAATCGCTCGTCAGCCCATCATAACCTTGCTCGATCAGCGCGCGCTCAAGCAACTCTTTAATGTTTGGCATTTCTCCTCCGGTTTCTGGGCGGCAGTTGGTCTTGGACGCTGCTCGACGCGAATCCAACCCAGCCGGATAATCGCAGGAGGTTGGTATAGCTTTCATGTCCCCCTGCGCGAGCTTTTCTGGCGCTATACCGCGCCGCCCAGATTATTTCCTTTGCCACGCCTTCGGTGGCTCTGGTATTAGTTCCCTGTCTGCGCCAGCCGACCGTTCTTCGCAGTCCAAAACCGCTTGATAGTGCCCAGCATTCCAGACCCTTAGCATCGGAAGTGCGATTTCCCGTTGCGGATTAACCGCAAGACGTTGTTTGCTTCGATATGCTTCATTTTTGTCTTGCTGAACTTCAAAGTCAGTATCGTCAGATTCGGTCATGGCTCCTCCGCCAGTTTATAGGGGTCTCTGCGCGTCAGACACGCAGACCCTACCGTCGTCATCACTTGGCGTGGGTCTTGCCGTACCACCCTAACACCAAGCCCCAGCATTCGCACCTCGAATACGTCAGGATAATCGTGCATCTCGTAAAAGCAATTCTCACAGATATTGCTTAAAATGTTATATTCGCTTCCACAGAATTTGCAGGTCATGGCTCCACCACCCCGTCCGCCCAGCGGCAGACAGTATCGGCAAAAATATACCGATGGGGATTTGATTTAAAGCTAACCACACAAGATGCTGTTGGAATTCCAGAAGGATAAATATCAGCGATCTCGCGGGTCTTGATCTTGCCGCTCTTCAGTTTCTTGAAGTATACGCCGTCCCGTTTCAGGTCGGCAGGAGTGATTTTCTTAGGTATTTGATTCATAGTTGCCTCGTTTTATCCCTGCGCCGAAGTCCGCCAGCGTTGTAAGGGTCGCTGCGGTAGCCCTAACTACCACTCCGGCGCAGGATACTATAATTTAAACACAAAAACTTGTAAATCCAACAACTTTTACAAGTATTTCTTATTAGTCTACAAAAACCCTTACCCACAGCAGTGGGTCTAATCCTTTATCAGATAGCTTTTGTTTTCGTAATTCACGTTCTTCACGCTCTTGCTTAGCTAATCTAAGCCCCTCTTCGTATCCACGCCGGTATGCCGGTAACTGCTCTGAAGCTACTGGGGGCTTAGCTATGATCCTGGCAGCACCAGCAAAGCGACCTTCTAAGAAGGCAAAATGATCTGCGTCGGTTTCCATTTAGATCTCCGGTTCCTTGTATTTGAAAAGTGGGTTATGCTGGCAGAGTCCAGTTTTAAAGTTACGGCGCTTCTCGTGCTCTTCGGCTGTCATGGCGTTTTCTCGCTCTGGGTTTCTTTCACAACGTATCTGTAGCAGGTCATAATACGGCGCTACACAAGTCAAATTTGTACTATGTGTGGCTTTATCCACAAAGAGAATCGAACAGGACAATTCTTTAGGTGTAGGAGCTGTGGCTACACTTCGGATAGCGACCTCAATGCATCCAAGAATATCCTGAATCGGTTTATCTTCCA
>Ga0180009_10003944_pt1 | contig 16608 bp, 18 predicted proteins | sample OS_PC_MetaG_FD_123537 | JGI IMG/M metagenome (GOLD analysis project Ga0180009, IMG submission 123537) | Groundwater microbial communities from the Aspo Hard Rock Laboratory (HRL) deep subsurface site, Sweden - OS_PC_MetaG | ecosystem: Environmental > Aquatic > Deep subsurface > Groundwater...
AGGAAGTGCGGTAAGTAACGCTTTGGGAGATGAAAGGTTGCTTTCGTCAATGAACCAAGAACTCTCTTTGCATTCAATCTAATGGATGCCCCACAGCTTGCTGTGATTGGGAGGCTTCACTCTAATCCCAACATTAAATCTTTTCCTAGTTGAATTTTTAAACTTCCTTTTTTACAAGCTTTTTCAGAAAAGGTTTCTACTTTATCTTTATGTATTCCATCATAAACTAGTAAAGGAACAGGATCTGCGGAATGTGCTTTCAATTCACAAGGAGTGTTATGGTCGCAGGTTACTATTAATTTAATATGTTCTAATTTTCTTAATTTTGAAAAGAATTTTTTGTCTATAATTTCAATCATCTTTTTCTTTTCTTTTGGCAGACCATCATGCCCGGGAATGTCAGTTTCTTTGAAATGTATGTATAGATTTTTATCAGTTTTATTTAATGCTTTTACTGAAGCTTCTATTTCCTTATCCAATGATTTGTAAAGATGTTTGTATGCATCACTTGATGTGATTCTAGGATATCTAAATTTTAAAACGTCCATTCCAACTAATTTTGTTATTCCTATTTCTAAAGGCATGCCAACAACTGCAGCCCAATTTTTTTTCTTTGGAAAACTAGGCAATTTATTTCCTGCATCCCTTGGCAATATTACGTTTGCCATTGCTAAATTCTTATTTTTTCTTTGTTTGTTTATTGGATGCAGTTCTAACAATGCCCTACTTTGCCTTACAAATTCATTAATAATTTCCGCAGTTTTTTTTGCTTTATTATCTAAGGGTTTACATTCCTGAATTGTAAATTCTTTATTTGCCTTAGCAACTCCAAATGTTCCTTTCTTTTCATAAGCTGGATCCACATTAGAAATGTTTGCTGAGAAATCACCATATAATACCAACACCCCCCTATGTTCTGTAGTGCTTTTAAATTTAAATTTGCATGGCAATTTTACTTCTTTGTTAATAGTTCTAGCTAAATCTTTGGCTTCTTTAGTTGTTAATGACCTGCCTACTCTTCTGTCAACAATACTATTATTTTCAATTGTAGCAAAGTTTGTTCTTAATGCTAAGAATTTTCTTTTAAGTTTAAAGCCAGCGCCATAAGCTTCTAATGGCCCTCTGCCTGTAAAATATTTTTCAGGGTCATAGCCAAGTAATGCAGTTACTGCTACATCTGATTCAGGAGCTATATCTTTCCCAACTGTATACATTAAACCGCATGCACCTTCTTTTGCAAAATAATCTAAGTTTGGAGTTTTTGCAGCTTCAAAAGGGGTTTTATTTTTTAGTTCTTTATTTGGCAAATCAGCTGCTCCGTCTAAGATTACAAATATTGTTCTCATTAGCTTAATTAATGATTTTAAGTTTTATTAAGTTTTGGTTACTCTTTTTTCTTTAGAATTTCACAATTTAAAATGTCTTTAACTTCATAAGTAATTATCTCATAATTAAAGGGCTTATTTGATTCAATATCATAAGTTGAAAGTTCTATATGATTTTCATCTAAACTTTTTACATAACCTACTATCTTTGAAACTTCTACTGTAAAAGATTTTCTATATTCTAATTCTACAATATCCCCTAAACTTACCCCTTTTAGATGTTTCATTAGTTTATTTAATTGTTTTAATATTATTTAAGATTAATTAGACTTATAAATAGTTAATTTCTTTGAAATATTATGAAAATTAAGCAAATTCCAGAAGATTTTGTTGTAAAAGAAATTGCTAATATTAAATTAGATGGCGGTAGCTTTGCTTACTTTAAATTAAAGAAAAAGCTTTGGAATACAATAGATGCTGTTAATGAAATTGCTAAAGTTTTGAATGTTAATTTCAATAGGTTAAGATATGCTGGAATAAAAGATAGGCAAGCTGTGACAGAACAGTTCATTTCTGCTGAAAATGTTTCAAAAGAAGCTTTAGAAAAGGCAAAGGTAAAAGATATTGAAATAGAATATTTAGGGCAGTCTTCTGAACGAATGCATACTGGTTTGTTAATTGGAAACGAGTTTATAATTACAATCCGAGACATTGATGAGCAATTAGAAGCTGTTAAATTTATTCCAAATTATTTTGATGATCAACGATTTGGTCTTAACTCAAATAATCATTTGGTTGGGAAAGCTTTGCTTCAAAAAGATTTCAAAAAAGCTTGTGAACTAATGGAGTTAGAAGTTTTTAACAATGATTACATCAATGCATTGAAAAGAAAAAAAGCGGTTCTAAAACTTTGCTTTAACGCATATCAATCCTATCTGTTCAATGAAGCTCTTAAAGTTTATATTCAAAAAAATTCTGAATTCAAAGAAGCTGAATACAATTTAGGAAAACTAGCTTTTCCTAAAAACAAAATTGAAAATTTTACTTTGCCTCTCTTACAGTTTGACACTGAATTAGAAGAAAATATCAAAGAGATTTATGAAGAAATATTGTCTAAAGAAAAAATAACTAAAAGAGATTTCATAATAAGACAATTTCCAGATTTATTGCAAATAACTCAAGATAGAAAAGCCTTTATTGAAGTTGAAGATTTTGAAACCATAGAATTCTCAGATGATGAGCTAAATGAAGACAAGAAAAAACAAATTGTAAGGTTCAAATTGCCTAAAGGAAGTTATGCTACCATTGCGATAAAAGCTTTAGCAATAAATTTAAATAGTTGATATATTAATGAGCAAATATGTTTAAATTCCTTAAAGAAAAGCTGAAATCAGCAGTTAAAAGGGTTACAAGAAGTGTTGAAGAAGAGCCTGAAGAGATTATAGAAATTCCTAAAGCTGAAGATTTTAAGCAAGAAGAACCTGAATTAATTGAAGAGATTAAAGAAGAGGCAGAAGAAATTCTTGATGCTGAAGAAATTAAAGAAGAACCTGAATTAATTGAAGAGATTAAAGAAGAGGCAGAAGAAATTCTTGAAGCTGAAGAAATTAAAGAAGAAGTTCCTGAAGTTATTATTAAAGAAGAACCAATTATTGAAGAACCTAAAAAAGAAATAAAACCAAAAAAAGAATATAAAATGAAACCGATTCTTGAAGAAAAAAAAGGTTTCTTTCAAAAAATTAAGTCTGCAGTAGGTACAAAAAAGATTTCCGAAACTAAGTTTGATGAATTATTCTGGGAATTAGAAGTTGCCATGTTAGAAAATAATGTTGCTTTTGAAGTAATTGGAAAAATAAAACAAGATTTGAAAGAAGATTTAGTAGAAAAACCTTTGAAAAGAGGAGATATTGAAGGTATAATTCTTAAAAGTTTAAAAAGAAGCGTAGAAACGCTTTTTGATGATACTGAAGAGATTGATTTAATTAAAAAGATTAAAGAAAAATCAGAAAAACCATATTCAATCGTTTTCTTAGGAGCAAATGGTTCTGGAAAAACTACAACCATCGCAAAAATAGCATATTTCTTAGAAAAGAAAGGCTTCAAATGCGGATTAGCTGCAGGAGATACCTGGAGGAGTGCTGCAATACAACAATTAGAAATGCATGCAAAAAAACTTAATATTCCAATTGTAAAACATGATTATGGTGCAGATCCTGCTGCTGTTGCTTTTGATGCAATAAAAATGGGAAAAGCTAAACATCTAGACGTTATATTAATAGATACTGCTGGAAGACAGCATAGCAATGTTAACTTGATTGATGAAATGAAAAAAATTATCAGAGTTGCAAATCCTGACTTGAAATTATATATTGGCGAAATGATTGCAGGCAATGATTGTATTGAACAAATCCAGAGCTTTGATAAAGCTGTTAAAATAGACGGTGCAATTCTTACCAAAGTCGATGTTGATGAGAAAGGTGGAACCGCCATATCAGTAACACATGTAACAAAAAAACCTATTTACTTCTTAGGCGTAGGTCAAAAATATAATGATTTAGAAGTTTTTAACAAAGAAAAGATCATTAAAAATTTAGGATTATAAATTTAATCTTCTTCTTCCTCTTCCTCATCATTCTCACGCCTGATGACTTTAACAGAATCAAGCTTAAGAGTAATAGGAATTGGAACTGCAGCTTCTAAAAGCTCTACAATAACTTCATCTTTTTGCTGATCAATTCTAGCAATCTTTGCTTTTTCTCTTTTGAATGGACCAGAAATAATTTCGACAATATCACCTTTTTGCATGTTTACTTGTACCTTAATTTGTTCAAGCATAGGTTCTATTTCTGCATACTGAACTGGTTTATCAAGCAAACCTTTAGCATAAGGAACGCCTGCAAAAGATTCTTGAGCAGACAATTTATCCTTAGCTTCTAAGAAAATATAGCCTCTCAAGCCATGAGGTTTAATAATTGAATATACTTCTAACTTCTTTTTAAGAACATGTGAGCTAACAAAATCAACTACTTGATCTTCCCTATTAGCAGTTGTTTTCAGTGCAAAGATTATTGTTTCCATTTTATGCTATCCCTATTAATGTTCCGACAATACTTATTGCAAAGCCAATGGCACCTATAACAGCCATACCCATTGCAGAAACCTTAACAATTGTCTTAAAAGTCTCTTTATTTGGCTTTTTAGTTACTTTTATAACTCTGGCACTTTCAGCCATAAAGCTCTTCAGCTTAATCCAGAGCTGTTTAAACTTATTCATATGGCATAATATTTTAGGAAGTAGTATATAAATGTTACTACAAGAACATTTCAAAATAAAGGGTTGTTACTAATCAGTAGCGAAACATTTATAAATGCCTCCTTATTTGTATTTTTAAAGAAAAATGAGAATTAAAAACCTTAAATTAAAAGACCATATTGGAACCTTACTTATAGCATTAGGGATTGGATCTTTTGGAATACTAGCTCTTGGTTATTCTTTAGATGATGTCAAAAATAAAAAAGAAAGATTGATAGAAATTGCTGAACAAAAAGAAAAACAGCAATATTTCTTAGAAATCCCTATTAAAAAAACTAAACAAGAACTAGAAAAAATAATCTTGAAAGAAAATACTCCTAAGAAAGCTTTTGAAAGAATTAAGAAAGATATCCAGTTTACACACTATAAAGAAGGAGATGAAGTTTTAAAAGCATATCCTGGAAAAGAATTACTGCATAGATGGTATTCATTACAAGAGTTATATTCCGTAGGAGCAGGAGTTTGTATTGATGGGGCTATTGGTTTTTGTGCCTTATTAAGTGACAACCCAGAATATGAATGTAAATTATTAGTCCTAAACTATAAAAAAATTCCTAAAAATAAAGAAAAAACCAAAGAAACATTAGACAAATTTTGTGATTCATTAAATCATTATTTTAACAAAGAATGCAAAGATCAAGTTCTTTTATTACTTCAAAAAGATAAGGGACATGCTATAGCCTTTTTAAAAGATAAGGGCAAATATAGCTATGCTTCTTTTAATGACGGAAGCAAAGGAGATAATGCTGTTTTTGAAGAGACTAAATATAATGATTTTCGAAGATTCATCATTAACAAATTCCAAGATTATGAAACTTTTGGAATAATTGAAATGGATTCAAAAATTATGAGGTTTGGAAAAGCTATAAAAAGCTATGTGCAACAGGAAAAAATTGAGTGGCAGGATATTTCAAAAATGAAATCAGAAAGGTCAGCTGGATTTCAATTAGAATTAGAAAAATGAAAGGGTATAATAAATTAATAATAGGGTGGACTTTAGGAATGAGTTGTTTAGCTAGTGGTATTATTGTTGGAAAAAATTGTTCAGATGTTGAAAGAGCACCATTAAATATTCAACTTTTCAAGGAAGAATCTAAAAGATGTTTATTGCAAAGAATAAAACCTGTTTATCCTAAAGAAGTTGTTGAAAGCCTTGTAAAAAGTGCAAGAACTCCAGAAGAAGCTTTCAATATAACTTATGTATTATTAAAATTCCCAAATGATAATAAAAGATTAAAATCTGAACTTAAGTTTTGCAATGGCTTAGGATTTTATTCCCTATTAGAAAGTTTATCTATTGGAGGAGGAGTTTGCAGGGATGGAGCAATAGCTTTTTGTGCCATGTTAAGCGATAATCCGCAATATAATAGCCGAATAATTGGATTATATAATCCTAAAGCAAATTCTAGCCACCATGCTATATCTGTTTTTGAAGAAAATAAAAAATATGGTTATGCTTCCTTTAATGATGATACCACAAACTTAGGATCCGTATTTCAAAAAGCAAAATATGATTCAATTGAAGAATTATTAGGAACAGAATTTAATGTTTTTAAAGAATATGCTTACCTTATTATAAAACCTGAAGATTTAAAATTTGGCAGAGCAATAATTGATGTTGAACAAGAAGAAAAAAATGAAATTAAAGAAGTTATCACTTTTAAAACTTTTAAAGAAAAATATCAGCAAGAACAAAGTCAAATTAAAAAAGAAAAACAAATAATCAAAAAATTAACAATGGAAAAAAATGAATAATAAATTTAGAAACTTAGCGTTTAGAGTTGCAATGTTTGTAACACCATTAGCAAGTATTAGCTGCCAGCAAGATTCTTTAAAGCAAGAAGTAATACAATGCCAAAAAGAAATTGAACCTTTTCATACAAAAAAAGATATTGAAGAGATTATTCAAGAAGAAAATACACCTATAGACGTATTCATAAGAATAAAAAAAGGAATTTTATTTCAAAAGAAACATGATGAGTTAGTCCTAAAATGTCAGGACAGATGGTGTTCTATGCAGGAAACTTATGCTTTAGGTACAGGAGATTGTGAAGATGGTGCAATTATTTTTAAAGCAATGCTTAGCAATAATCCAGAATATAATGTTGAAATTGTTTGGCTATTCCCTAAAAAAAACATAGGGCATACTATTGCCGTTTATCAAGAAAATAACAAATGGGGTTATGTGTCTTTTAATGAAATTAATGGCTCTAGATTTCATGTGGCTACTTTTGAAAGTTCATCAGATGCTATAAATTCATTTAATGACCACTTTAATAAGCCTTATAGTACCTATACATTTATGAATTTCTCGGATGAAGAACTAAAGTTTGGAAAAGTATTGAACCAACATTATAAAAGAAATCCTAATTGGACTAATTTAGAGTAAATTCTTAAGAAATTATTATAAACACCTTTTCATTTCCTTCTTATATGTCTTGGAAAAAGTTTGTGAAATTTACAATCGGGAGTGCAATTGCTTTTGGTGCTTCTTTTGGAGGTTATCATGCTTATACCTATATTAATGATTATATAAAATGCAACAAGGAAATTACAATCAAACATTCTAGAAAACAAATTGAAGAGATAATTAAAGAAATAAAAACTCCCAAAGAAGCATTCTATAGAGTTTCTAAAGATTTAATTATTACTGAAAAAGCAGATGAAATAGCCGGCTGTGGCATGGGAAAAAGAAGGATGTCAATGCAAGAAAGTTATGCTCTAGGTTATGGAGATTGTGTTGAAGGAGCCCTAGCTTTTGCTGCAATGTTAAGCGACAATCCTGAATATAATGTAAGGTTCTTTAGCCTAAGGCAAGGTAATGATTCAATTTGGACTGCCAAGGATGAAGAAATCCAAGAAGAAGATAAAACTTTTTTACATCTAATTGCCAGTTATGAAATTAATAGTAAATTAGGTATAGTCTCTTTTAATAATGTCTCTAATGAAAGGGAATTAATTAAAAATTTCAAGGATAATTTTTTCTTATTAAAGGAAGGAGAAATATATTTTGATGACAGGTATCCAAAAGATGTCTTCAATTTCATAACAGATGCCAAGTTTAAATCATTAGACGGCGCAATAATAGCATTCAATAATGAAACTAATTTAGGCGGTAATATTGAATATACAGAAATCTTTTTGAATTTGAATCTTGTAAAATTTGGAAAAGGATTATAAAAAAGGTGGACAACAATCTGAGCTTCCCGCTCAGGTAGAGCAGTACCACAACAGAACGAGGGCCTATTTCACTTCTGTGTTCGAAATGGGAACAGGTGGAACCAGACCTCTATGATCGTCCAATTGTTTATTGTTTTTAGGTTGTTTATATAGTTTTTGTTTTTGTGTTTTTGTAGTTAGAGGCTGCTTTGTTTTTGGTTTTAATCAACAACTAGCTTTGTTAGCTGTGGTAAGTGTAACCTTTTTGTTGGCTCCGATAAAATAATCTTCAATATTTACCATTTTATTCAATTCCCCTTCAATAGTTTTCTTTTTTCCTTTTCAGGCTTGTCAAGATAATTATCATTAGAGATGACGCTTTTTCCTAATTTTTTTTCAATATTTTTTCTTGTATCTCCTGCAATATCGCCACCTTCTTTTGCATCTTTTTTTAATTCTACAAATTTTTGTGAATCTCTTTCTCTGGTAAATCTTGTCGTTGTTGCTTCACCCAACATAGTAAGAACTAATTCCATATCATCCATGTGATCTCTAAGATTTCCACGTTTTAAATCTTTGAATTCCTTATATTCAGCAGGGGTTAAATCAAAAGTTGCTTTGGAAATTTCAGCAGTTAAAATAGCATATTCTTTGTTTGTTTTTGCCCCGCGATTATCCCATTCATCAGTCAATTCGTCTCGTATTGCTATTCCCCTGATTCTCTTTTCAATCCAATTATCAGAATAACCTTTTTGCTTGTAAATCTCTTTCATTCTTTTTTGTGCAAGTTCAGGATTTTCTATTTCTTGTACTCTTTCATATCCAACTTTTGCCAACCATAATTTTAATGGTTCTGCTTTTTTAGATGGAATAGACTGGATTATTCTAAATACTCCTTCAGTATTCGCACAATCCGTAGCATAAAATTTACCATCAGCCGAGAGTAATTTCAGTTGTAAACAAAATGTTAACAACTGCTTTTCCCTCCCTTTTAAAACCCCCCAATACTGGCGAGGACTAGGACTCTCTGTTAAAGCGCTCACTATATCAACCATAGAGAACCACCATTCATCATTATGCCATATTCTTCTTATGTTCTTTCCCTGAAAAACTATGAGTTTGTTTTTTGTTTCCATTAAGAATTAACTATTTTCTTTTTCTTTATAAATTATGTGTGCTTGGTTGTCAAGTGGCAAATGGATTGCATATTTTTAGGTTTTTGAACAGATTTTCGGTTTGTTTTGTAGTAGCTTTCTTTGTTTGCTTTGTTTTTGTTTGTAATCAACAACTAGCTTTGTTAGCTGAGGCAAGTGTTGAAAGATTATTTAGAACATATAGTATAAGGAATTTAATATTTTTATTGCTTCTTCTACATCTTCTGGATACTGTAGTTGTCTGAACCTTTCTCTTGCATTGTCTAGGATAGTGAAATACTGTTTTCTTAATTCTTCATCTTTTATATCTTTGAAATCTTCTAGAATTAATGCATCTAATCCGTATTTTCCTTCTAGAGCTTGCTTTTTGTATTCTTCAAATTTTTCTTCTGTTAATGTTTTATCTTTATGTTTGAAGAACAAATTTAAATAAACGTTTCCTGCTCTGTCTGAAACTGTTGTATTTACTTTGAATAATGGTTCATTTCTTATTTTTTCTATTAAATCATCTGCCATTATGTTTTTGTTTTAGTTTGTTTTTATAAAGGTTTTCTTTTGAGAGCAAATATTTATATATAATTTTGCCTTAAGATTTAATAAATGTTAGCTTCCACAAAAAAGAGGATACTCTCTTATTTAGCATTATATGCGCTTTCTGGCACTTGCGGAGGAATGTGCACTTATGGAGTTTTATATAATTTTTTTCCAGAAACAAAAGAAATAGAGTATGTTCATTCTAGAAAACAAATACAAAATCTCGTAAAGCTTGTTGAAACACCTCAAGAAGCTTTTGATATAATAGATAAAAGGATTACATTTACTGAAGATCATGATGATAAAAACTTTACAAGAGACAGGTGGTGCTCATTAAGAGAAACATATTCTTTAGACACAGGGGATTGTGATGATGGTGCTATAGCTTTTTGTGCTATGTTAAGTGATAACCCTCAATATAAAACTTGGTTTGTCTGGCTAATGCCACCTGAAGACATGTACATTTCCGGACATGCTATTGCAATATTTGAAGATAGAGGAAAATATGGTTATGCTTCTTTCAATCATGTGAGTTTTTTAAAAAATTATAATGTGTTCCAATCTGCAACTTATGATTCTATAGATGAATTAATTAGGGAGTTTAATTTTGGAAGTTATAATCAATATGCTTTAATTGAATTTACTGAAGAAACTTTAAAATTTGGGAGAGCTTTACAAAAAAGTCAGGGAGATTTGGAATGGAAACTTATTCAATAGAAAAATAATTTTCTCTAATTTCTCCAATAACATTCAATATTGAATTAAAATATAATTTCCTTGGACAATACAAATTTGCCATAAAGCAGAACTAGTATTTATTTTCTCATCCGGTTTTCTGCACATTTTTCCGGCATTGTTGGAAGGCAATTCAACCTAGCTAAAGCAACGGGTTTTCTTGCCATAAAAATAAAAGCCAGAAAAAATATATTATTTATAAATGCTGTGTGCATATGTCAAGTGGGAAATGCGTTAACTATTTAAAATCTTTAAGACTTAATGAGATATATGAAAAAAGAGGTTTTAGGACTTATTTTTGTATTATTAATTATTGGTATAGTTTATGCTCAAGAAGAAATAGAAATCCCAAAATTTGCAGAAAATAGATTGCCCATTGAATTCCACTCTGTTAGTGGCAGTGAATCTATAACTTTAGATTTAGTAAAATATTTTGGAAGAAAAGCAGATTTTGTTGTTGGTGAAACTGAACATGTAAATGTTGTTATAGACCCAGGAACAGGCATGGCTACAATTACTGCAATAGATCCTAATTGGAGAGGCATAGAAGAAGTTGTTTTTGCAACTGCCACTGAATATTTAGTAGGAGAGAAGGTTGCAAAAAAAGAGTTATTACCAAAAAGATATAGAAATTTAACCAAAATTAATGTTAGTGTTGATAAGATTGCATTAGTTTCTGATGCTTTCACTCAAGAACAATTTAATACAATTATAGGAAAATTAACTGCGGAGCAGATAGACATTATTTCTTTTATGTCAAACACTTCTTTAGCTTTAGCAATTAATGATGAACTTACAATTAATTTTTCCACTATTGATAGATCAAGCCCTGTTCCCAATATCAATTTTGACTTTAAAATGCCTGAAGGTAATTTAACTATGGCTTATTATGAAGAAGGCAATGATATCTTATACTTTAGTTTTATACTATTTGGGTTAGGACTTTTACTTATTTTAGGAATTTATGTGAAATATTCGTGGGCAACTCCTTTTAGAGAAGTTTTTTTGAAGCCTAAAGAAAAAACTGAGGTTTCTAAAGCTGAATCATATAAAAAGGATTTAAAGATTAATCTAAGAAAGATTGGAAAATTAGTAGGAGAAGAAAAGCCTGGAAAGCTTTTCAAACAAACTCTTGAGTTTGCTACTAACTTTTTATCAAGAGGTTACGGAATCAAAAGCTCTAATTATAGTGCTAAACTAGAAAAAATAGGAATTAGTTCAGGCACTCAATCAAAAATCAAGTTATTTTTTAGTGAATATAAAAACAAAGCATATGCTTCTTCACAAATCAAAGATTCGGACGTAAAAGGATTAATTTCGTTTATTGAATCTATAATTAGGGGATTGTGAAAACGTAAATTATTTAATAAGAACAATAATTCATTTGATTAGGAGATTAAAAATGAGTTTCATAAAAGAAATATTTGAAGGCAAGGCTAATGATAGCATACACTATAAGTTTGTAAGATATGGTAAGGGAGAATATGAAAGATTATTGTTCGAAATTACCAAAAGCAAGAATAATTTTAGAGTTAAATCTAGTTTTGATTTTGCAAATGATTTTATAAAAATTATTTCTGAAAATGTTAAAGAAGATATGGATGTTAAAGGTAAAATCATTGTTAATAGAGATTTTGAAAAAGAATTAGAAGAAATAGGTGTTGAAGCTTCTAGTTTCAAAAAAAGAGGGAAATTGTATACTGCTGAGCTTAACACAACTTTGACTCCTAAAAAATTAAAAGAGATTTATTCAAAATATAATGAACATTTCTTGTTGTTAAGTATTAATTCAAATGATTTCAAATTGAAAACTAAGGGAGCTTTGCCTAAACCTGGCGGAAAAATTGCTGATAATTTTTGTAATGCTACTTTACCTATAGAATTTATTAATGAATTTGCATGGGATGTTAAGGAATTTACCAAATTAAACATAAAACATATATTGAAAATTTCAGAGATTATAATTCCTGAGGAACTTAAAAATAATCCGGCAAAAGCAAGAATAGAAGGTAAAAGAAAAGGTAAGATTGAAAGAATATTAGATATTGACGGCAAAGAAGAAAAAAAGGAAGTAGATTTTGAAATCTAAAAAATGAAAAAAATTCTTTTTATTTCTGTAAATTTAATTTTGATTAGTTTAATTGCAGTTTTAATTTTTAAAAATCCCGAAATTACTGGTTTTGCTGTTGTTGATAATGAAGAGATGTTAGTGAAATATATTGCTTCTATTGAAGTAAGCGATTTAGAAATCGGAGAGAAAAAAACTACATACATGAAAGAAAAAGAGGTTTATTTTTTCCTTGATGAAGATAAAGGCTTTGATATTGAAAAATTAATCTTTTTGGATGAAAAAAGCATTACTGTTGATGTAGATGATGAAGATTTAGAATGTTTAGAAAGAGAATATTTTACCAAAAAGTATTATTTAGATGATAATGAGAATTCTGTTTTCGATGAAGAGCCAGTTATTTATTCTGCAAAAACTGATAAAGATGGTTGTGTTGCCGCCAGATTACCAAAAAAAGACTACAGATTAGTGTTTGGTTAATTTAATAAATGAGTTCTTTGAATTAAAAGAATAATGAAATATAAAATAATTAGCTTTGATTTGGATGAAACTTTAATAGACAATCGACCTTTTGAAGATATGTTATGGTATGAAGAAATGCCTAAATTATATGCTGAACACCATAATATTCCTTTTGAAAAAGCTAAAATTATTGTAACAAATGCTTATGATGAAATAGGTAATAATGATCTTAATTGGTACAAACCCCAATTTTGGTTCAAACATTTTAATTTGCAATCAGATTGGCAAAAAGCAATTGAAGATTTGAAACATAAATTGCAAGTTTATCCTGGAGTTTTAGATTTATTAAAAGAATTAAAACAAAAATATAAGTTAGTTATTGTTACACAATCTCCAAAAGAATTTTTAAAATTTAAAATTGAATTAGAAGATTTACAAAATTATTTTAGCCAAATTATTTCAACAATAGATGATATAAAAATGCATAAAAAACAAGAAGGTACTTATGAAGAAGTTCTTAAAATTTTAAATGTCAAACCTGAAGAAATAATACATATAGGAGATAGTTTTAATTCAGATTACTTAGCTCCAAGAAAAGCTGGAATTTTTTCACTTTACTTAGACAGGAAAAAACAAAGAACAGGTGAAGGAATAATTTATAGTTTAGAAGAAATTAAAAAATATCTTTAATCATTTCTCTAAAGAACCAATAAAAACTTTATTTACATCCTTGATTTTTTTTATTCTCCTAATTATGTCTCTTATATGTGTTAACCCTTTTGCTTCAATTGAAAACCCACAGCGCATCATTGTATTAGAAATAGATTTTGCACTTGTTGATTTAATCTGAGTTTTTGTCGCAACAATACTGTTTAATATCTCAGAAAAAATTCCAACTCTGTTCTTCATTTCAACTTTTATTTCCACTATTGCATCGGCTGCATCTATCCAAGTAACTTCAACTTCATCTTTTCTTTTCCCTTCTTTCAATTTTTTAATATTAAAACAACCTTTTTTATGAACAGCAACTTTTCCAGTACTTGTAGCAAAAGCTACTATCTCATCTCCAGGTAAAGGCCCACAACATTTTGCTAAATTAACCTCTGGATCTTTAACACCTATAACATCTATTATAGAAGAAGCCCCTTCTTTCTTGCAAACAATTTTCTGGGAATAAGATTTTACAGGAATCTTTTCTATTTCCCTAATTATCTGCTTAATTTTAGTTCTGGCTTTAGGGGTCTTAACAAACTTCAACCATTCTCTTGAAGGTTTCTGGTTTTTAGAAGTTATAATTTCTACTTGATTCCCATTTTTTAACTCTGTTCTTAATGGAACAAATTTTGCATTAACTCTTGCTCCTGTGCAAGTGCTTCCAACATTAGTATGGACTGCATAAGCAAAATCTAGTACACAAGAACCTTTTGGCAATGAAATAACCTCACCTTTCGGAGTAAAAACATGAATTTCATCTTCAAAAAAGTCTACTTGAAGCATTTCCATAAATTCTTTAGAATCTCTTAACTCTTTTTGCCATTCTAAGATTTGTTTTAACCAACTTAGTTTTGCATCAAACTCCTGAGCACCAAAAATGCCTTTGTACTGCCAATGGGCTGCTATACCATCTTCTGCAATCTTATCCATTTCTTCAGTTCTTACTTGAATCTCTATAGGCTGACCTTTTACCATAACAGTAGTATGCAAAGATTGATACATATTGCTTTTAGGCATTGCAATAAAATCCTTGAAACGATGTGGCAATGGTTTCCATAAATTATGAATAATCCCTATAATTTCGTAGCATTCTTTAACTGATTTTGCAATAATCCTTAATGCCATTAAATCAAATATGTCTTCAAATTTACAGTTCTTTCTCTGAATTTTTTTGTAAAGGCTATAGATTGTTTTAGTTCTACCAAATATTTTGTAAATTTTTATTTTTTCTTTTTGTAAAATAGGAAGCAATTCAGATTTAAGTTCTTCAATTTCTTTCTCATGTTGTTTAATGCTTTTCTTAACTTTTCTTTTTAACTTGTTAAACTCTCCAGGGTTTAATTGTTCAAATGCCAAATTTTCTAATTCATTCTTAATACTAGAAATACCTAATTTATATGCTATTGGAGCATAAACATCTATAATTGCTTGAGCAATTCTTTTTCTTTTTTCTTCTCTAAAAGCATTTATAGTTCTTATATTATGCAACTTATCTGCCAAACGAATAAAAATTACTCTAATATCCTTAGTAGAAGCCATTATCATTTTTCTTACATTTTCAGCATTTCTTGTTTCCCAATCAGTAATTTTTAATTTGCTAATCTTTGTAACGCCTTCGACTAATTGGGCTATTTCTTCCCCAAATTCATTTTTTATAACATCATAAGAAGTTTGAGTGTCTTCAATTGTATCATGCAATAATCCTGCGATTATTGTTGGCAAATCTAAACTATGCTCTGCAAGAATTTTGGCAACTTCCATGGGGTGTTCAATGAATTCTTCACCAGTTGCCCTTTTCTGACCTTTATGAAGATTTTCTGCAAAAGAATATGCTTTCCTAACTAACTTAAGGTCTGCCTTAGGATAATTCTTTTTAATTGTTCTAAGTAAAGTTTCAATATGCATGATACATAAAGTAGATAATATGTTTAAAAATGTTTAGAATTAACGTTTCCTGCTAAGAGTTATGGTAGGTCCTCTTTTTGGATATTGTTTTCTTTGGGCAACTTTCTTTTGGGCAGCTTCCCTTTTTCTTTCTTGTCTTGCTCTGGCTTCTGATTGTTTCTTTTCTAAGGTAGCTTGTTTCCTTTCAGCCACTTCTTTTGCTTTCCTAGCGTTAGCTTCTCTTTTTCTCTCTGCCTCTATTTCTTGTTGTCTTCTTTCAGCTTCTTCTTTAGCTTCTCTTTTTCTTTCTTCTCCCTCAAGTTTGTATCTTCTTAATTGAGCTAATCTTTCTTGTTCTTTTGCTTCCTGCTCTTTCTCATATTCTCCCATTTCTTCTTGAGTTTGTTTTTCTAATTCTCTTCTTGCTCTTAATTGTTGAGCTTTTTGTTCCTCTTCGTGTATCTCATGTAATTCTTCTTTTGTTTCTCCTATCATCTCTTCTCTATCTTTTTTACCCCTAATGATTCTTTGCCAAATGCTTTTTTTCTTTTCTTCTAATTCTTGTCTTTCCTGTTCTTTTCGAGCTTCATATTCTTTTTCTGCTATAGTGGCTTTTTGTTTTAATATTCTAGATTGTTCTGCTCTTTGTTTCCAAGCTTCATCTGTTTCTTGTTGTTTAATTTCTTCAGCTTCTCTTTTTCTTTCTTCTCTCTCAAGTTTGTATCTTCTTAATTGGGCTAATCTTTCTTGTTCTTTTGCTTCCTGCTCTTTCTCATCTTTTCTAATTTCTTCCTGAGCTTGTTTTTCTAATTTTCTTCTTTGATTCCAAGCCCTAATTTTATTTCCCAAAGAACCTGCACCCTTACCAACGGCTTTACCAGTTGCAGCACCTACTTTGTTTAAACCAGAACCCATTAATTCTGTACCTTTTAATGCAGCTTTTCCAACACCTTTAACGCCTTTAGCCATATTTTGGGCAGCTTTTTTGAATTTTCTTCTTCGCCACCACCTTGTTATATTTCTAGGCCCTTTTTCTTCTTGTTTTTTCATTAATTTCATTTGTAATTTTGCTTCTTTTTTAGCTAATTTTTCAGCTTGTTTTCTTTGGGATTTATCTAAAGCTTTTTGTTTTTTAACTTCTAAAGAATCCATTTTTTTCTTATGACGTCTTTCTTTCCAATTATCTAACCAACCTGGACCGCTTTTACTTTCTCCACTATCATCGCCTTCTTTACTTTTCTTAGCTTTCCTAATAATTAA
>Ga0180009_10003945_pt1 | contig 16605 bp, 26 predicted proteins | sample OS_PC_MetaG_FD_123537 | JGI IMG/M metagenome (GOLD analysis project Ga0180009, IMG submission 123537) | Groundwater microbial communities from the Aspo Hard Rock Laboratory (HRL) deep subsurface site, Sweden - OS_PC_MetaG | ecosystem: Environmental > Aquatic > Deep subsurface > Groundwater...
CTAATGAGAATATTCTTGGGTAATCTTTTCTTGATATTGTGAAAAGCACCAATAAAAAGAATGCCTTTTTCACCATGAGCTAAGGTTTCATCGATTCTTTTGGCAATAAATTTATCTCTTTTGCTTAAAAGCTTATTTTTGGTTAATTTATATTTTATAACTGCGATTAATTTCTTAAATATAGACTTGGCCTGCGTTATGACAACTAACCTATCGCGCTCTTTCTTAACGAGTTCAAAATCTTCTGTCTTAATTAAAAAAGCTCCCTTTTTAAGGAGCTTTGAAACTATCTCATAATTTTTACTTCCTGATTTTAGGCCTTCTTCAACTATTTTCTCACCCACCTCACCTTCTGCTACCATTCCATCCTGATATATTTTCATTCCACGTACATCTAAAAGAAAGAAATAAACTGATAGGCAATCCCAAAATCCATCCACTGTCTTTCTATGCTCTTTCCAAAGCTCTTGCCCTAAATCAGCAATACCTCGCTTAGCTACAGCCTTGGCTAAAGAGCCGAGATCTGCGCTTGTATGTATAATAGGAACATAGATAAGAGTTCTCATATGCCAGTTTCTTTTATTTTACCTTGGCTTCTAAGCGCTCTAATCTTTTCCTCAAGGTTTTATTCTCTTTCCCAATCTCTTCTTCTTTTGCTTTTGAAGATAAGTAAGAATCCTGTTGCCACCAATTTATACCCATCTCCATAGCCTTATCTACAGAGGCAACCAAGAGCCTTATCTTAATATTGAGAAGGTCAATGTCTGCAAGTTGAATCTTAATATCTCCGGCAATTACTATGCCTTTATCCAACACCCTCTCTAAGATATCCGCGAGATTAGTAGCCTCGGTAGCATGCATCATCTTTGGAGTAGCCATAACTTATTCTCCTTTCGTTTTACGCTAGTTTTTTCACTTTTATAATTATATCCGCCGTCTTTTTACGCAAATTCGCAATGAAATGACAGTTCTTACAATCTAAACTTTCTTTTTTATAACCGGCGCAGGAAAGAAGCACATCAACTTCCTTCCGTATCTCTTCGGCAAATCGTGCTTTCTCCTGTACTACTTTTACCGCATTGATTTTATCTGTAAAATCTCTAATTATCGCTTCCTGTCTTTGAAATGCTAAACAGCTTATTTTGGTTTCTTCTTTATGCATATCGACTCTCATTTGAGATCCCTCGCTTCGCTCGGGATAAATTCGGCCTTATGACTTATGTCGCTTCGCTCCATAAGTCATGGCCTCATTTACATCAGATCTCCTAATGGGCCCAAGTTTAGATTTAACTCTTCATCTTTAAGTCCGAAAATCTCTTTTAGCTCTTTCATCTTATTTTCTAACTTCATCAACGTCTCACCGATTCCTTCGATTTCTTCCTCACTAAGAGAACCGCCTTCTATTCTTCTCATTGCCTGTTTTTCAAGCAACTTCCTAATTAATTCTACAAGCGTAAGGACTAATTTTGCCAATCCCTTCTCTACATTTTTAGAATTAGCATCAATCCTTTTAGGAAGCACATCTTGAACTTTCTCTATCTCTTCGATAAACGCACTTTCAGAATCTGTTTCAATTATTCTCTCCATTGTCATATTACAAATCCTGTGTTTTAAGTAATCTACCTAACATATCTTCAGTATTAAAATAATCAACCGAGGAAGGCTTTTTAGTCAAAGTAACAAAATTATAACAAGGCCAGGGCCCACTAAACAAGAATTTAAGGTCGCCGGGTGTATTCTTTAATTGTTCAAATGCCTGCTTAAAATCATTTTGTCTTTGTTTCTCAACCAGATAACTGGAATTTAAAAGGAGATTCTCGGTTTGTAGTCTCTTGAGCTTCTTTTCGCAAGCGATTCTGTTAAAATAGTCGTCCACCACTTGAATGCACCTATTGGCTTCCTCTTGAAATTCCTTTTCTATTATATGCTCCTGGAACTTCTCTTTTACAAAAGTTTTTGCGGGAGACTCTGTAGATATAGATACATTAGGCCCTTCCTTAAGAAGATCGGGAAGGCCTATCCTTTCTGGATTATGTTTAGTTTTATGATAAACATCAACTATCCTCTGCTTTATGGTATCTGCTGGCCAGATGACTTTCATACCGAATTCTACTTTGTTATGCAGTCTTGCCAAATTGTCTTTAAAATCTTCATAGTAGAATTCTGCCATAGAAAGAAGGTCCTTCTTGGTATTGAAGACTGTTAAAAATCTCATTGGTAAAACTGTGAAGCCTTCCATCAATCTTTCTACAATTCTTTCGTGTTCTAAAATATAGGTATCGGTTATTTCTTTCGCCTCCTCATTAAGTTCACTTACTATTACTGCGATATCACGATAAGGGATATTATAGACAGGGGCCTCGCCTAACTCCCTTAAGGATTCGTCCATCCCGCTATTAGTCCCTTCCTTAAAAGGTATAGGAAGAACTATCTCTTCTGGATTAGAATCTATTATGCCATAGGCATATATTTTCATCCTTAAGTTGGCTCCTCTTGTGCACCAGCCATAGGAGCACCCCTTAATCGCTCCATCGTCTCTACTGAGCTAAGCAGGACCTTTAATCCTAAATATACAAGGTCTACATCAGCTACCGAAATAACTATATCCCCTGAGATAACTACGCCTTTATCTAAAGCCCTATCCAGGATTTCTAAAAGCGTGACCCTTTCCTGTTTACGAAAATCCAAATAACTATTTTTATCCTGCAGGGTTTTAATTTGTCTATCCATTGTGTATCTTTTCTTTTAAGAGACCACAGAAATTGTAAGGCGGCCAGGGGCCTGTGCAATCAAAATTAAGACCTTGCTGCTCATATTGTTTCTTGAGAATATTTATCACCTTAGCAAATTTTGCAACATTACTTTTATCAACTAAAAAGGCTGAATTTAAAATCATATCCTCTTTTCTTTCGCTCACTTCTTTCGGCAACAGCCTGTTTATCCGCACATCAACGCAAAGCTTCTTTAGTATCTGAAAACTATCTTGGCTATATTTATTAATCCTGTTATTTATTTTATCCTTTATCAACTCTTCCTTTTTCTTCTTTAAAAGATATGCCTTACCCGGCCCAACAGAATTGGCCCTTCGACTTCGCTCAGGGTCAATGGTGAGCGTAGTCGAACCATTGATTTCTTTATCTATGTTTAAAATCTCTTTATCTTCCCGAATGAAATTTTCCTTTAACTTTTCTATATCACAGTAAATCTTAACCCCCCATTCCTCTTTGTCAGCTAAGTTCTTTAAATTCGTGCTAAGCTTTTCGGCATGCTCATCAAGCATTATTTTAAGGTTGTCCATAGTATTAAATAAAGTTGCAAACTTAAAAGGAATTACGCTAGATTTTGTCATAACTCCTTCTATTATCTTTTCATGAATACTTGCTTTTGCCTTAATCCACTCTAAATCAGCCAAATTCTTCTTCAGATTCTCTTCACTAAATTCCCTTTCTTTGACTTTGCTGATTATTGCATAAAGACCCCGGTGATAAACAAAATAAAGGCTATCAACTAAATTCTCTACTTCTTTTAGTTTTGGCACTTTTCCTGCAACACAATATAAATAAATAAGGCCTTTCTCTCCTACTTCCATATTTTTTGCACCTTAATAGATTACTCGGTTAACCTTGCTTGCCCTTTGCGTTCGTAGGATAAGACTTCTAAAGTATCGTTCAGTTTAACAGCGTAGATATTCCTATCCTGTACCCTAGTTGGAAGTCCAAGGGACTTTATAAATGAACTCTCCTCATATACTTCTGCCTCAGCTTCCCAACCCTCAGGAACCTTTATCGCCTTAATCACCTTCGCATCTTTTACATTAAGGGTCTCTTTTAAAAACTTAACAACCGCATTTCTGGTATTATCTATAATAGCCATCTTACGCCTCCTCTTTTGCCTTTCTAATAGCATCCAATCGCGCCAAAAGTTCCGCTTCTTGTTTGTTATATTCCTTTTCGCTGATCTGGTCCAGCTCAAATTTAAGCTGTATTTCCATGAGTCTCTCTTTTATGAGCCCTTCATCAGAAAATTCCTTCTCTGCCACTTCATTAATCTTTTTACCCAGCCAGATTATACCATTTAATGGTGCAAGTAAAATATCATCAATTAAAAACACTTTAGTATTTCCCTGTTTCGATCACTAAATTCACAAAATTAAACGGCGGCAACGTGCCTGTATATTTAAATTTCATTTTATCGCCAGATTTGTCCGCAAGGGCCTGAACGTTTTGGTCAAATTCCGCTTCTCTGCTATTTTCTACCAGGAAGGCGGCGCTTATAATCATCAGCTCGCCATAGGAAGCATTGACCTTCATATCCTGGCTCAGCGGTGAAAGCGTATTTAAAATCTCCTCTTTATAGATATCTCTCTCTTTTTCCAAGGCAGCCTCAACCTTCCTGCCAACTTCCACGCGCAGATAGTAGGTTTTTGCCGGAGGCTCAGACGATAGCGCTTTTTTAAGTTTCTTAATATCTTCGTATTTTTCCGCTATCTCCTTATATATAACATCTTCCTTAAATATCGCTCTTAGTCCGAGCTCTTTTTTACCTTCGATACTTTTTAATAACTCGGCAAATTTATCATGCTCTTTTTCTAATATCTTTTTTACCTTATCTTCATCCTGGGCGATCGTGCAGAATCGGACCGGCAAAACCGTATGCTTCTTCATTATCTCCTCTATCGCCTTCTCATGGGCAAGCATATTCTCCCTTGAAACTGAATAGCTTATTGTCGGAGAATTGCTAACCATGGCTGCTATATCGTCAAAACAAATTGTATGTAATTCGTCTCCTCTTCCACCAATCCCCAATGGACCAAAAGTTTTATGTTCACCTGCTTTTATTATGCAATAAATATATTTACCTTCTTTTGTAGCTGTCTGCATTAACTACTTCTCCCACTCCTCAGGATAGATGACAATATTGACAAAGTTAAATACGGGCAAAGGCCCCGTATACATAAATTTCACTCTCTCCTTATGCTCATCGCTTAAGTCATCCATTATATTATCAAACTCTTTTTCCCTGCCTTTATCTACCAAAAAGGCGGCGTTCACAAACATCTCATCGCCAATTGTCTTATTAAATTTATAGTCAGAGGCTGTTCTTCGCAATGCATCTACGATTCTTTCCGCCTCTTTCTCTTTCTTCTTTTCCAAGGCCTTCTCCACCATCTTACCTACATCCATTTTAGCCTGGATGTTTTTTCTATTAGTATCCTTCTGAATTTCCTCTTTTGCCTTCCTGATTCCTTTATTTTCTTGGGTGATTTCTTGGAAAATAATCTCCATATTCTTCCATACGCCTTTAACGCCCAATTCTACTTTGTGGTCCAAATCCCGTAACGCGTTCTTCAATTCTCTGTATCTTCTGCCCAGGAGATTCCTTATCTCATCGGCGTTTGAAGCAATAGTCCCGAACCTGACCGGAAGCACGCTGTCAAATTCCTTCATCACTTCCTCAATCACCCTTTCATGGGCAAGCATATTCTCCCGGTTAACAACAAATTTAGTTATAGCGTGGCTGCTCACAACCATACTCAGGTCGTTATGGCCGAAAGTCAAAACATCATCTCCTCTTCCACCAATCCCTATAGGCCCAAAGTTTCTCTCTTGCTTTGTGCCAATTATACAATAGATATATTTACCTTCCTTTTCCATGTCAATCTCTTCGATTTTGCCTGCTTCGACTTCGTTCAGCATCCTTTAAAAGATCCAGAGCCTGTTGAACTATCACTCCCTCACCTTTACTAAAATTGCATTCTTCCTGAATTCATCTTCATTAAAAGAACAACTATCTCCCTGACAATATTCCCATAAAGTTTTATAGGCTTTGGTGGCATCATCAAATTCTCTCTCTATGCCAGGGACATTTGGATTCATATCCGGATGCAAAGCAAACGCCTTTGCCTGATGAGCCTTTTTTATTTCACTTTTGGTTACAAAGTCATTTACAAGTCCGAGTCTCTTTCTCGCCCAATCTAATTCTTTAAATTGCATCTTCTTTACCTCAAGCGTATAAAAGCTATAGGGTGGAAGTGGACCTACACATCTAAAATTTAACTCATCATGAAATTCAGTATTTAGCTCTTCAATGATTCTTTCAAAATCTTCATACTCATGCTTATTTATTAAAAAGGCAGAATTTACCACCATCTTATCATCCATAAGGCCATGCGCTTTGAAATCTTGGCTAACAGGCGTTAGAGCTTTTTGTATCTGTCCAGCGTATTTTTCTCTTTTTTTATCCAGTGTCTTCTTAACCATAACCCCTATTTTCATCTGCTCGTCTAGAGTTACGCCCTTAGGATTAGCTGAAAGCCTTTCTTTAATCTCCTTAATCTCTTTCTCCTCACCAATCTCTTTAAGAATGGAATTAAAATCGCTCCATGTAGCTGCTACATCAATTTCTATCTTATCAGATATCTTATTAAATATGTCTTTAACCCTCGGATAGGCTTTAGCCAAAATATATCTCACCTCGTCTTCATCACTGGCAAAAGTTCCTAATCGCATCGGAATAATCGTAAAGTTTTCCATAAGCTTTTCGATTACCTGCTGATGCTTAATCAAGTATCTGGCTACCGCATCCTTAAGCAAACGGGTATAATCGACTATCTCAGAGTCAGTTACTACTGCAGCTATATCTTGAAATGAAACAGTACAAACTTCCTCGCTGCTATTAGCTAGAAACGAGTCAAAAGACTTTTCTGCAATGCAATTTACCTGTCCCGAGCAATGGCGAGGGATAATTCCATAAATATATTTACCCATCTTTCCCATAACATACCTTTTTGCCTTAAGAGGAGGCTTGGCAGGCCTCTCCCCTAAGGCAACTTATGCGGCAAATCCCGAATGAAGTTATTCTACGAAGTGTCACTTCGTACTTCGACTTTGCTCAGTGCGAATCCTGAGCTTGTCGAATGGATTCGGGACCCCGAAGTAAAAACTTCTATGAAGTTTCTACATTCGGGGGAAGAGAAAACAACGAAGAAGAAAAAAAGAAGCTCAATCTATTATTTCTGCTCTTGGGGCTTTTGCTCTGTCTTATCAGCCTCAGGCTGATCAGCCTTGGGCTGAGGCTCTTCCCCGCCTGCCGGCTGGGCAGGCTTTTTAACTTTGCATACAAATTTACCACAAAAGAAATTCTTAATCTTCTCAATAATCTTTACCATTTTAAACCTCCTTATTTTTTCTGGTTGCTTACTATTTTGATAGCCTCTTCAAAATGTTTCTTCTTAATAATTGGCCCATCTTTTTTATTTTCCGGATTCTCTATAAATTCTCTTATCGCAAACATAGAAGCCTTTCGACAGATAAACTCAATATCAGCACCCACCCTATCTTTGGCCACTTTAGCAAATTCTTTCAAATCAATATCCTTATCCAGTGGTTTATTTTTAGTATGTATTTTAAATATCTCTTCTCTGGTTTTTTCATCTGGTGAAGGCAGCTCAAGTAAAAGGTCAAATCTGCCACTTCGTAGCATCGCTGGGTCAACTAAATCTAATCTATTAGTCGCAGCTAAAACCACCACCCCCTTAAGTTCCTCAATCCCATCCATCTCAGTTAAGAACTGGCTTATTACTCTCTCTGTTACGTGGGCATCTGTACTGCTTGAACCTCTTCTGGGAACAAGGCTATCTATCTCATCAAAAAATAGAATTGTAGGTGAAGCCTGTTTCGCTATCTTAAAAACCTCGCGGATAGCCTTTTCGCTTTCTCCTACATACTTGGATATCAAAGAAGGGCCTTTTACTGAGATGAAGTTAACCCCGCTTTCAGTAGCGATTGCCTTCCCAAGGAGCGTCTTTCCTGTGCCGGGAACTCCATAAAGAAGTATTCCTTTAAGCGGATTTGTATTGGCTTTTTTGAAAACATCGGAATATTTCAGCGGCCATTCAACCGCTTCTTTCAGCTCTTCTTTTATATTCTCCAAACCACCAATATCACTCCATTTTACATCCGGAACCTCGACAAAGACTTCGCGTATGGCCGAAGGCTCGACTTCTTTCATGGCATCCCTAAAATTATCCATCGTCACTTCTAATTTCATCAACGTCTCATAAGGAATTTCTGCCATTTCGAAGTCTATCTTGGGTAAAATCTTTCTTAAAGCGCTCATCGCGGCTTCTCGTGCCAGGGCCTCTAAGTCGGCTCCCACAAAACCATGAGTAATCTCAGCCAATTTTTCTAAGCTGACGTCTTCTGCTAAAGGCATACCTCGCGTGTATATCTCGAGGATCTCTAATCTTCCGTTCTTATCAGGTATGGGAATTGAAATTTCTCTATCGAATCTACCGGGCCTTCTCAAGGCAGGGTCTATAGTATTAGGTATATTTGTCGCACCTATGACTATAATTTGGCCTCTGGACTCTAATCCGTCGAGCAACGAGAGAAGCTGCGCCACAACGCGCCTCTCAACCTGTTTCTCGCCGCCCATATCTTCTCTCTTAGGGGCGATTGCATCTATCTCATCAATAAAAATTATGGCAGGGGCGTGGGCTTGCGCGTCTTCAAATATTTCTCTTAATCTTCCTTCAGATTCTCCGTAGAACTTCCCCATAATTTGTGGACCTGAAATATGAGTAAAATAGGCATCGGTCTCATTAGCCACTGCCCGAGCTATTAGAGTCTTTCCGGTTCCCGGTGGTCCATACAAGAAGACACCTTTGGGTGCCTCGATACCCAATCTCTCAAAAACTTCAGGATATTTTAGGGGTAATTCAATCATTTCTCTGATTCTTTGAATTTGGGTACCAAGTCCACCTATATCTTCATAAGAGACTTTGGCCTTCTCTTCCTTAACTCCTTTTGCCTTCATCCTTATTAAGGTAGTAGGGCTAATTAATACAACTCCGTCAGGGATTGTATCTTCTACCTTAAAATCAGAGGTTCTGGTGCCAAATAATCTCGCTCTTACTTTATCACCAGAAGTTACAGGTAATCCTTCGATAAGGGAACCAATATATTTGGTATCTTTTTCTCTTTGAAGCAACCCCGAGATAGTTAAAGAAGAAAGTGTAATTTTGCTGGCGGGCCTAAAGTCAGTTTTGTGAACCTTGACCTTTTCATCTAATCCTATTTTAGAATTTTCTCTTAAGATTCCATCCATCTGAATAATCTTTTTTCTTCTATCCTCAGCATAACAAGGCATCACTTTCGCAGGGGTTTTTCTTTTGCCTTTAATCTCTATGATCTCACCTACTTCTATACCTAAAATTTTTATATCCTCAGGGTCGATCCTGGCAATTGCCCTACCTACATCTTTAGATAGGGCCTCTTTAACTTTTAGTATTATTGAATTATTGTTTTTCTTCATTATATTACTGAAATGAAAATTCCTTTCCCGCCAATCATTTAATATAAGGCGGAATCCCGCCTCTTATAGAGGAGTTAGTAAGCGGGAAAAATTATTCAAAGCATCTATGCCCTTGACTTCTTTAGGCTGCAATGGAGTAATCGATATCTTTAGATTACCAAATTTTCTTCTTATCTGGCTTATATATTTTTCCTGCTCTTTTCTCCTTTCTCTGCAAAACTTGCAATCTCTTGACTCTATTACATTATTTATTACTAATTGCCTTACCCTTATGCCATAGCGACTCAAATTATTTAACAATCTCTCTGTCTCTGAAATCGCCATATCCTCTGGAATGGTAACTGCTATAAATTCACACCTACTTTGATCCTTAAGAAGATTTTCTATTCTCTTCACTGTCTTTTTCATACTTAATAGGAAATCATCACCTTCATCAGGTTTATATTTTCCCGCAAATGTCTCAACCATATACCTATACTTCCATCTCATCTTTGCCATAACTTTAATCCAGTCATCGAATAGTTCTGGTAGAGTCAAAAGTCGCAATGCATGACCTGTAGGTGCTGTATCTACAATGTATTTATCAAATTTCGCTTCTTCTATTAAGTCGACTATGGTCTTAAAACCCATCACCTCATCCATTCCTGGAATGGGCAAAGCAAAGATGGAATCAATGTCTTCTTGGTCTAAATACGTAGAGGTATCCAATATTTTCTTTATCTCATCTTCGTATTCAACCTTAAATTTAGAAAGAGCCTTTTCCGCGCTTAGTTCAAGAGCGCTTAAGTTCTTTATACCTTTAACTTCTTTTATTTCATCGCCGATTTTCTGCCCTAAACTATCAGAGAGTGAATGCGCCGGATCTGTAGAAAAGAGTAATGTTTTAAAATGTTTGGCTAAATAAAGACCTGTGCTTGAGGCACAGGTCGTCTTTCCTACACCACCCTTCCCACCAAATAGAATTAATTTTAACGCATCTTCCCTTAATCCGACTAATGCCATTTAGCATTTCTTCTTATCCTACAAGGATAGGCCTTCCTAATCCTTATAAGGAAGGGCCTTAACATTTCTTTATGCTTATTTCTAAAATACCGTTTTTATAGCTGGAGGTGATAGTCTCGGTCTTAACCTTTGCCGGAAGCAGAATCTCCTTGTGGTATTTTCTATCGCCTGTCTGAGCGGAAATATCCAAGATATCGCCTTTTAAATCCAATTTTACATCCTCTTGGTTTATTCCAGGCATCTCTGCATAAATCCTAATCTCTTCTTTTTCATCAAAGAGATCAGTAATCGGTTCCCTTTCCTCGTCAACCGTAGGTCCTTTAGGGGTCTTCTTAATATTACCAAATGGTTCGACTATAGGCTTGCCTCCCACAGCAGTCTTTATAGAAAAACCAAAAACTCCCTTCATACCTTCTTTAAGATGGCTTAGGTCTATCTCACCCTCTTTTTTGATTTCACCGCCTGCTTCTTTTAAATCTGCCGCAAGGTCAACCAACTTCTCAATGCCTTTAAATAAACCACCAATGCCAAAATCAAAACCTATTTCTTCTTCCTTTTTTTTCTTTTCTCTTGCCATCTATATTCCTCCCTCTAACATGTAATTATGTAAACTCATCTATCAATATAATATAAGTACGATAAAATTATTTCTTTGGAACAATCCCCTTCCCTTTACACATCAAGCAGGACAGATCCACTCCTTTTTCTCTACCCCTGCCCTTACAGGCCGGGCAGGATTCGATATCTTTACTGCTTATGCTTACCACGCCTTTCCCTTTACAAATAAGACAGGTAAGATCTCTGTTCAAGAGCGAGCGCCCCTCTCCACTACAATAGGCGCAAATAACCGCTGGTGACGAAACCTTTACAGTTCCGGCACCTAAACAGGCAGGGCATCGTGTGCTTTTTTTAGAGGGCATAAGTCCCGTTCCTTTACAAAATCCGCATTTATAGCTCGTCTTGTTAAGGACCTCGCCTTTTCGACCAACCTTTTGGCTCTTCCAGTCAAATGTCTTCCAATACATGCTTTAAGCCACCTTTTTTTGCCGCCCACTAATCCTACAAAGATAGGCCTTCCTAATCCTTTTCCCGCAGAGCGGGATCCCGCTAAATAAAAGCTTGTTGAGCGAGAAAAGAAAGGGCCTAATATTGTATAGACAGCGTTTTCAGGGGTTTTGTGGGGATATTTCTATAAGTCTTAATTTTCTGTTCTCCGTGTGTCTCAGCTTGCAACTTTTCAATCCGCTTATTGATAGAGTCTAAAAGTCTTTTGGCGGTGTTTCTTCTTTTGTCCAATACAAAGATTTCTTTCTCAAGCCTATCTTTCTCTCTTCTATTTATGTACAAGTCCAGATAGGCAGACCTTTGCGCTTTAGGAATTGACCTGGCGCCTACAGAATGCATGCTTTTTACCTCTTTAATGCTTGTTACTTGCTGTATCCCTTTCATTGGCCTATCTCCCTCTTAATTTTGAGACAAGCAATTTCCTTGCCTTATTTATTCCGCCAAGCGTTAATTCTAACCTATCGCCCGGCTTAATATTAAGCTCCTTACGGATACCGCGAGGTATCGTAATCTTATTTTTATCATCAATCTTCGAGAAAACTCGTAAAAGCGGCACTTTCCACCTCCCTAAGCAATAACGGCCTCTTTCTCTGTCTCCTTGTTAACACTAATAGTCTCCCCGGTGCCGACTTCTTTCTTGACAAGTTCTTTAACTATTCCTTTTACCCTGTCCTGATTAGTCTTTGAGCCGACCCTGCTTGTCTCAGAAGCCAATATATCCTGACACATCTGCGTAAAAGCCCCATTGGCGCTTCTTATAGGGGTAATGCCTTGGACTTTAAGGGTCTTGGCAATCATAATACAGCCGCGAACAGTGGGAGCAAACTCACACTTTCCTGACTCTCTTAAGCCCCTTACGATATTGACTATTATCTCAGCATGTTGTTTTGAGAGTTTAGACTTTGCCTTAGTAATGGCCACCTCTGTCTCATAGTCAAAGTAATCCAGGTCCATGGTAATCATCCTGTCCCTTAAAGCATCCTGGCTCCTATGGACACCGGCATATTCTTCGGGGTTAGAGGTAAAGATAGCGTTAAACTCCGGGTCAACCCTCAAATACGGTTCCTCTCCGCCTCTTCCCACAGGCAGATCCATCATCTTCTCTTGTAAGATTGAAAGAAGGATGTTATTCGCTTCAGGTCGAGAACGGGTGAATTCATCATAGATTAAAGTAAATCCGTATTTACAGGCAACGGTCAAGCGGTTGTCAACCCAGCGTTTTACCATATCCTCTTCTGTTTTTAATACCCTTGAGATAAATCGGTCTACGACCTTTCTAACTCGATAGCCATACTCGCCGCCTACCAAATCAGAAGTAGTGAATTCTTCATCTCCGTGAATCATAACCACCGGCCTTTTAATCTTACTGGCTATGTGCATAGCCAACGTGGTCTTGCCGGAACCGGATATCCCTCTAAAATGGACCGGAAAATCCGCCTTTATATAGGCAAGGGCCCTATTGGTGATACCCTTGATGTACTTTGTCTCCACAAAATCTGACAAAGGACTTGGCTCTAATACTGTAGTCATCTCATCAATCATTTTATTTCACCTCTTTTCTTGGATTCTAAAGTTTTATTCATCTTATTCCAGATTCTGCTTGCCTCGGACAAATCGGCGCGGATCTCTTTTTCCTTCTTTCTAAAATCTTCCCTTAAAGAAAACACATTTCCGATCAGCTCTTTTCTATCCTCGCTAAGCCCTTTCGTTAAACCTTCGGCCATTTCCTTATGAACTTTTCTGCAGTGGCCTACGAACTTCCTGGCGTTATCTCTGATGGCCATCGCTTGTTCCTTTAAATCTTTTATGCTTCTCTTTCTGTCTCCATGGGACGTAGCGATATCTTCACAAAGAGACTTCATATCGCCTGATATATTGTCCATGCCCTAGCCTCCCTTATGGATAACCCCCTTACCACCGCATAAGCTGCAGGGGAGGTTTCCGTCTACCTTATAACCGGTGCCTTCACAATTAGGGCATTCCTCTTTAGCCCCTCGGCATGTAACGCTGCCTTTTCCGTTACAGGCAGAGCAAGTAACTCGGCTATGGGGATGAATACCGGTAGCCTTACAAAAGGCGCATTTAATCATCGGCTCATCAACCTTAACCTTCCCTGTACCGCCGCATACCTGACAGGCGGCCAGCTTAGATAGCAGGTTGAAAGGATCTTTACCTTTTCCCTTACAAAAAGCGCATTTTATCTCACTCATAAACTCATCCCTCCTCCGATATCACACCTCCTTAACCCTTTGCGATTCACGTTATCCAGCGGGATAGACCTTCCTAATCCTTTTCCCGCAGAGCGGGATCCCGCTAAATAAAAGCTTGTTGAGCGGGAAAAGGAAAGGTCTTATCAGGGGGGTAGGTTTATTTGTTCTTCTTTCTTCCTCTTTTCTTTCCGCCCTTCTTTTTACCTTTCTTCTCAACAGCCTCCTCAACCGTAGTTACTTTCTCTCCGGCTTCAATCCTGGACATCACTCCGCCTTTTCTGGATTTAGCTAAAGAGCCGGCCATTCCCTGCCATGCCGCTTTTGCCTTTGCCATATCCGAGCCATACTCGCCTAAAAGTTTCTTGACATCGCTGGCTATATCACCGACATATTTTGCCAGGCTCTTTTTTAAGGCGTCGGACATCTCAGTATGAGCCGAATCGAATTCCTTTAATCTCTTTTGAATATAGCTCTCAATTTCCTTTACTGCTTTTACAAGAGACTCTTTAAGCTCCTCTGACATTTTTTCTCGATCTACATGGAAACCTTTTAATTGCGCGGCTACATCCTTCGCTATGGACTTAACAAAAGCTGCTAAGTTCTTAGCTTGATCCTCACTCATATCTTTGTGGCTAGCCTGAAACCCTTTGAGCATGCCTCCTACACTCTTTGTTAAATCATTAACAAAATCAGCCAAATTCTTGGCTTGTTCCTCACCCATCTCTTTCCTGTCAGCGGTAAAACCCTTAATAGTTTTATGGGTATCGCTAACCAGATCTTTCAACCCCTTCACTCGCACATCATAGGAACCGATGATGTTTTCGGTAATACCCTTCATGCTATCCGCTATTCCCATTTTTACCCCCTCCTTTTTGTTATTTATTGAGTGTTTCTGCTTTTTCCTCTACGTGACTATCTCTTTTTATATCTATATTAACCCCGTTATAAATTTTCGTCTTTTTATCGGCATCCACACTTTTTCTAACGGGGTGAATTGCCTCGGTTGTTTTATCTATTTTTCGCCCAAGTATTTTATTTACCTCTTGTCTTCTTTCTATCTGATGCGCCAGGCGTCCTTTATGTTGGGCCCTGAATCCCTGAAGCATTTCCTTAAGGTCCCTTATCCTCAAGCTCCTTCCTTTGGCTAAAAGCGCTTTAAGCCTTTCTGCCATCTCTTGCTGTTCTTTCTGAAATTCTTTTAGCTTGGAGGAAACCTCTTCTTTTCTGGCATCCTGATTAGCAAGAACCTCTTTAGTCATCTCCTGGAATTCTTTGACCCTTTGGACATCACCTTTGGCAAGGGCATCTTTAAATTTAGCCAGATTTTCTCTTAGGATGCGCGCCATTTCCCTTTGTTGATTAAGATAACCTTTCAATAAGTTTTTTACTTCCGCTTCCCGTTCTTCCTGGGCTGATAAGATACCCTGCGTCATACTATCAAAGTCTTTTTTTCTTAAATGTTCGTTGTGAGCGAGGATATCACGCAGCTCGGTATTGATTTTTCGCCCCTCTTCTTTATTGTCAAGAAAAGTCTCCTGGAAGTCGTCAAGGATCTGATGTGTAGTATCAAAAATGGCCCTTACGCTTTCGATCCTCGTCTCATATGAAAAAATGGCATTTTCCGCGGCATTCTTTAAATCTAAGATTTCTGGCATTTTTAAAATTACTCCTCTTTTAGAAGGAAGGAATTCCTTGGCGAACCATGCTTTTTGTCCTCATTGGACTCAAGGATGACCCGGCAAGAACCCCTCTTGATCTTATCCTTTAGGCTGCTGTTGCGGTTAGACCAATTGCCTCAGCATACTTCAGGTAAGTCTCGACTGATGCCACTACTACTCTAGCTTCAATCGCGAGAATCTCTATACCAACTAAAGAGACTCTTACCCAAGCGTCAACTACCACGCCCTTGTCCAGGATACGGTCAACTACTTCGACCAAGCTGGAAGAACCAATCGCTTTTTCTACTGCCATGTTAATTCACCTCCTCCGTTTTTAGATTTATTTCTTGAAAATCTTACCTAAGAAATCTTCGGCCTTACCCTTTAAACCTAAACCAAAGCCCAAAGCCAAAGACAGAACTACACCTGCAAAGATAATATCCTTAAGTATATAATTTTGGGTCTCAAACATTATCCAGTTTCCTTTTCTTACACCCTAATTTTGCTTGATTATTTCTAATAATCCTTCTAACCTCAATGGCTTATCTAAAAAACGACTTACGCCTAACTGCCTCGCTTTGTCTTTTACTTCAGGATTGCCATATGCAGATATCATTGCAAATTTTACTTTGTTGTTAATTGCTATTGCCTTTCTTATAAACGTTAAGCCATTATCGTGGCCTAATTTTAAGTCAACTATCACCATATCCAGATCTCTTGATTTCTTGAATTTCTTCAGACCCTCAATGACTGTAGTAGCCCAGAGGAATCTGTGGCCAGCATCTCTGATAATCTCTTTCATAATCGAGCACAGATCCTTTTCATCATCAACAAGGAGTATCTTTTTTGATTTAGATAAGCGAGTTTTAAATTGATTTTCCCTTCGGTTCATAGTTTTGCCTTTTTTATTTTATCTCTACCTAATATAAATAAGCAACAACTGTGCCATATATGACCTAAATAAAAAAATTCTAAAATTTTTTTTCTTATTTAACTACAATAGGTTAGGGAAATAACTTTAAGGAGTTTTTGGTAGAAAAAAGCTATATAGATGCAAAATTTAAAGATTGTAAGGTTGGCTATACAATATTGTAGAATTTACTCTACAATCCATAGATATTCACCCCGTTAGAAAGGAAGTTCCCTCCGAAAGGTAGAGTGGAAGAAAAGTAGATGAGTTTAAGATGAATTTGAAACTCCTTCCAAACTTTCTAACGGGGTTCACAGATTATTAACAAAACGCAGGCTATTAAGATAACGGGGAGTTATTTTTTACTCACCACTTCTCCATCCAGCTGGAACTCTCTTATCTTCGAATAGAGGCTCATACGGTCTATCTTAAGAATTTTGGCAGC
>Ga0180009_10003946_pt1 | contig 16605 bp, 14 predicted proteins | sample OS_PC_MetaG_FD_123537 | JGI IMG/M metagenome (GOLD analysis project Ga0180009, IMG submission 123537) | Groundwater microbial communities from the Aspo Hard Rock Laboratory (HRL) deep subsurface site, Sweden - OS_PC_MetaG | ecosystem: Environmental > Aquatic > Deep subsurface > Groundwater...
GCCGGAGGAGGCCTCGGGGTGCTCGGTAAAGGCTTTGCCAGCATGGAGCTGGCATAGAGCCTACATGGACGTATTCACGGCGTCCTTTGACGGGCACCCCGAGGCCGAATTTTCATCTACGATGAGTATAATCCGCGTGTTTATAAAGTCTTGAACACTTTTGCCGCGATATCCAGCGTTTCATCGATGATCTCGTTACTATGCGCGGCTGAAACGAAACCGGCTTCGAAGGCCGACGGAGCCAGATAAACACCATTGTCGAGCATTGAGTGGAAAAAGCGTTTGAAACGGTCTTGATCGCATTGAGCAACTTGTGCGAAAGAAGTGATTTGCTTGTCTTCGCTAAAAAACAAGCCGAACATGCCACCGACGACATTGCTTGAAAGGGGTATCCCTGCTTGGCTGGCGCGGTCTTTCATGCCATTGACGAAGCTGGCCGTTTTCTCGGTTAAAGCTTCGTAGAAGTCCGGTTTCGCAATCAGTTCGAGTGTTTTCAATCCCGCGGCCATGGCGACAGGGTTGCCTGAGAGTGTACCGGCTTGGTAAACCGGTCCGATCGGTGCGAGATATTCCATGACTTGTCGTTTGCCGCCGAAAGCGCCGACCGGCATGCCGCCGCCGATGACTTTACCGAGCGTGGTCAGGTCGGGCGTGATGTTGTAAACCCCTTGTGCGCCATGTAATCCTACACGAAAGCCGGTCATCACTTCGTCGAAAATCAACAGCGCTCCGGATTCGTCGCAGACTTGGCGCAGCGTTTCGAGAAACCCGGAAACCGGCGGGATGCAATTCATGTTACCGGCCACCGGTTCGACTATGATACAAGCGATGCTGTCGCCGATTTGTTTGAATAACTCGACGACAGATTCGTTATCGTTGTAGGTTAACGTGATCGTATTTTCCGCCAGAGCCGCAGGAACGCCCGGCGAACTCGGCACGCCGAATGTTAGTGCGCCCGAGCCGGCCTTGACTAGAAGCGAGTCGGAATGGCCATGATAACAACCTTCGAATTTGACGATTTTATCGCGTCCGGTGAAGCCGCGGGCTAAGCGAATCGCGCTCATTGTCGCTTCCGTGCCGGAACTGACCATTCTGACCAACTCGATCGACGGCATCAGTTCGCAGACGGTTTGAGCAATGCGGGTTTCAATTTCGGTCGGCGCACCGAAGCTAAGGCCTTTTTGGGCGGTTTCAGTGACGGCAGCGATTACTTCAGGATGGGCGTGTCCTAAAATCATTGGTCCCCAGGAACCGACATAATCGATGTAACGCTTGTTTTCGCTATCGAAAACATAAGGGCCGGAAGCATGGTCGATGAAAACCGGAGTGCCTCCGACGCCGCCGAATGATCTAACCGGCGAATTGACGCCGCCGGGAATGACTTGTTTTGCTGCGGAGAATAGATCGTTTGAATGGGTCATGATTTTTTTTTAATTAGAGCGGGTCAAAGTATAACCATCGTAGATGAAAATTCGGCCTTGGGGTACCCGTCAAAGGACGCCGTAAACCCAGCACCTAAATTCCATAGGTCTTTGGCAATGATTCAAAATCATGGCTTATTTAGGTGCTGGATGAATTATCCAAGACAAATAACCATGGCCAATGGGTTATGGAATTTAGGTGCTTGGTAAATACGTCCATGTAGGCTCTATGCCTGCTCCATGCTGGCAAAGCCTTTACCGAGCACCCCAAGGCCTCCTCCGACAATGCCGAAATTTGAAGTGCGAAATATATACTTGTAAAGGACTGATGGTTTCGACTCGTATTGTACTAGGGTATACAAAGACATGAAATCATCATATTATTGTTTCGTTTGGCCTTAAGTATCTAAACTTTAAAACTATTATCAAAACAATGCATTATATAAAAAATATTAGTCTAGTGTGGGGCGTCTTGTTGATGGGCTTTTTTTTGATCGCCGGATGCTCGGACGATAAGTCGTCTTCGAGATCTTCGGAGCCTGTTAAAAGCAAAGCTCATGTTAAGTATGATCACGCTCACGGGAGCGAAGTCAGCGATTTAGTCAAGCATCAATTCGAACACGAATTTGCCGATCAATGTGTGGAAAGGGAAGTTAAGAATTCAGTCAATAAAGAACTCGACAGAAAACGTTTTGCCGAACCTTGCATGTGTATCGCGACCTATCTGCTCAAGGATTTGACGGCCAAGGAAGCCGAGCTGTTCGTCAAAGAAAATAAAAATACGCAGTCGCTTAGGATTAAATTTGAAAGCGCCGCATACCATTGTCTGCAAAAAAAAGCTCAACCGAAAAGCCCTAATCTATTCGGTAAGCGCTAACTACTCCCTTTTGATCGAAAAACCGTCTAAGAATAAAAGGTATGGGATGTGTCTATCGAGGACCGGCGTGAACCCATCCATGGGGGGCTTAATGGCAGCAATCGAACGCTAGGGATGGCGCGTATTAGGGCAATGCAGGAGCAATTGCCGAGGAGCAAAAATCTGCAAACGCCATGGAAGGTGTGAATGCAGATTTTGCATGGAGCAAAAATCTGCAAACGCCATGGAAGGTGTGAATGCAGATTTTGCATGGAGCAAAAATCTGCCCTGCTGCCGACATCCTCGCTAGCCGCATCCCATACCTTCATAAAGTTGCTATTTTTTGACTATAAAGGGAGTAGTCCTACTGCTCACGTTTCATATTCGGCGCTTGGCGGTAAAGGTTCTTGCAGCATCCGTCGGCGCCTAATTCGATTTAAAGCAAGTTTAAAACTTCCGGTAAAAAGAACTCGTTAACCAGTAGCGGTTTATGGCGGATGGCGTATACGGTTCTTCTTGCCCAGAGCGGTTGTTCGATATGGGCTTCGTTGACGGCAAAGGGCGTCCAAAGCGGCAAGTCGATAAGCGCGAAATCCATTTCCAGTCTGGCTAACTTAGGATAAGAAAAAATCACTTCCCCCAGCGGTTTAGTGCCAAGGTGGGCTAGGTTGCGCCGAGCGGCTTTGATTGTTTTTTCCGGAATCAACGTGCGAGCCAAGACTAGCGGCTTGCCGTCGGCATGCAATAACACCTCGCGGGTTAAGGTGTAGCGTCCCTGATTGAGTTTGAGCCGTTTGCGTTCGCCTAAAAAAGGCAGGCGCCGACAATTGAGCAGTATTTTTACTTTGACGCCATCGCCGTAGTAGCTGCGCAATCGTTGCGTGATCGATCCGGGCTCGTAGATCCAGGATTGCGCTGACTGCGAAATCGTACGGTGTTCTCCGGGGCGACTGACGATCCAGTTCGGTTCTTGTGCTAATAAAAGGCTTTTAATCGGCAAGCGTATCATACCTCGGCGTAATTGACGGTTTCTCCGAGCCAGCGCTTGATTAACGGTTGAACGGCATCGGGGGAATGGTGTAGCAGCGATTCGGCAATCGTTGGGATATTATCCAGTAGGTCCGTGTCTCGATCCAAATCGGCGATTTTAAATTGCATTTGTCCGGTTTGCCGGGTACCCATGACTTCGCCCGGTCCGCGTAGTTCCAGGTCTTTTTCGGCAATCACAAAGCCGTCGTTTGTGTCTCTTAGAATACCGAGCCGGTGTTTCGCCGTGTCGGAGAGAGGGGATTGATAGAGTAGCAAACAATAACTATCGTCTTTGCCCCGGCCTACCCGTCCTCGCAGCTGGTGAAGTTGGGATAGACCCAAGCGTTCCGGATTTTCGATGATCATGAGTCCGGCGTTGGGAACATCCACGCCAACTTCGATGACGGTGGTCGCGACTAAAAGATCGATTCGGTGGTTCTTAAAGTCTTGCATCACGGCATCCTTGTCGGCGGCTTTCATGCGTCCGTGTACCAGTCCAATACGAATGTTCGGTAATACTTGGGTGAGTAGTTCAGCGGTTTTTTCGGCGGCTTCGCATTGTAAGGCCTCGGATTCCTCGATCAAGGTGCAGACCCAGTAGGCTTGCCGTTTTTGAGCGATCCAGTTACCGATACGGGCAATGACCTCTTCGCGGCGTTCGGAGGGAATGACGCTAGTGACGATAGGCTTTCTGCCGGGCGGTAATTCGTCGATGACCGATATATCCAGGTCCGAGTATTGTAGCATAGCTAGGGTTCGCGGGATCGGTGTGGCGGTCATGACCAGTTGATGCGGGCGAATGCCGGCGTTACGGCCTTTGTCTCTGAGCGCCATGCGTTGATGCACGCCGAAGCGGTGCTGTTCGTCGATGACGATCAACCCCAGTTTTTTAAAGGTGACGGATTCTTGAAACAGGGCGTGCGTGCCTATCACGATGCCGGCAGAGCCGTCTTCAAGCGTTTCGAGCGCGGCTTTTCGGGTATTGCCTTTGATTTGCCCGGTCAAGAAGATGATTTGAGTCTGAAAGCTGTCGAACCAGGCGTTAAAATTTCGAAAATGCTGTTCGGCCAGCAATTCGGTCGGCGCCATGACCGCGACTTGATATCCCGTTGCCAAGGCTAATAAGGCGGCGTATGCCGAAACGACGGTTTTGCCGGAGCCGACATCGCCCTGTACCAGGCGTAACATAGGTTGTTGTTGACTGCAATCGGCTTCGATTTCAGTGATGACGCGTTGTTGCGCACCGGTTAGTTGGAACGGCAGCGATTTTAGAAAATGCCGACGGGTAGTTTCGTCAATAGTAAAAGGAGAGGCGGGCTGTTCGCGGGCTTGCTCACGGACGACTCTCAAGCTGAGGTGGTGACTTAACAGTTCTTCAAAGGCTAAACGTTTTCGCGCCGGATTATCGTTTTGGAGTAATGTCTCGGCAGTTATCCGTTCGCTTGGGGCATGCAGGAAGTTGATGGCTTCTATTAGCGTAGGATAATTGAAACGCTGTAAAAGCGATTTCGGTAACCAATCGATCAAGTGTTTAAGATGCAGGTTTAACGTTTGTTTGATTGCTTTTCTAAGTAAGGATTGGCTTAAACCTTCGGTCAGCGGATAAACAGGCGTCAAGGTGTCTTCGGTGACTGTTTGTTCGGGGTTGTTGAGGATTTTGTAGTCGGGATGGATCATTTCCAAGCCCGCATAGCCGTGACGGACTTCCGCGAAACAACTGAGGTAGGTTCCAGGGCTCAGCTGCGTCAATTGCGCGGCGCTAAAATGAAAAAAACGTAGACTAATAAACCCGGTGCCGTCGCCGATTCGGCAGATCAGGCTTTTACGGCCTCGCAACAGCGTGTCGGTTAATTCGACTTTTCCTTTGATCAAGGCAGTCATCCCCGGTTTTAGAGTGCCTATCGCTTGGATGCGAGTTCTATCCTCATAGCGGTGTGGGAGGTGGAAAATCAGGTCTTGACAGCTTCGGATGCCCAGCTTTTCTAGCTTGCTTGCCGTTTGTTTGCCGATGCCGCCCAATGAAGCGACCGATTGATCAAGTGGATCGTTACGGTCCATCGTAGAGTGTTGGCTTTATGCCGGATAGAGTTCGTTGCGTAAATGCATGACCGCGTCAATTTCTACGCCAACACCTTTCGGTAATGCAGCGACTCCGATCGCAGCACGGGCCGGGAAGGGTTCGCTGATGAATTCACCCATGACTTCGTTGACGATAGGGAAGTTGGTGAGGTCGGTTAAATAGACATTCAATTTGACGATGTCCGTTAAGTCGCCGCCGGCTGCTATCGCGACCGCGTTCAAGTTATGGAACACTTGGGTGATCTGGCTACGAATGTCTTCCGAGACAACGTCCATGGTTTTAGGGTTCAAGGGGATTTGACCAGATAAGTAAACGGTATTGTCGACTTTAACGGCTTGCGAATAAGTGCCGATGGCTTGTGGCGCGTCCGGGGTATGGATGATTTCTTTATTCATGAGCAGAGTGATAATTTTGATTTAAGAGTATTTATCTAGGCCTTGACTCGCGTAATCTTTAAAACAATCGTCAATTTTTTCAGGCGGCGCATAATATTGGCTAAATGGACTCGGTCTTTAACGGTGAGTGTGATCAAATCTACCGAGACTCGGTCGTCCTGATCGACTACCGTGACGTTTTCGATATTCGAGTCCATTTCTGAGATGGTTGCGGCGATAGTCGCGAGTGTGCCTCGTTGATTGAGTAGCTCAATGCGAATTTCAGCCGGAAATTCTCCACTGGTATCCTTGCTCCATTCGACATCCAGCCAACCGGTTTGTTTTTTTCTCGAATCGCTGCTGTTTCTGCATTCATGATGATGAACGACGATACCGCGTCCGGGGTTGAAAAAACCGACGATCGAATCGCCCGGTATCGGGCGGCAACATTTGGCCAGTGTGACGACCATGCCTTCCGTGCCTTTGATAATTAGCGGGCTGTTGACGCCTTGTTCGTTATCGTCGAGTCTAACCGTCGACGAGATGTCGTCTTGGCTCAAGCGTTTGGCGACCAAAAACGGCATTTTATTACCGAGTCCTATGTCCTCGAGTAAGGCATCCATGGAGTTGACCGACAATACCTCCAAAAGTTTGTTCACGCGCTCCGATGGAATGGTGTCCAATTGTAAGTTCATACCTTGCAATTCTTTTTCCAGGAGGCGGCGTCCGAGGTTGATCGCTTCCTGTTGTTTAAAGTTCTTCAGATAGGCGCGGATGCTGCTGCGGGCCTTCGCGGTGACGACATAGTTTAGCCAGAGCGGATTGGGGCGGGCCCAAGATGTGGTGATGACTTCGACGGTTAAGCCGTTTTCGAGTTGCGTTTGTAACGGCACCAGTTGTTTATCGACCCGAGCCGAGACGCAGGAATTGCCGATATCGGTATGAACCGCATAAGCGAAGTCGACGATCGTTGCTCCGCGTGGCAATTTGATAATGCCGCCTTGAGGCGTGAATACGAAGACTTCTTGGGGGTAGAGATCGATTTTAAGATTATCGATAAACTCCATGGAGTTGCCGGCCGATTTGTGAATCTCCAGTAATTCACGCAGCCATTCATTGGCTCGGGCTTGGGCATGCTCGGTTTTGTCGCTTTCCGCCTTATCGCTATCGGATTTATAAAGCCAATGTGCGGCAATGCCCGATTCCGACATTCGGTGCATTTCATGGGTTCTGATTTGAATTTCAATCGGGACGCCGTAAGGGCCGATTAATATCGTATGCAGGGACTGATAACCGTTGGCCTTGGACAATGCGATATAATCCTTGAATCGTCCTGGGACCGGGTTATAGAGATTATGGACGACGCCCAGTGCGCGATAGCAGGTGTCGGGTTGATCGCAAAGAATTCTAAAGGCATAAACGTCGAATACGTCGGCAAAGGATATCTTTTTGTTGAGCATTTTTTGATAAATGCTATAAAGATTTTTTTCACGTCCTTCGACTTCGCATTCCAAGCCGGCTTCGCGTAGGCGGTTTTTAATCGAATTTTGGATGATTTCGACGATTTCTCTTCGATTCCCTCGAGCTTTTTTGACGGCGTTTTTTAGGACTGCATGGCGGCCGGGGTATAAGGCTTTAAAACCGAGGGATTCCAATTGATGGCGGATATGATTCATGCCCAGTCGATTGGCGATGGGAGCATAAATATCCAGTGTTTCTCGAGCGATTCGGCGTTTTTTTTCGGGTGGCATCGAGCCTAAGGTTTGCATGTTATGCAGACGATCGGCTAGTTTGACCATGATGACACGCAAATCCTTGGTCATGGCCAAAAACATTTTTCGGACATTTTCAGCCTGGGCTTCGGCGCGCGATTTGCTGTCGATTTTGCTCAGCTTTGTAACGCCGTCGACGAGTTCGGCCACTTCCATGCTAAACAAGCGGCCGAGGTCATCCTTGCTGGCGTGCGTGTCTTCGATGACATCATGCAGTAGCGCAGCCATGATCCCTTTCGCATCCATGCGCATTTCCGCCAGGCTGATGGCCACGGCGATAGGATGGCAAATGTAAGCTTCTCCGCTCTTTCTGAACTGGCCTGAATGCGCCTCCGCATCATACTGATAGGCCCTGCAGATATCGTTGATTTGGGCTTGGTCCATATAGCTTTCCAGAGTCGAGCATAAACGCCGGATCAGTTTATCCTGAGGACGTTCGAGTTCGAGACTGTCAGCTAGCTGTAACATGGCTTTATTAGAGTGTTAAATCGGCTTCGGTATCGTCGCCGGTTCGATGCAGCAGATTGATGTTGTCGGCATTGACATGTCCCGCAGCAATTTCGCGCAAGGCGAGTACGGTGTCCTTGTCTTTTCCGCGCGGGATAAATTCTTCCGCGCCCTTGCTCAATTGGCGGGCGCGTTTACTGGCTAACAACACCAGTTTAAAACGGTTTTCGACGTGCTCAAGGCAGTCTTCAATAGTAACTCTGGCCATGGTAATCCTGTGAAACAATAAATACCGGCCTTTAGGCCGGATGAAAAGGGCATCTATTATAAAAGGAAACGCTGATTAAATCAGCGTTTCAATAAAAGACTCTGATAACTCTTTTGCGGTTCAAATTACGAACGGTTTGTAACAGTCGCGAGAGGCTGAGACAGTGGTGTTAAGTTTAAATAGGCGATAATCGCGAAGATGCGATAAACTTTTCACCAGAGTTGTTTTGCCTTGGCGTGTAATCAGTCGATATAGAGTTTCTCAAGCGCGTTGTTTTAAAACGGCTACGGCCGGTAATTCTTTGCCCTCCAAAAATTCAAGAAACGCGCCGCCGCCGGTTGAAGCATAGGATACTTTTTCTTCGATTCCATATTTGTCGATGGCTGCTAGCGTATCACCACCGCCGGCAATTGAAAAGCCACTGCTGTCGGCAATCGCTTGGGATAGGGATTCGGTGCCGCCACCGAATTGATCGAATTCGAAAACTCCGACCGGCCCGTTCCACACGATCGTGCCCGCAGATTTTAGAATGTCGGCATAAAGCGCCGCAGTTTCAGGACCGATATCCATAATCAAATCGTCGTCTTGAACATCGGCGACTTTTTTGACTGTTGCGGCGGCGCTTTCCGAAAACTCTTTTGCGCAAACCACATCGACTGGAACCGGGATTTCAGCTCCGTTACGTTTGGCTTGATCCATCAATCGGTTGGCTTCATCGATTAAATCGGCTTCATAGAGGGATTTGCCTACCGGAAATCCGGCTGCAGCGATAAAGGTATTGGCAATACCGCCACCGACGATGAGCCGGTCGACTTTTTGCGATAGGGATTCGAGTACGGTGAGCTTGGTCGAAACCTTCGAGCCGCCCACGATTGCGACCAGAGGCCGGTCAGGGCTCTCCAATGCTTTGCCTAAGGCGTCCAATTCTTTAGCTAATAAGGGGCCGGCGCAAGCGATCGGTGCAAATTGCGCAACGCTGTGTGTGGATGCTTGGGCTCGATGTGCGGTGCCGAATGCGTCCATTACAAAAATATCGCATAGGGCAGCCATTTTTTTGCCGAGCTCTTCGCTATTTTTCCCTTCGCCTTTATTGAAGCGCACGTTTTCGCATAAAACGACTTCACCTGGCTGTATTTCAATACCGTCGATCCAGTCTTTTTCTAAGCGTACGGGTTTGCCTAGTAAGCCTTGCAAATGTTCGGCAACCGGTTTCATCGATGCTTCTTCGCTGTAAACGCCTTCTTCGGGACGACCTAAGTGCGACATCAGAATGACTGCGGCGCCGGCTGATAAAGCGTGTTTAATAGTGGGCAAGCTGGCTTGTATGCGGATGTCGCTAGCCACTTTTCCATTTTTGATCGGGACATTTAAGTCTTCACGAATCAATACGCGTTTATTTGATAAGTCCAGATCGACCATTTTTTTTATCGACATATGTTTGGCTCCTGATGGTGAGTTGAGATAGGGTTTAAAATGTAGCTAGTCAAATTTATGCGCTGTAAGCTCGTTAAAGGGGGCGCCTGAGCCTAAATTATTGATGATTTCATATCATAGCGAATGACCTATGGAATTTAGGTGCTGGATGTATACCCATCGCAGATCAAAATTCGGCACCAGGGTGTCCGTCAAAGGACGCCGTGAATACATCCCTGTAGGCTCTATGCCAGCTCCATGCTGGCAAAGCCTTTGCCGCACACCCGGGCGTCTCCTCAGGCACTGCCGAAATTTGAAGTGCGAAAGGTATATCAACGGCGTCCTTTGGTGGGGCTGCCCCGGTGCCGAATTTTGATCTACGGGGGTATAGATCCTTCATGCTTCGACTTAGCTCAGCACGAACGGTCTACAACACATGCCAACTGCTCCTTTTAGGCTTATTCTTCATGATCTTCATGGCGAAACGCTTTTTCTAGGATAAAGGGAGTATAAAATTAATGAATGTGGCGAGTTAACCGCGTGATCTAACGTTGTATTATTGTAGCAAAATAGCGGCGCCTATCATTGCTGCGCCGATCAAAATCGAAGTCAAAGTGGTGTTTTGGTTACGTTCGATTTGTTTGCGTAATAAATGCAATTCGCGGTTTTGTTGGTCCATTTGCGCGCGGGCGTGACCTGCATCGTTCAATGCCTTCATAACCAATGCCGGGATTTCCGGGAATTGCTCCGCTAATTCGGGAAACTGTTGCAAGGCTTGTTGTATTTTGGCTTTCGGGCCTAGACGTTCGCGAAACCATTTTTCCAGAAATGGTTTCGCGGTTTGCCATAAGTCTAGTTCAGGATAAAGTTGGCGACCAAGTCCTTCAATATTAAGCAGGGTTTTTTGCAGTAGCACCAGTTGCGGTTGAACATGCATGTCGAAGCGCCGGGCGGTTTGAAACAAACGCAGCAATAAGTGTCCGAAAGAGATATCCTTGAGCGGTTTTTCGAAAATCGGTTCGCAAACACTTCGGATGGCCGATTCAAAGTCTTCGACACGCGTCGTTCCGGGAACCCAGCCGGATTCAACATGCATTTGCGCAACCCGGCGGTAATCCCGATTGAAAAAGGCTAGAAAGTTTTCGGCCAAGTAACGCTGATCGGATTCTGACAAAGTACCGACGATGCCGAAATCGACAGCGAGGTATTTGGCAGGGAGTTCGACGAAAATATTGCCGGGATGCATGTCGGCATGAAAAAAATTATCGCGAAAGACTTGCGTGAAAAAAATTTCGACGCCGCGTTCGGCAAGTAGTTTGAAGTCGGCGTTGCCGGCTCGCAATTGTTCTATGTTGCCGACCGGTATACCTTTGATGCGTTCCATGACCATGACCTTTTGTCGAGTCAACGGCCAATGGACTTCCGGCACATAAATCATTTCCGAGTTTTCAAAATTACGGCGCAATTTAGCGGCGTTGGCGGCTTCTCTGACTAAGTCGAGTTCATCTAGTGTCGATTTCTCGAATTCCATGACAACTTCCCGAGGCCTTAATCGTCGGGCGTCGCTCCAAAAACGTTCGGCAAAGCGAGCTAATTCGTATAGCAAGCCTACATCGGATTGTATGCGTTGTTCGATGTCGGGTCGTAATACCTTAACGATGACCTGTTCACCGTTATTTAACACCGCAGTATGCACTTGTGCGACCGAGGCCGACGCTAGCGGCTCGTCTTCGAATTCGGCGAAAGCCTCGCTGATCGGTATTCCCAATTCTTTTTCGATAATCGCACGGGCGATACTACTGGAAAACGGAGGAACTTTATCTTGTAACTTGACCAGTTCATCCGCGATATCTTCAGGTAGTAGATCCTTACGGGTGGATAAGGCTTGGCCGAATTTTACATAGATGGGGCCTAAATCTTCGAGTGCGCGACGAATTCTGACGCCGCGCGCTTCTGTTCCGCGCCGTAGCCAAAAGGTAGGCGATAAGAAGGCTAAATACCGAATTGGCCGAAATAAGTGCGTTTTGAGGACAATTTCATCAAGGCCATGGAAGACCAGGACCCAGTTGATGTGAATCAGGCGCAGCAATATTTTTGGGCGGATCACTGAGTTACCTTGTCGTAATATTGTCGTGGATGAGTCAAAGGGTTGGTTTGAATATAGGGTTAAGGCTGCGTGGTGTAGGTATTCTCAAGATTTTCGAGACGGTTTTGTAATCGGTTGAGATCGGTTTGCAGGTCGCCGGTTTTACGGTAGAAAATATCGGCCTCTGGTTTTGCGGGCAAGTCTCGAACTTCCTCCTGAAGAAATTCCGTTAGGTTGAGCCGGAAGCTTTCGAGCATTTCGCCGGCCCAGCGTTGGCCGGTACGAAAAAAGTTACCTATGCGATGTGCAATGATATCACCGGTATAACGCGATAGTGGTTCTTCGAGGTCGATATCTATTTTTTCGAAAAGCCTAATGAATGCATGCCCGACTTCACTATCGCCGCTGATTTCGATCGAGTCGTCGAATAATGTGTTTCCCAAGCCTTTTGCACCGAATGCTAGTGCCGTGCCGGTCAATAAAGTATCGGCCGGGGCAGGGTAGTCATCTAAGACTTGAATAACGGTTTCCGAAGGACAAAGATAGAGGGTTTCATTGAACGGCCGGATGGTAATGCGGATCACTTTGCCGGTTAACGGGGCCAATAAATAACTGGCATCGCGGTCAAGTGCGACGAAGCGATTCAAGGCGGTTTCGAAAACGCTAAGCAGTAGGGGTTTTACGGTCATGATTGAGTCGTCGGTAAATTGGGGCGGCATTATTAGATTTTATAGCCTCTATGTACTGCCACGATGCCTTGCGTTAAATTAAAATATTCACAGCGTTCAAGTCCTGCATTTTCCATCATTTTTTTGAGGTCGTCTTGTTTCGGATGCATGCGGATCGATTCGGCTAAATACCGGTAGCTCTCTTCGTCCTTTGCGACGAACTTTCCGATTTTAGGCATCAAGTTGAATGAATAAAAGTCGTAAACCTTTTCGGTCAATTTGTCGGTCGGGCGGGAAAATTCCAGCACGATGACCCTTCCACCCGGCTTTAACACGCGAAACATCGATCTTAATGCAGCGTCTTTGTCGGTAACATTGCGCAACCCGAAGCCGATACAAACACAGTCGAAGGAGTTGTCCTCGAAAGGTAGGCATTCCGCATTGACCTGAGCGAAGCGAATATTGCCGATGATGCCGTGGTCAATCAGGCGATCGCGACCATTACGCAGCATTTCGGCGTTGATGTCTGCAAGGACGACTTGCCCTTTTTTGCCGACGCGTTTTTCGAAGAGCATTGTTAGGTCGCCGGTGCCGCCGGCTAGGTCAAGTACACTTTCGCCGCTACGGACATTGCTGAGTTGTACTGCGATGCGTTTCCAAATGCGATGAATGCCGAACGACATTAAATCATTCATGATATCGTATTTGCCGGCTACGGAGTCGAAGACACTCCGGACCATTTGAACTTTTTCTTCCTTAGCGACTTGTTTGAAGCCGAAATGTGTTGTGTTTTCGTTAGTCATGTTTTTTTCCGGTTAGGCGCTAATCAGTGATCGAATTTAGTCGAAAGCAAGGTTGTTGGTCCGAAGACAAGGGCTTAAGGCGGCAAAATATTAAGCCACATAACTGTCTCGGCATCGAGAATGCTCGCATAATATCGGAGGGAGATTTTGGGTTACTGATGACGTGGTTGTCCAGTCGCTTCCAGTTTATCCAAGTACGCAGCCCATAGCTCCTTGTATTCCAAGCCTAATTTATAAAGTAATGGCCAAGTGTAAATGCCCGTTTTATGACCGTCGCTAAAAACCGGAGTTATTGCGTAATTGCCGACCGGTTTAAGTTCGTTGATGGTGACGTTTTCCTTGCCTATTTGTAATATCTCCTGGCCGGGTCCATGACCTATCGCTTCTGCCGAAGGCGTGTATACGCGAAGATATTCATAAGGCAAAGAAAATGTGTGTCCGTCATCGAAACTAATTTCCAAAATTCGTGAATTCTGATGTAACTTGATTTCGGTCGGTGTTGTGTCGATTTCTTGTACAGTCAGGCGCATAAGTTTACGGTCCCGCCTATAGTATGTATCGGCTTAAGTCTTCATCTTGAGCTAACTCGGCAAGATGGGCATCGACGTAGCCTGCGTCAATTGTAATCGATTGTTCATTTAGGTCAGGTGCGTTAAAGGATATTTCCTCCAGTAAGCGCTCTAATAGGGTATGCAACCTTCTTGCACCAATGTTTTCCGTTGTTTCATTGACTTGCCAGCCTAATTCGGCAATGCGTTGAATGCCCTCTTGAGAAAAGTTTAGCAATACACCCTCGGTAGCTAATAAAGCTTGGTATTGCTCAGTCAATGAGGCGTCCGGTTCTGTCAGAATTCGCACAAAGTCATCGGCGGTTAGGGCGTCAAGTTCAACTCGAATAGGAAAACGGCCCTGCAATTCTGGAATGAGATCCGATGGTTTGGTCAAATGAAAGGCGCCTGAGGCAATGAACAAAATATGATCGGTTTTGATTGTGCCATATTTGGTGCTGACCGTACTGCCTTCAACCAGTGGTAACAAGTCGCGTTGAACGCCTTCTCGGGAAACCTCACCGCCACCGCTACCCATTTCGGATCGCTTGCAAATTTTATCGATTTCGTCTAAGAACACGATGCCGTTTTGTTCCACGGATTCAACGGCGCGTAGCTTGATATCTTCTTCGTTGACTAGTTTGGCGGCTTCTTCTTCTTGCAGTACTTTCAAAGCATCCTTGATTTTCATTTTACGAGTACTTTTTCGGCTGCTACTGAGATTTTGAAACATCCCTTGTAATTGACTCGTCATTTCTTCCATGCCGGGAGGAGCCATGATTTCAACGCCGAGCGGGGCAACACGGACATCGATTTCAATTTCCTTATCGTGTAATTCGCCTTCGCGTAGTTTTTTGCGCATCTTTTGACGCGTGGACGACTCAGTTTCGGAAAGCATGCCGCCGCTGGCGCTAGGAAGCAAGATGTCGAGTACTGATTCTTCAGCAGCATCGGCCGCCCTGTTTTGAACCTTGTCCATTTCTTCTTGGCGGGTCATTTTTACCGCGGTATCGACGAGATCGCGAATGATCGATTCAACGTCGCGGCCGACATAGCCCACTTCGGTAAATTTAGTAGCCTCTATTTTAATGAATGGCGCGTTCGCTAGTTTGGCTAAGCGTCTGGCAATTTCAGTTTTGCCGACGCCGGTAGGGCCAATCATCAAGATGTTTTTTGGGGTGATTTCATCGCGTAGAATCCCGCTAACGAGGCTACGACGCCAGCGATTACGTAACGCGATTGCGACAGCACGTTTGGCGTTAGCTTGTCCTATGATGTGTTTATCCAGTTCGTGGACGATTTCTCTTGGTGTCATTTGGCTCATTCGGTCGGCTCTTTGGGTTCAGCGTCGAGTTCTTCAATGCGCAGGTTATGGTTTGTATAAATGCATATGTCTGCAGCGATATTTAGCGAGCGTTCAACGATTTCACGCGCGCTAAGTTGAGTATTTTCTAACAGAGCCCTGGCTGCTGATTGTGCATAAGGCCCTCCAGAGCCGATAGCTATGAGTTCATGTTCCGGCTCAATGACGTCTCCGGTTCCTGATATGATCAAAGAGGATTTCGCGTCCGCAATAGTAAGTAAAGCCTCAAGCTTGCGTAAAGCACGATCGGTGCGCCAATCTTTAGCCATTTCAACGGCTGCGCGAGTTAAATTGCCGCGATGTTTTTCCAGCTTGCCTTCAAAATGCTCAAACAAGGTAAATGCATCGGCCGTAGCGCCGGCGAAGCCAGCGATTACTTTATCGTGATATAAGCGCCGAACTTTACGTGCGTTGCCTTTCATAACAGTGTTGCCAAGCGTGACCTGGCCGTCACCGCCAATGACCACTTTATCTCCGCGTCGGACGGAAAGAATGGTTGTTCCTCTGAAGTTCACTTCTAATTCCCGGTTGAATAATGAGTTAGTATGACAATTCTACCTGTCTTATTCCATATAAGGAAAAGAATCTGAATTGTTGACATGGATATAATACAGAATATGGGTTGCACGATTGAAATTTCAATAGACGCAATCCAAAAGTATAAATTAATTGAGTTCCTGCGGGTTTGATTTAAGCGCTAAAAATTGGATATTCATATAATAAAGTATAAATGGATTGTGCCTGTTAAGTATTGCTCGGCATTTGAGGCGATGTTGCTTGGCTCCTTCTAAGAATAATGCCCATCGTAGTTCAAAATTCTGCACCGGGCCCGTCAAAGGACGTCGTGAACCCAGCCCTAAATGATCTAAGGCTATTAATCATGGCCAATGGGCTATGGAATTTAGGTGTTGGGTGAATGCATCCATGTAAGCTCTATGCCAGCATCCATGCGGGCAAGGCCTTTGCCAGGCACTCCGGAGCCTCCTTAAGCATCACCGAAATTTTAAGTAAGAAAGGTATAGCAAGATATTTTATAAGAGCAAAAAAAACGGGTTAGGTGAAGTAGTTGTGGTTTGTCTCTATTGTCAATATTCGCTAATGAATTCCCGTGTGCACAGGCGAGTGTATGCGATGGGGTTTGCTTCAGAATTTTTTCAAAAGCCATCAGTTTGATTTAAATAAATAAATTAGTCGCTGCAGAAAAAAGATCAAAACAAGCTTGACTCAAAATTAAGAATCCTGTTTAATACGCGCTCTTTCACGGTGCGCCTAGGTAGCTCAGTCGGTAGAGCAGAGGACTGAAAATCCTCGTGTCGGCAGTTCGATTCTGCCCCTGGGCACCAAGGAAAGAAAAAGATTAAAAATAAAGTTTGACATTGAGTTTAGCCTCTGTATAATAGGCGGGCTCAACGGGAGAGAAAGTCTTCCAGCTCTTTAACAAGCAGATCAAAATAATTTGTGTGGGTGCTTGTGGCGA
>Ga0180009_10003947_pt1 | contig 16603 bp, 15 predicted proteins | sample OS_PC_MetaG_FD_123537 | JGI IMG/M metagenome (GOLD analysis project Ga0180009, IMG submission 123537) | Groundwater microbial communities from the Aspo Hard Rock Laboratory (HRL) deep subsurface site, Sweden - OS_PC_MetaG | ecosystem: Environmental > Aquatic > Deep subsurface > Groundwater...
AGAACCTGCCAGCTCCATTTCGTAAACTGCCGGGTCATGGCACAGATGTCGTCAACTTCGGAAAAAACACCCCGCCCGAGGAGCCGGCTGTCCTTGTTCGCGATGGTCAGTACCAGCGGGATGCCGTCGATATGGGCGCCGCAAAGTCCCCCGATGGCGTTGGAAAGTCCCAGGGCGGTATGGACATTCACAAACCCAACGCCGCCGCCTGCACGGGCGTAGCCGTCTGCCATGGCCACCGCGACACTTTCATGCAGCGTCAGGATATATTCGATCTCGGGGGCATCCACCAGGGCATCTAAAATGGCGACCTCGGTGGTGCCCGGGTTGCCGAAGATATATTTTACACCTTCGTTTTTCAGGCAGGACAGCAGGGTTTCAGCGCCGGTTTGTTTCATTTTGAGTGTCTTTCTATGGTTCAGAGAACCATTTTTAATTTTTTTAATAAATTTTGTTGCGGGATGCCGGTCTCCAGATCCCACTCAAGGGCGGTATACGCGTCGTCTTTAAGCTTTTCCAACGGCACTGTGCTTCCCTTGTTGGGTCCTTCCGGCAGGGGATCCTGCAGCAGCCGTGCGGGAAGTGTGTTGTCTTTGCGGCTCAATCCATCCCGCGTGTTAAAGAGTCGCTCCAGCGTCAGGATCCGCCAGCCGATTCGGCTTATTTCTTCCGTGTCAACGGTAATTCCGGACAGGGCGTTGACCAGGTCCGGATATAGCGGTACGGTGAAATTGCGCGGAAAGCTGCAGAGCACCAGCGAATCGCCGATAATACGATCGATGGCGGCTTTTTTGATCTCCTCTCCTTTGCCCGTTATGTTTTTGTGGGTGCCGGCAGCCGCTTCCGTTCGGGCCGGCAGACCAAAGGCATGGTGGTCTCCTCCCTTCGGGTTAAGGGCAAACTCCAGTGCCTGGCCGTAAAACCCCCTGGATTCATAGCCGCCCATTTCAAGACCCTTGCAATGCATGGCAAATGAGCCTGAACCGGAAATTTGTTCGGCAAGTCTACGGGTGCCTTCTCCCCACAAATATCCGGCGCCGTCTCGCATCACAATCTTTTCCAAAGACTGAATGGCTGCAGCATCATCACCAAAGTTAAGCGAAATACCGTCTGTGTGCGAGGTGTTGATAAGACCTTTTTCAAAGCATTCCATCAGGAAACTGATCGTAAGTCCGGCGGAAATGGTATCGATTCCGTATTCATCACAAATCTGTCCCGCGGCAACAATCGCGTCAAATTTATCGATGCCGCAGTTGGATCCGAATGCATACATGGTTTCATATTCGGGCCCATCGGCGTGCGCGCCTTTATAGGGTCCATCGGTAATCCGGATAAAATGAGAGCACGGATTGGGGCAAAAAGGTCCGCAGGCAATATTTTTTCGCGGCCATTTGTCCTTATTAAGGGTCGGGGCGATACCGGCGAGTTTTTTTTCTTCAAACGATCCGCTCTGCCAGTTCCGTGTGGGAAGCATGCCGTGCCGGTTCATCCAGGGCATATCCTCGCCGGTACCAAAGGTATGGCGGCGCTGGGCCCACTCGCGATTGTCGTCCAGCCCCTTTCTGATGTTTTGTTGAACCACCTTAAACTTTTCAGGATCGATCGGTTGGATTTTCCTGCTTCCGGAAATAACTATCCCTTTTAATTTCTTGGCACCCATTACACATCCGGCACCCCCACGGCCGAAGGCACGATAGGTTTTGCCATCATTCATTATAGAGGCATATTTGATGAGTTTTTCACCCCCCGGACCGATTGCGGCGGTACCGGCTGTGCGGGTTCCGGTTTCCGCCAGCATGATATTTTGTGACGCGAGGGTCTTTTCTCCCCACAGGTGCGTTGCGCTTTTGAACTCAACCTGATCATCAACAATATTGAGATAAACGGGATCTTCCGATTGTCCTTTTATGATGATGGCCATAAACCCGGCCTTACGAATACTGTGCCCCAATTTACCACTGCTGACCGAGTAAAGATAAAGATTGGTAAGCGGGGACTTGGTGGTGAGCACGACTTTCGGGCTAAAGGGCGTCGGCAGGCCCTGGGAGATTCCGGTAGTGAATATCAGGGGATTATCCGGTGACAGCGGATCCATACCGGCTGCGGTATGCTGGTACAGCAGGTAAGCGCCAAGACCGCGACCGCCCAGATAAGTCGTTAAAATGTTTTCAGGTATCGCGTGAATTTGAAATTTCCGGGCGGTTAAATCAATCCTGAGCAGATTACTTGCGGGAAAGAATAGATCGGGCATACATAATCATCCTTATTGAATTATAATGGGAGAACTTTTTTAAAACCCTGACGGTTGTAAAATTTCGATATCTATGGTCGGATTTTTATTACCCGTGATGACCAAATTGCATGGGCAATGGATCGATCAAGGCAATTTGCTCACATAATAATCCCACACCTTGTTTATGATACCTTCATTTAACAATATGGATTGACCTTCTTCCTGCTCTTCAGATGAGAGGGGTTCCGGATTGCCGGAGCGATAGGCTTCCAGAAGCCGCTGGGCGTTTTTTTCAAAATAAATACTTAAAAAAAAGAGCGCCTTCACACTTTCGGCAACGACCACAGAGCCATGCCCGCGTATGATCACAACTTTGGCTTTTCCCAGAGCCATTGCCAGACTATTGCCACGGGAGGCGGTGTTGACATGCCGGGCATCTTTGTAAATGGGGATCCCATCCCTAAAAAGGGTGCCTTGAAAAATGGCCGGGAAAATCGGCTGCCGGGCAATGCTGAGGCTTATAACGGCCGGGGAGTGCAGGTGGGCGATGGCATGGATGTCTTTTCTGGCCTGATAAATGGATGAATGAATGTGGGTTTCAGACGGCACTTTTGTTTCCGCTTGAACCGCGGTCGCATCCATTTTTGCTTCGACAATATCCCCGGGTTCAACTTCCTGCCGGCTTTTTCCGTGGGAGTTAATCAGAAAAAAATCTTCATTGACACGGCAACTGACATGGCCGCTGAAATCGATCAGTGCATTTGCCTCCAGCAGACGGCAACAGATAGCTATTTGAGATTTCAACTCATTCATATTCATAGCTTTATTCCTGCATAGAAAACCGGGTCCTCGGGGCCTGGATAGAGTTATCCAATTTTGCCTAGGATTTTGAAAAATACAAATTATAAGCACCAAATTACAAATAAATTTCAAGATCCAATCTTCAATGACCAAAACTTTTTAGGACGTAACATTATTTGAATTTTCGAATTTTGGTCATTGTGATTTGTTTGATATTTGGAATTTGATACTTGTAATTTCAATAAGTAAATGAGATGCTAACAAAACAAAATCAATATTAGAAAGCATATTTATAACTAAAGCTTATAAGTTACTTTTAAATGTTATGGATGAACTTCTTCCAGAAACATATCGCTGTCTAATTCCAGGCCGAGCCCCTTTTCCCTGGCCAGTTCATAGACCTTTGCGCCGACGGCTGCAAATTGGGCCGCCACACCGATGTTATTGACAAAAGCGGTAATCTGGTCATCGCCGGTGCGACCGGGTACCTTGCCGTTTACCAGTTGACCGAGGGTCGGGTAGACGCTCCAGTCAAATTTGTCATACGTCCAGGGATGGTCACGGACTTTCATGTCGAGTTCCTTTTCCCGCTTTGAAAAAAGGGTGGAGGTATAATTGGATTCCGGGCTGTTCAGATTGATGAAGAGAACATCGCAGCGCCGGTAGGCTTCCAGTTCGATCTCAGAGCGCTGCAGGCAGCTCAGATGAACACCTTTGGACAAGAGACGTGCAGGGAAAAATGGCTGCCGGGAGTTGGTGGCGGTAACGATAATATCGACATTCCTGGCGGCATCATCCGGGCTGTCAACCGGTTGGACCGGTATTTTGAGAAGAGTTTCCATGTCTTTAGCGAATTTTTCGCGGTTTTCACGGGTGGGGCTGAAAGCTTTAATGTGACGAAGATCTCTTACTTCCGCCAGGGCAGTCAGTTGGGTAACCGCCTGCCAGCCGGAGCCGAAAATACCGACCCGGGCAGCGTCTTTTCTGGCAAGGTGCCTGGCGGCAAGTCCATTGGTGCCGCCGACCCGCATACGTGACAGATAACCGTCCTGTATGATCGCCAGAAGCTCACCGGTGATCGAGCTGAAAAGTAAAATCAACCCCAGCCACTTGCCGTTTTTTACCGGCAGCTTTACCCGCCGTCGCAGGTTGCCGAAAAGCGGCCAGGTGCACACGTCCGAGCTGAAGCGAAGCGCCGCCACTTTAAAAGCAGGGGAGGCGCCCCCCATGGTTTTGAGATAATGGGCCGCCAAGTCATCCTGTTCATTTGCAAGGGGCACATGCAGGTCCTGGCGCGGAAACGTCACCGATTCACCGCGGCCCAGTTCACAGTAAAGGACATCCAGCGCGGCGATGGTATCCTTCATGGTCAGGACCTGATCTACATCCGAATTCGACAGCATTAAAACCATAAGAATATCTCCATAAAATATGGTTCCATAACTTTTCAATAAGTTCGGTGGATTTTATCCGTATGGATTTTATAAAAGGCTCACGCCTAAAATCCCAAAAGACGTGTCATTCTATTTTAAGCTTGACGGTGTTGTAAACACCCGATCGAGAGAAGTTAACCAGTTTCTTAAAGCGTTGTCCTAAGACCGACGTAAAACACCAGATAAACCGCCAGGATAAATGAGGCCGCAATCAGCGTACTGATTTTCCAGGAGCGTTTGGCAAAAAAACGGAGAAACGCTAAAAGAAAAATCGGTATCGCAATCATAAAGCCAAAAAAATTGATACCCAGTGCCAGGGAAATGATCCAGGCCCAGATTTCAAGGATCTTGCGGTTTTCGCCCGGCGGTGATAGTTTTTGATGTCTAAGCGGTTTTGGGGCGGACGCTTCCGGGACGTTTGTTTGTTGCTTTTTGCCGGCTCGTTTGAACTTTACGATTGAATTGGCGAGATGAATAACCGATAGGGCCAAACCGGGTATTGAGAGGGTTAACGGAACGATTCTCGGCCTTTTGGCGTAACCCCATCCCAGGATAACAAACATGGCGAAGATAATTACCAGTAAAGTTGCAAAGCCAACTTCTTCAGCTTTTTTCATCGGGAACTCCACTTATGTTTATATTCATCCAGCGTGTTTTTCATTCCGGCGCTGCAGAACCGGTTTTAAAAATGACCAGCCCATTACCAATACAGACAAAACCACCAATACCATCGCAATCGGCCGGTAAATGAAATCAGCGCCGAAAATTCTGATGGATAGAAACAGGTTTTGCTCGACAATCCGACCCAGAACCAGGCCCAGCAGGAGAGCGGCGCGGGAAAAGTTCAATCGCTTCATCTCATAACCGATGACGCCCAGTACAATCGCAACAATAATATCGCCCATGCTGTTGGTGGTCATATAGGCGCCGATAAAGCAAACCGAAATAATGATAGGCGCAAGAACAGACCCTTCCAGAAAGGTAATCTTCGCCAGCCGTTTGGCCATCAGCATCATGATGGCGGCCCCGCCAAGATTAGCGATGGCAAGGGTCCATACCATGGCAAAGGTGATGTCCAGCTTCTCATTCAGAAGGGCTGCGCCGGGGGTGATTCCGACGATCAGCAGCGCTCCCAAGAGGATCGCCATCGATCCGCTGCCGGGAATGCCGAAGGCGATGGTTGGGACCAGAGCGCCGCCCTCTTTGGCGTTGTTGGCCGCCTCAGGTGCGATCACACCGCCGATATTGCCCTTGCCGTATTCAACTTCCCCCTTTTTCGCGGTTTGGGCCGCCTGACCATAAGCCAGAAAACAGGCCACGTCTCCACCTAGTCCGGGGATAATGCCGATGATGACACCCAGGATGCAGGAACGGACAAACAGGCCCCAATGCTTGAATACGTCAACCATCCCGGTCCAGGGACTGCTTAAAGCGGCTTGTTTTTCAGGTTTGGCAATGGACCCGCCCTTGACCAGCAGGTCCACCATTTCAGCGATGGCAAAGAGTCCGATGACCGCGGGCACCAGCTTGATACCATCCCATAGATAGACAAGATCAAAGGTGTAGCGCTTGGTTCCGACAATAAGTTCTTCTCCGATTAAAGAGATCATCAGACCCAGCAACCCGGCGATGACCCCTTTCAGGGGTTCATCACCGCTCAAGGTCGCCAGAAAGACCACCCCCAGGATTGCCAGCATGAAAAATTCAGGCGGACCGAAAACGAGGACGACCGGTCGCAACACCGGAATAATACAGGCAAGCACCACCGTCCCGAACAACCCCCCCAGGGCTGAGGCTGTCAGGGCCGCACCGATGGCGCGGCCGGCCTCGCCTCTTTGGGCAAGGGGAAATCCGTCTATTATCGTGGCGGCATTGGGGCCGGCGCCGGGTACGCCAAACAGAATGGCCGAAACCGACCCGCCGGTGACCACAACCGAATGGGTGCCCAGTAGAAAGGCCACGGCGCTGACCTCATCCAGACTGAAAGAAAACGGAAGAACCAATGCCAGGGTAACCGGTCCGCCGATCCCCGGGGTAAACCCCATGAACAGACCGAAAAGAACCCCTATGGACATATAACCGATGGCAGGCCAGGAAAATACCAGTACCAGTCCATCCCACAGTGCTTCTATCATATAAGAATCCTCTCTTTACTTCATGATCTGTTTCAGCTCATTTACAAACAGGGGAGGGGCTTCCGTAAAACTGCGCTCGATGAATTTGAGGACTTTTTCTCCATCCATCCAGGCGACAGGGCGATCCATTTTTTCAGCTTTTTGAACCAGATCCGCATCGGTCAGCGTTTTCTTGAACGCTTCGCGCATAAAGGCGACCCGGTCGGCCGGGACCCCCGGTGTCATCATCATGGCGCGGGCAACGGCCATCATGCCGATATAGGTGTCGGCAATTTTTTTGCCTTCAGCGGACATGGGAAAATCATAAATCAATGGGACATTTTCCAGACCTTTGACTTTTTCATCTGCGATGATGAGTAGCGGCTTAAAGTCGCCTTCTTCAATTTTTTTGATTTTACTGCTGACCGAAGACGCAGTCCCCTCTAATTCACCCCGGATAACCGACAGGTCGGCATCTGAAGTTCCGCTGAAACCGGTGATAATGTCGAAAGTTTTTATATCGAACACCAGCTTCAGAACCAGGAGGTCCAGATAGGTTGAACCGACCGTGCCGGTGGAGGACAATTTGATGGTTTCTTTGGATTGCAGAATATCATTCCAACTGTTGTATTTCGATTTGGCGCCCACCACAAAAACCTGGGGTTCATCGTTCAGACGCGCCATCCAATTGAACTTGGTGAGGTCAAAATCGATTCCTTTGGCGCCGGCGATCTGTGCAGGTATGGCGCCGGTCATATTCAGGATGCCGATGGTACGGCCGTCCGGTTTTGCGCGATAAACTACATTGGCGCCGACCACGCCGCCGCCGCCGGGCTTGTTTTTTATAACGATGGTGCAGCCCGTATGTTTCTCGAGATGCGGTGCCATGAAGCGAGCGTAAAAATCATAGCCGCCACCGGCACTGTACGGGACAATGAATGTAACCGTTTTGCCCTTATAAAAAGCAGCGGCATCCTGGGATAGTGCAGGGGTTTGACTGCCAAGATTAATACCACCGGCGATAAGGATACTGACTAAAACCAAGCTAAAACGTTTCATTTCTCAAGTCTCCTTTCTTTTTGATTTGATCTGCAAACAAGATTGCCAAGGAAATGGTTTGGGTTGACCCTGCTGGGGGGCAACGTATATGGCTTCTTGCTGAGACGAGTTTTCGCAGCAAGTTTTAAAAAGCCCCTGTTTTGCATATTTCTTGTCAGGGGCGGGATTTATTTCTAAGCGACGGATGGATCCTTAACATTACAAAGTGTGCCTGTATAGAAAATCGGGCAGGGTGCTGATATTTTTTAGCTACAATATAACTATTAAAATTGCCGCGGCGAAAAGTCAAGAAAAATCACCGCGCAATGTTATTTTAACAAAGTTTTGTATTTGCGCGTCATTTACGCCAAGGAATAAATTTGCCCTTGCGCTTTAACATAAATTTTTGTAAATTTAAAGCATCACTCTGGTCAGAATGTTTTCCACATAAGCTTTAAAAAATATTTCTCTTTATCCGGTCTTTCCGCAAGCGCTTTGATACATCCGGGCAGCCGGATTTCAACTCAATCGTTATCATGAGAATTGTCACCACCCACAAAAACACCGACTTTGACGGGCTGGCTTCCCTGGTGGCCGCAACCCTTCTTTATCCGGGAGCTGTGGCCGTACTTCCCAAAATCATCAACCCGAATATCAAGGCTTTTCTTTCGATCCATAAAGATCTGTTCAATATCCTCAGCGTCGCTGAGTGTAATATCGATGATGTGGACAGCCTGGTCATTGTCGACGCCAATAGCTGGGGGCGTCTGGATGGTTTTCAGAAGCTCCGTCAAGATGATGATCTTGAGATTATACTATGGGATCACCATGCCGGTGGGGGGGATATCCAGGCAAGCTGGGAGTGCCGCGAAGCGGTGGGCGCTAATATCACGCTGATGCTGCGAAATATAAAAAAAGAAAAAAAGCAGTTGACGCCGATGCAGGCCACTCTTTTCCTGGCAGGACTGTATGAAGATACCGGCAACCTGTCCTTTCCTTCCGTAACAGCGGAAGATGCCTATGCAGCTGCTTACCTGCTGGAAACCGGAGCGGATCTGAATGTGCTGGGATCACTGCTGCGGCCCGTGTATGGCCAGAAGCAAAAAAATATCTTGTTCCAAATGCTGCAATCAGCAGAGCGCATTAAGGTAAACGGTTTTACCATCAGCATCAATAAACTGGATATTGAAGGCCATGTCGGCAGTCTGTCGGTGGTCGTCAACATGTATCGTGAAATCGTTAATGTGGATGCTGCTTTCGGCATCTTTTCCGACAAGGATCGACATCGAAGTATCGTGATCGGCCGAAGCAATATCGATCTTCTCGATATGGGCGAGATCATGAGGGAACTGGGCGGCGGCGGACATCCCGGCGCCGGATCCGCCATGTTGAAATCAATTGAGCCTGAAGCCGTTGAGCGAATAATAAAGGATTCTATCCAGGGTCACCAGCAAACGGCTATAAAAATAAGCGATTTAATGTCTTTTCCGGTACAGTCGGTCTCATCGGAAACCCGTATGCAGGAGGTGGCATTGATCCTGCGCGAAAAGGGCTGTACGGGTGTACCGGTAGTGGATGAAGGCAGGCTGGCAGGAATTATTTCCCGGCGTGATTTTCGGAAAATAAGAAAAGATAATCAGTTGACCGCGCCGGTTAAGGCATTTATGAGTAAAAAGGTTATTACGACAGAACCTGCCAAGAACCCGATGGAGGCTATCCGACTGATGGTAAAACACGACATCGGCCGGCTTCCGGTGGTGGAAAACGGGCGCATCATCGGCATTATTACCCGCTCCGATGCCATGCGTTATTTTTATGATCTGTTGCCGGATTGATAGGCTGAGGGTCAGTTGCACGTGGTCCGTGGTCAGTAGCCAAAACATCAACGGACTACGGACAACAAACAACGGACACCATAAGGTAGAAAGTATTTTATTTTTTAGCCTTCAGTCCATCCGCTTATTTATTTTCGACCTTGCTTACTGTGATCATCGCGCCATGGGGCACTTTCTTGAAAATGGTTGCGTCTCCTACCACTGATCCAAACACGTTGACCGCGCTGGCGGCGCGGATCTCGCTACCGTGGCTGGCTGGGGTACAGCCGAAAAAAATGCAGAACGCCTTCCCGGGCGGCCAGTAGGCCAACTCTCCCTTGTTGACGACATCACTGGCACCATCCGCTTCTTTTATCTCGACCGGGATGCCGAAGTAGATTTCATCACCCCAGGTGTTTACCCGGGCTTCCAGGGGTAGCGCCTTCCAAACGGCATCGGCGGTGGGATTTTCCTTCAGCACGGCCGTTGCGGTGATTTCACCCGCGGAAATAAGAATTTTACGCATGCTGCCTCCATCAATTATGTATTTTGGAACTCGTCTATGGAATAAAAAATTCCCCTCTATCCCCCTTTTTCAAAGGGGGGAAAAAGAGCTACTTCTGTAATTGTAATAACGATAATAAATTCCTCTCCTCCCTTTAGAAAAGGGAGTTCGGGAGGGATTTTAAAACGCGGCTATGCATTATGGACAGTTTTCACCTGATACCAAAAGTTGCGATCGGACCCGCTCAATTGCTTCAAGCATCAATTCCAGGGACTGATGCAGATTGTGATCGTCGTCAACTTCGTGCAGTTGAATCCGGCCTGGATCCGGGGAACGCTGGACCAGTGCACGGATGGAAGCTATCGGGATAACATCATCCCTTATCCCTGCTATAATAACAGTTGGAATTGACGCCGGCACATAGAGTGATTCAAGCATCAGTTTCTGCTCTTTCGTAAAAATACTTTCATCGCGGCAGCCTACGGCAGGCGCCAGCAGCACTAGGGCGGCAATCAACTCGGGATGCATCAACGCGAACATCAGGGCCGTCAACCCGCCCAGGGAAGAACCGATGACGATCGTCGGATCTTCAATGAGCCGTTCAACAATCCGGGTCCTTGTATCTATATCCGGCGGCAGGGAAGGGATAAGGCAGTCGGGATAATGGGTTTTGAGAAGCCGGGATTTGGTTCCCTGGGGGCTGCTGTCAAGTCCGTGCAAAAAGCAGAGCGGCATGAGTTGATAGGACACCTTTAATTTAATTTCCGGGATTCATGGTGAGAAAAGTCGTTGCGGTAATCCTGCTAGTCCTCTATCGAAAGTTGTTTTTTGATACTGTCATATTCCGGCAGGACATTCTTCCAGCCCTTAATAAATCCATAGATTATAAAGCCGATGATCGCCAGAATAATCCCTGCGCCGAAGACCAGCAGGGTATTGCCGGGAATTGTAAACATCGAAGTCATTTCGAGCTCTCCTCTCTCTCTCGATTTTGAGACCGGATCTGCATCCGGGTCCCGAAGGTTATATCCGTATGGTTTTCACCAGGGGGTTTATCCTCCGAATCTCACGGAGGATTTCATCAATCTCATTGTCTCTGCGGCGGCAGAAAAGATAGGCACTCTCCCGGGACAGCTTAAAACGTATAAAACCGAACCCACCGGAGAAGCGCGATCCTTCAATGGCAAGTATCTGCTGCGCCGATAACGCCAGTGTCCGCCGGAGGCTTTTCATCTGGATTCGACCATCGGCATCCATGGCAATCCTGTAAAAAAGGCCCAGGGACCAAAACCAGGTGAACAGATAGAAAAAGCCGATCATAAACCAATACAGCCAGTCTTCCCGGAACACCCCCTGCTGGAACCTTCGAACCAACAAGGGCGCAGTGACGACGGTCCAGATGGCAAGCAGCCCGAAAAACCCACCCATGAAGCGTGCCGAGGCCTGGTAGATCAGTTCTTTCTCTTTTCCTGCCTGCTCAGGCATAATCAACCTTTTTTCAAAAAGGAGAGACGGCGATCGAAGCCGCCCTCTCCCCGTTTCTCATTGCACAAGGGCTTGGCAGCGGCACCGCTATCAGCCCCTGAAAAGTAACTTGGGCGCCCAAAGGATGATTTCCGGGAAGAGCATGCAGAGAAGCAGGCCGATGAACTGCAGTCCCAGGAACGGCAAGGCCGACTTCCAGACGTCCACCGTGCTGCATTCGGGCGGCGCCACACTTTTAAGGTAGAAGAGCGACATACCGAAAGGAGGCGTCAGAAAGGACATCTGAAGGTTGACGGACATCAAAACGCCGAACCAGATCGGGTCGAAGCCAAGCTTTCGGATGATCGGTCCAAAAAGGGGAATGGTCAACATGAGGATCCCGACCCAGTCCACGAAACAGCCCAGTAAAAGCACGAGGCCCATCATGATCCAGATGACCGTCCAGGGTCCCAGGCCGGAGCCTAAAAGCATGTTGTTTACGAAATCTCCGCCGCCCACCATGATGTACAAGGCGATAAAGACGTTCGCCCCGAATATGGTCCACATGACCATCCCCGTGGCTTTGATCGTTCCGATCGCCGCTTGGATAAGATCTTTCCACTTCATGCGGCCCTTGATCAGGCCGATGATATAGGCGCCGAGGCATCCGACGCCTGCTGCCTCGGTCGGGGCGGCGACGCCGACAACGATCGTCCCGAGGACCAGAAAGATCAGGATGGTGCCGGGGATGATCGGAAAGAGCACCTTAAAGAGGCCTTTCCAGTCGAGCCGTTCCTCCTTGGGAACGGGAGGACCCATTACGGGATTAATGTAGCAACGGATCGTGATGTAGATGATGAATAGCCCCGACAGGAGGAACCCCGGTAGAAAAGCCCCGGCATATAGCTGGCCGATAGAGGAGTTGTCCACCATCCCGTAGATGATCAGCATGATGCTCGGGGGGATGAGGATCCCCAGGGTACCGCCGGCCAGGATCGCCCCCAGAGACATATGCTTGTCGTAGTTACGGTTGAGCATCTGGGGTAGGGCGATCATTCCCATGGTCACTTCCGTGGCCCCGACCACGCCGGCCATGGCCGCCATCATGGTGCAGGCGACGATCGTCGCTGTGGCCACGCCGCCCTTGAGCCAGCCCAGCCAGTGGTAGACCATTTTATAAATGTCCTCGATGATGCCGCTGCGCTCAAGGATGTTCGCCATCAGGATGAACAGCGGTATGGCGTCCAGAAGGTAGTTGGTCATGAGGCCGAAGATCCGGGTCGGGACAATGTTGACGGCTTCGGGACCCATGAAGATAGCCGTGAAGATGATGCCGACGACGCCGGTGGAGAAGGCCACCGGCAGGCCCATGAACATGACCAGGACCATGGAGCCGAAGATGAGTATGGTTATCCATTCAATGCTCATTTGAATTCCCTCCCTGTAAAGGCCATGTGGGCGTCCCGGATCGTCCAGCAGATCCCCTGCAGGAGGAGAAGCACACCTCCGAGAGGCATCATTATCTTTACAGGATAAAGGGGCGGACCCCAGTCCGTAAAGGACGCTTCACCGAGGATTTCAATCCCCAGGAAGGTATTGCCGTAACTCATCGTCTGGGAACTCCAGTAGAAAGTAAAGGTGGTATAGATGTAAACGAAGACGAAGAGATAAAAAAGTACGCCGTTGAACAGATCCATGATCGCCTGGGTCCTCCGGGAGCGGGATGCGTAGAGCACGTCGACCCGCACATGGGCTCTCCAGAAATGGACAACGCCGACCACCATGACATAGTACATGCCAAAGAGGGAATACATCAGTTCATGTCCCCAGTTCGTCGGCATGCCGAAGGCATAACGCATAATCACTTCAAAGGAGATCACGACCACGCAAATGATCGAGATATAGGCCATCAGCTTGGCGATGAACAGGTTCGTCTTCTCAACGGCCATGATAAAAATTCTCAGTTTAGCCATTGTGCTACCTTTCGATATGGGTTGTCCAGGAATGGATGCCCATAAAAAACGGGGGAAGGACACCCTGCCTTCCCCCGCAGGATCAACTTAAAAATCGAGCTTTTTGCCGTTTACATCGACCATTTCCTTATCGGTGATGTAGCCGATCTTGATGGACTTCATGTATGCCAACTGGGACTTGAAGGCCTTCATGGCCAGGGGATGTTTCTTGGCCCACTTGACCCACAGTTCCGGTGCAAAACGTTTGAACTTTTCGATGTCGCTGTCTTTCAGCCGGATGATTTCGACGTGCTGTTCATTCTGCAGCTTATCAAAGGCGATGAGGTCGGCCTTCTGGATGGCGGTGTAGTGATCATAGGAATGTTTGGCCACCATGGCTTCCAAGAACCCCTGCCAGACTTTGGGGATCTTCTTCCAGGAGTTCATGTTGATTTCGATGCTCATGATGTCCACGGGCTGATGCAGACACGGTGTGGACGGCGGTCCCATGATGATGTACTTGGCGATTTCACCGAAGCCCAGGTTGTAGTTGATGGCTGCGCCGACGTAGTCGGAGGCGTCGATCACGCCTTTTTCCAGGGCGGGATAAACTTCGCCGCCGGGCAGAAGGACGGTGGAGACACCGGCCGCGCGATAGATGTCGGCGATGATGCCGCCCGGGTAACGGATCTTTTTGCCCTTGAAATCTTCAAAGGAGCGGATCGGCACCTTGGAGTGGATCAGGTTGTCGTCGTGCTGGATAGGGCCAAGATAATACATGTTGTGTTCGCCGTAGGCTTCCCGGGCAAATTCTCTACCGCCCAGTTCATGGTGCCAGGTTTCCCACTGGTCCGGACGGTCCATGCCGAAGGGATAGGATGACAGGAAGGTGGCCACCGGAATCTTGCCGGGCCAGTAAACGTCAAAGCAGTGCATGGCGTCAAACACGCCGGCCTTTACCGCATCGAACATTTCAAAGGTTCCCACGATGGCGCCGGCCGGGAATCCTTCAATTACCAGCTTGCCTTCGGAAACTTCACCGACTTCCTTGCAGAATTCCTGGAATTTGACATAGCCCAGGGTGCCGGCATCCCAAGCGGTCTGCATCTTGAGTTTAATGGGAGCGGCGGCTTGTACCCGCATGACTGCGGGAAAGCCGAGGGCGCCGGCAGCGGCACCTGTCACTGCGGCAGTTTTAAGAAAACCACGACGAGATGTTCTTTTCTCTTCACTGACTTTTTTACTCATAAACTACCTCCTTCTTGGTGGAAACGGTTAATTAGGTTTTACTGGGCAAGTAATGACTCAAAACAACTCAAATGATTTCCCAGTTTGCCTCGCAATAAGCCCAACGCCTATCCAAAAACACAATTAAGAACCTTGTAACAATGCCGTGTCAAAAAATATCAGATGAAAATCAAACCTGCAACAGAAAAACCGGTACATGAACGGAATCGCTTTTCCGCTATTTCTGGATCATTGCCGGATGCTTAAATGGTCTTTTATAAACTAATCTTTTGACTTGTGGCGGAATAGCAGCCAGATTCATCGGTTGTTGGTAAGACCATTTTCACGAATTAATAACAGTATATTTTCATGAAAGTCAAGCAAATTTTATCAAAAATAAATATGATAAATCTATCCGTAATTATTATATTTTATATTCAAATGTTTTTTTAAAAACACCACATACTACAATGTATGATTATAGTGACTGTATTTAAATTTTTTCAATTAAACTTGAGGCTGCATCATTCGCTATTCAAAAAGATCCACTGTTGAACCGAATCAATCCAAAACCAAAATCAGTATGCATTTATTCTTAGCGATAATGGTTTTGGCCTGCGTATTGAATAAGAACCATTATGAGCTTGATCAAATGGTAATATGGTCAGTCCATCTAAATCCCAGTGAACGGTGCTGTATTTTTTGGGTTACGATTTTACCGCTTGCTGCTGTGATCATGTGTTTCTGTTTTACTTTTAGGTGTCAATTGGTTACGTATTCGTCGGATGTCGGTCTGATCAGGTTTAAAGGGAAAATTTCGGATATTCGGACCGGGTCTGGAATTGCCGAAAGGGCGGTTACAGGCGACTTGGCCGTCATTTCCTGTGCAGCCGCTTGTTTCAAAGGGACGGCCTGAATCTATGACGGCTTCAATTTCTTCGGCCGGCAGCCCGAAAGACTCTATTTGCCCCCCCTCGGTGAAAGTGAAATTAGCAGCATGCTGTAGCTGTAAGTCGATGATATATCGCGCCAGCTGGATGCGGCGATACTGGTCCATGGGCGGTGGCAGATGTCCTTCTAACGCCAGGGTGGACGATTCTTCCGGAAAGAATGAAAACAGGTGGGTGTTGCCGCCCATATCCCTTGCGCGTTGTATCACCGCGCACATGTCTTTTTCAGTTTCACCCATACCCACCATCAGATGGGGTCCGGCGTTTCCTCTGCCGAAAATCCGGATGGAATCCGACAGACATTGCCAGTAGAGATTCCATTTATGGGGTCCGCCCACACCGGTTCCCCGTAATCTGTCAAACAGCTCCGGGGTTGCCAGATCAATGGCGACGCCGATTTTATCAGCTCCGGCAGCCTTAAAATCCGCAAGGTCTCCCGGTTTCAAAATGGTGGGCGATATCAGCAGGGAGACCGGAACGTCTAGACAGGAACGCAATCGACTGCATACGGTTTTTGTGTCTTTGACCGCGCGTTTATGGGTGACCATGGAGATGCAGATTCGCTTGACGCGATCCCGCCTTGCGGAAATGCGCGCAATGATTTCTTCCAGGCTATAGGTCGGCCAGGTGACGCGGATAAAGCTCTTGCCGTCATAGGAACCGGGCCGTTTTTGGGAAAGACCGCAGTAGGCGCACCGCGCCCGGCAGCCTTCATCGTATGTCAACAGTAAATTGATACAATACAGCTTTGCATTGCGATAGAAAAGTCCCTGTTTAAAACCCAGTGTCATGGCCGCGGCCAGACTCATTCGCATGAATTCAGGGCTTTCCTTTACTTCCGTTGAGGTCATTAACTTTTTTACTCCCTTTTTATTTAATTAATACCTGAATTTTGCACGAGCTGGAAGCTTTCATCTGCAAGGTATTTAAGGGTGAAGCCATAGTGTACTATTGCGAACCCTTAATAACACAGCAGATGGAAGCCTCCAGCTCGCCCGCAGGGTGAAAATTGATGAGAAAAATGGCCTTTTTCCTTTTTTAACTTTTGAGTATTATTTCCGTAATATTAAAT
>Ga0180009_10003948_pt1 | contig 16595 bp, 19 predicted proteins | sample OS_PC_MetaG_FD_123537 | JGI IMG/M metagenome (GOLD analysis project Ga0180009, IMG submission 123537) | Groundwater microbial communities from the Aspo Hard Rock Laboratory (HRL) deep subsurface site, Sweden - OS_PC_MetaG | ecosystem: Environmental > Aquatic > Deep subsurface > Groundwater...
GGGGTGTGGCAACGATTCCTTCTATATTGTGCATTATAAACCAATATCTGTATGATTACTAAAGGGTTATAACCAAAAAAAATCAAGTTTCTGCGACCGTTAACATATAGTCTATTTCCGGACATTCCCTTTCTTCATCTAAAAAATAGGTACCAAATCGATTTATATGTTTTTTCCGATAAGGATTCAAATCTATAGCGATTTCCGGAGTTATTTTTACACCTTCATTTAATAGATCGTTCATAACGGTACTTTGATCGTAAACATTCATAAAGATTAAAGCATTGGCAACCAAATGGCCATATTTTATTATTTTTCTTTGTTGATCTCTTGTGTTTTCGGCAATTATACCCTGATTCCCAAATGTAACAAATTGAATAAAATCATTAAAGGCTTCACTAACTGTGGTGGCATGATTTACTTTACGTCGAAGATCTGGTTTTCTCAAGTATTTCAGAAGATATGCACTCCTAATGACTTTGCCTAATTCTTGAAAAGCAAAATAAAGTTTGTTTTTCCGGCTATAACTTCCTAATCGCCGTAAAATTGTTGATGGCATAATTTTGCCTTCTTGAATTGAAATGGCAATCCGAATCATGTCAAATAAATGTTTACGGATTAGTTCCCAGTCTATTTTTTCTTTTGAGAAAACAGGATCAATATTTATATATGATTCAACATCAGATTTAAAAATTTTAAGGTTTTTCCATTTCGCAATACGTGGCATTAACTTAATTCCTAACAGAAATGACAAGCCAAAAATAGCCAGGCTTTGGCCATGGGTGTCGGAATGTACAGTGTCAGGCTTAATATCTGTTTTATTTTGGAAGAATGGATCTAAAATATGATGCCCCTCGAACACACCACAAGAAATAAACCGAGAGAAAAAAGCAATATAAGTGTCTGTAACATGATAATATCCAATACCACCATAATTCCCATATCGGACATGATATTCTGCCAGCAAATTATTTTCGTATACATCCCATCTGGTGCCATCCGCAGAGACAGAAGATGTATCACCCCAATATTTTGGAAGACTAAACTTATTATACGCGTTGATAAAAATGTCTATGGCATCTTGAAGCATCTTTTCTGTGATATGGCGACGATTTACCCACTCGATCTGTTTCCGATCTAATATCGGCAGAGATCGGGATGTTTGAACAGGGCCGAGATTAAAGCCATAACAAAAATTAGTAACAATATAGCTGGTTATAGGATCTTTCAGTTTTGACTCAAAACCGGATACAGGTCCAAAAACCCGACACCAGTTCAATATTTTTTGTGTATCAATGAGAATATCCAGTATATTTCTCTTGGGCATTCGCTTTGTTATCAATTGAGAGATCGCATCCAGATATTCGGGTTTTGATTTGGCTTTTAGCCTTTTTAGCTTTAGTTCTCCATTTTCATCAATTGAAAATTCCTGATCTTGCGGATATGAGTGATCCAGTTTTTCACCCTCCGAGACCAACAGGCTTTGGAGGTGAAGAATAAAATCATCTACGTCAACAGGAAGTTCAAGCAACTTGCTATAGCGAGAAAGTTTTTTATAGAATTCTTCCCAGGAAATCAGCTGTTTTCTGAAGTCTGAATATTTTTCGCTTCCCTCAACACAAAGATCTGCGCTCTTTAGTTCTTGAGTAATTTGCGAAAACAGGCAGAGTTCAAATTGCCTTCTGTTTATTTGCTTGGGGCGAAGTTTTCGACGCTTCAGGCCAGTTACCAAATACCACCAGTTGTCTGGAATCCATGAGACATTAATTGGCTCGTTTTCGATAGGGAGCCACGGAGTCCTGGACTTTTTGTGAGAAAGGGCAAATGCTATGGCCTTTTCCAAGGATTGATCGGAACTTGTGGAATTAAGATCCAATGAATCAAGAATCTTGAAAAATTTTGTTCGATAATTTTTAAAATACGGCAAAAGAAAACGAAAATAGTTTTTACCCCCATATATCGAATGGCTTTTTGAATATTCAACAAGATTTGGGTTGCTGAAAAAATGACGCTCTATTTTTGTAATCTTTTCTTCTGGTGACTCGTGTCCGGATACACAGTCATGTATATTTTTATAGCTGGTAACAATTGCGTCGGTCGTTTCTTGATTTTTTTCATTGTAATCTTTTAAGGCCTCTCTGCCTTTGTTATGAATACTGCCCAGTTTTTTTATCATAATATCGCAAATATCATCTATTGTGTGGGCAATTGTTACTTTTGTTAATGCAGCGATCAAAGAATATCGTTTTGATGATGTGACAGTACGAACGCGGGCAACATCAAGGGTTTTCGCTTCTACTGCCAGGTGATTTATTTTTACATAAGGTATATCTTCGAATGGGTCAGAAAAACCTGTGGTTTCTCGAAGCCAGGACAATTTATTAATAATGTTGTTTATCTCTTCCAACGTGGCTTTTCCTGCATCCCGCCGGACTTCATTCCAGAGCGATCTCTTTGATTCCGGATCTACTTTTAAAACAGCATTCATCTTTATACGATCTTTTTTGCTAATCCGATCATAAATTTCTTGATAAATTTGCCTGTTGGTTACTGCCCTTGATCTCTTTGCTTCTTTTTCGATCGTGCTAAATGAAGGTAGTTCATAATAATCGTGTATTAATTCGTCAATCCCGCTATTTATAATATCTACAAGCTCTTGTCTTGATTTTGATGCATCTTCCATGGCATTTCTTAAACACTTTCTTGCATCTTTATTAAAGATTTTAACCTTTAAAAATGATCTGATTTTATTTATATGCTGCCTTTTTAGACGTGACTGGTCATAATTTTTTAACATTTTTTTAGAATTGGAAAAATGAATGGCAGTTGCGATATGATTTGCAACTATTAGAGGGACTGATGAGGCTTGGATGAAGTACCCCAACCGCTGAAAGCTTTTTAAAAGCACCAAAAAACAATATCTGGCTTCTTTTGTTCGTGTAAAAGTTTTTGTGTATTCAATTTCCTTGACTGTGGGGGTGTAAAGTCTGTCCAGTTCTTCTGGCTTTATATTTTTAGGGAAATAGGGATATGCGGTTTCTTTGAGTGCCGGCATCTTTTACCTTTTCATCAAGTCTATCAAAAACGTTGGTTTTTGACAGGGTTTTATTTTTTATTGAATATTTGTTCAAATCCGTATAAATTCACTTTCAAAACTTATTGCAAAAACAATCAATCAAAATTCTAAAATAGAACGGGTTTTGATAGCATTATCACAATTTTGAATCAAGAATTAATTAAAAGAGATTCTCATGGGCAAAGACATAGGTTATATACGAGTTAGTACCAACAAGCAAAATCTTCAACTACAGGAAGACAGTTTAAAAAAGATAAATTGCTACAAGATTTTTTATGATGTGGCCAGCGGTGCAAAAGCAGATCGTCCAGGATTACAGGAATGCCTTAACTATATAAGAGACGGCGATACACTCATTGTATGGAAATCTGACAGGCTGGGACGCTCAACAGTTGATCTGTTGAATATTGTTGATGATCTGCGCAATAGAAATATTGGATTCAAAAGCTTGACAGAAGATTTGTTTGATACAACGTCTTCAAACGGAAGGCTTGTGTTTGGGATATTTGCGCTATTAGCAGAGCATGAACGAGACAGGATAAGAGAAAGAACAATGGCTGGTCTTGCTGCTGCAAGAGCAAGAGGGAGAAACGGAGGCCGCCCTAAAGCATTGACAGATGAAAAAGAAACATTAGCCTTTGACGCGTTACAAAACCGAAATAAAAGTGTAAAAGGAATAGCAAAGGGCTTAGGAGTGAGTGAAGCGACCGTTTACCGCTATCAGCGGAAACTTAAAGAGCAGGGTAAACTTAAATGGGCAATTCCAGAAGAATGAAATCGAGAGGCACACTTCGTAACAATGCTTATCGTTACCCCCATTGTAATAGAATTCTTGCAGTGGGGCAAATTGTGATCCTCTGTACCGTTTGAAATGATCCTGTTTTTTTATGACCACAATAAGATAATTACTCAAAATACTCCATACTGCGTGATTTTGCAGGAATTGGTTCCGTACCTCAGGAAGCTGTAACAGTATAAGGGAGATTAACAATATGACATTTCGATTACCCTCGGAAATAACGACAACCAAGGAAAGAATTGAAGATCAGTGGGTGTACACCTTTCGTCATAAGGATTTAGGGGATATCGGACGCATACGGCTGAAAGGCACTGGAAACAACACCATGATCAATCTTGATGTTACCGGTGATCCGGACGATCCTATGACAGCCAAGCGTCGAGAGATCTTCGAGCCGATAGGAATGCGTATAGCCAACCAGATGGAATCCATTGTTGGTGAAGGTACTGAAAAGATTCCCCACACACCCATGCCAACCACAGACAAAAATATAGTTGAAAGCAAAATCATGCCGTGTGAGACGTGTGGTGCCCCTGTTGCTATGTTGATATTCGCGGGAAATACACAAACCCTTGCTAGCCTGGAAGACTATGCGCGGTTGATGTACCAGAAGTATTCAAAGATGAATTTGCCGACTTGGGTTATCGGCGATCTTGCAGAAGATACCCCAGATGCTACTGCCTACATTTTAAAAGTATGGCCCGAACGTGAATCGGTTCGCTGTCTGAGCCCGAATGAATTCAACCCCGAACTTTTCAAGCTTCAGGAATCACATTGCCCTGACAGCTAAAAAAGGACCTGAAAAAACATGAAATCCGCAGATTTTCATAATCGAAACCTGAAGCCAGTTCAATTTAGTGTTGCACAACAGTAAATAATTTGGTATCCTAATTTATATGATAAAAACCTTTAAGCACAAAGGATTAAAACGTTTTTTCACCACTGGAAGTACCGCTGGTATAAATCCTCAACATGCCCCAAGGTTAGAGGAACGATTACAAGCATTACACACTGCCCTTAATATTGAAGATATGGATATCCCAGGATGGAGATTGCACTCGCTTAAAGGTGATCGCGTAGGATTGTGGGCAGTTAATGTAAGCGGTAACTGGCGGGTTGTCTTTGAGTTTAAAGATGGTCATGCCTATGTGGTCAATTATGAAGATTATCATTAGGAGAAATTAAAATGACTATTCAACATAACCCCATGCACCCAGGGGCATTTATTAAGAGAGTATATTTAGATCCTTTTAATATCGGATCTAACGAATTAGCTCGGAAATTACAGGTAAGTCCAGGATTAATAAGCCGGTTAATAAACAGCAAAACCGATGTTTCACCGGCGATGGCACTAAAATTATCTGTTGTACTGGGCAGGTCACCTGAAAGTTGGTTGCTCATGCAAGATAACTATGATCTTTGGAAAGCTCGGCAAGAAATTGATTTAAACAATTATGATATGATTGAATTTGCTGTTTGACGCAAAACACAGAATAATACGTTAGTTTTTTCGACTATAACCTATTAATAATAAAAGAAATATTAATCTATAATGCACAATATGGAAGGAATCGTTGCCACGTCCCGAATTAATAGTCCGAATCGGAGTAACGAAACGCATGCCATCAGCAGAAGCGACTTCACCGCCGCCCCATCTTTTCGCTATAGGCAATGTGGTTTGGTAATCAACAAGCCTGGCATTAGCTCGAACAATTGTTTCTGCCCGAAGGTAATTCTGTTTGACCCAATTCAGACGATGGCGTGTTAATGCAGGTATGTGATGCTTGATTAATGGCTCTATGCCGATGTTGCAAGCCTCTGCCATTAGGACCGCACTAATACTGATAGGCAGGTCTTCAACCCGGGCTTTAGATTCACTTACGTGAGTAAATTCATCGGCAAATCCTGTTTTTGCATGGAGTTCCAATAACACTTCAGCGAGATCTATGGATGGCAATAGCCCGTTAACTTGCTCACTAAGTTGAGTAAGGCTGGATGGTTCATCCAGCCTGTTCAAATTCGTAATTGTCAATGAAGGGTGCTTGCCTGAATGATCAAGATTAACATTGTCGTTATCGTTAAATTTATTGGAGACTTGTTTATAAGTGGTATCCAATTGGTGTATCAATTTAGTAATCGCTTTTTGCGGATTTGCCGGGTGACCAAGGGCTCTACAGACCTGTATTCGTTTGGCCTTCCATTCTGGGCCTCGTAAGAGTTTTGCTCTTGAATCACCCCAACGGTCACTATTTTCAGCATAAATATCCCGTCGTCGGAGGGCATCTTGTAATTTTTCAAGAAAACACAACGTATATCCTCGCTTGCTTACTTGTCCTTCACTATCAAAGACCAACCGTTTCCAAGGTTTGGTAATGATATCAAGCGGCGGTTCCTCTAATATTTGCTTGCGCGATAGACCCATGACAATCAAATAATTAAATGCTCTCATGGTGATTTCTCCTGCCGGTGCAGCCTTGAAATCAATATCGTTGAGTAGCTTTGGTAAAAATCTTCTAACACGGCCATATTGTGCCACCAGCTCATCATGAAAATTGTCGTCATATGGACGAGCCAGATCTTTAACGGTCGTAATCGATTCGGCCAGCTTTTCCTTGGGAATTTGGGAAAAAATTGTTTCTCTCAATTGAGAGCCTTGAGTTCTTTCATTTAGGATTAATGCACAGACTTCAGCTAATGCCAGTGCACATCTATCCAAGTCTTTTAGTGTTCGCAAGCGTTTTTTCTGACCGATTTTTTTTGCGGCACCAGCAATACTGGTTATCAACAAATCCAAAACATCAATGGCCTCATCAAACGCAATAATTTCAAAGATCTTCACATATGCCACCAGTATTGCAATACGTTTTTCATCTGGCATCCTGGCAATTTTGTTTATTGAGGTCATCCCTGCATAACGAGCAAGGTTTTTCAGACGTACTGGTGGTATGTGCGAAAAATCGAGTTCCGCTACACCAAAGGCTTTTAAGGCCTTGAAACGCTCCACAGCAGCATTAAAGGATGGCCCACTGATGGTTACAGGACCTTTTCGATAATGATCAAACATAGAGATTCGCTGCCCATCCGGCACATGTAGAAGGGTCTCAAGATTATCTTTCTGATTGGCAGATGGCAGTGATGCCAAGCGTTGCCACAACAGATTGGATGTTCTCTCTCGAATTTTGGAAATCAGCCTTGTCAGTGTTGAAGCACCTGGTAATAGGACTTTATGCCTGATAAACCAGGCTGTAGCAAAATCGAACATCAAACTTGGTCTTTCATTGCTTATCCAGGCACGAGTATATAACAATCTACTCAAACGAAATGCCCAAAAAGATTCATTAAATTCATTGTACCCGTAGTGTTTACGTATTAATGCAGTGTGTTCACGCTTTGTGGTGTCTCTTTGAGCATAGTCCACCAAAACTGTTATATCTTTAACCAATAATTGTTGTGCAACAAATAACTGTACGTTGGTGGGAATTCTCGTGAAATCCGAGATGAAGGTGCCCAAGAACCTAACCGATGTTAATTGCAGGGCAAAACCGAATCGATTCTGGTCGCCACGGCGATTAGAAATAATGGATAGATCAGTCTCATCAAGATGAAAATAACGTGCTAACTGTAATTCGCTTGGATCACCAAAAAAATGTCCATACCTTGCTTTCTGTTCAGTGGTTAAAAAATCTACTGGCATTGATAATTCTCCTTTGTTTAAAAATTATTTTATCTACTATGTTATAAATTTATGGACACCAAAAATCGGTTGGAATATAGTGTCTATTAAATCTATTTTTAATGCATTAGTAGACATAATGTCTATTAAACGATTTAGGAGATGTTTTTTCGGTCATGAGACTCTTTGGTTACGCTCGGGTGTCTACCAGCCAACAATCACTTGATGTGCAAGTCAAAGCTTTAAAGGAAGCCGGGGTAAAAGAAAACCGTATCTTTACGGACAAAGCGTCTGGCATCCATGCTAATAGGGACGGATTGAACCTATTACGAGTGAAGGTTGAGCAGGGAGACATCATCCTTGTTAAAAAATTGGATCGCCTTGGTCGAGATACTGCTGACATGATCCAGTTGATAAAGGAATTCGATGAAATGGAAGTCGCCATCCGATTTTTGGATGATGGGATTAGCACTGAAGGTACGACGGGCAAAATGGTTGTCACCATTCTTTCTGCTGTGGCTCAGGCAGAACGCCAACGTATTCTTGAACGTACGAACGAAGGTCGTTTAGAAGCTATGGCCAAAGGGGTAAAATTTGGTCGGAAACCCCACATTGATCATAAGAGGGTTAAATTGCTTTATGATGAAGGCGTTGGAGCAACTGATATCTCTATGCAAATGAATATTGGACGTTCAACTGTTTATAAGATATTACAGGATTACAAAAAATGAAAATTGAGAATGCTCTTACCATATTAATAGAACAGGCCAATGGCGATCACGGTGGGTCTTCCCGGTGTGCAATGTTTTTATTGTCGTTGTGGGATGGTGCTACCTACAAAGCGGATCTTCAGGATTTGCTTTATAATGATCAGAAAGTATTTTTAGCAATGATAACCGTCATGGAAACGTTTTATATTAACAACGAACAACTTGATTCTTATGTGACATCTAAACAGATGGGGCCGATCATTGCGGCCTGGGGTAAACAGTTCATGGTTAAAACGGAATAAGGGATATAAAAAATGAAAATTCTTACGCCGGTTCAGTCAGCTTTATCTAACGTTGAGAAAAAAATAAGTCCTTCAGAAATGCTTGCTTTACAGGAACAACTAATACAAGCCTATGCAGCAGGTTTCTATGCTGCCGATCCAAAACCAACGGCTAAGAAGATTCAATCTTCTATTGAAGGTTCAAACCTTTATAGGGAAATAAGGAGTCCAGAACTGGAAACCTGGTTTAATGAACAGAAAAAAAGCTGAAACAGAATAAGGGGAGAGGGAACAAATGTTACCAGGGCGACAACTAATTGATGAGATTGAAAGCCAATTAGACAAGTTGGATGTTTCTGATTGGGAATTGCCAACGGAGTTGGAGCAGTACATACTTGATAACGGTGACGAACTCTTGGAGGAGTGGGAAGAAACCCAAAAGGACTATTCAGACAAACGAGAACAATTAAATTTAATGTTTGATTCTATCCAGAGTGCAGTATACACTAGTATAACAGACCTTGAAAATCGCCTGACTCGCCTTGAGAAGATAAATGACCAGCTGGACGGATTGATCGAATGGGAGGATGAAGATGAAGACGACTAAGAATCCTTAGCGTACGTTTTCGTTCCATTGGACTTCAAACCCCGATTAATTCTAAATAATATATTATCACTTTTTTTTATATTCGTTTCCATATTCCCCAGGCAGTAGGTGATTAATTTTTTTTTGATAGTCTCTTATAGTGATTTAAAGTATCTCTAATAAGTGATTTGAACTTGTGACTTGACCAGGGCTTTTTTATAAAGGTAAATACATCTCCTTGTATGATAGATGCAATCACAGGGTCAATATCTATGTGACCGGTCATAATAATCCCGATTGAATCAGGTTTTTTTTCTTTGACCTGTTCAATAAAAACCGTTCCGAACATTTTATGCATATATTGATCCGATAAAACAATGGCCGGATTGATACGGTTTACCTGGGAAAGCGCTTTGACAGGAGACGTGAATGTCATACTTCTTAATGACTCGTTGCGCAAAAGCCGTTGGATTGCATCAAGCAGCTTTCTATCATCGTCAACAACCATTATGGTTTCAATGTCTTGAACCATTTTTTTCCTTATTAAAGAAACATTAAAATATTCTTTCCAAAGCAGCGATGATAAAGAATCTGTGATTTAAAAAGTACAATTATAGTATCAGTACGAAAAAAAAGTGACGGCATCTGAAAGTTTAGAATAGTAAAATCAAAAAAGAACAATTATAATCACTATTATAGTGATATATCAATGAAGAAATCAAGGATTTTTAGGGTATTTTTTTCACAATAAGTAATCTTTCTTTTTTAGTTCTCGGTAAATTATAAAATTTTGAACATCCTCGGGCCCTGTGTCATTTTAAAAAAATCCAGGCTGGATTAAAAATTACTTTGTGAATACACCGGTCTCCGTTTATAGAGTTAGGCCACTACAAGTAACGTATAAATAGAGCCGAGTTTGAATTATTCCGAGCCCCAATTGATTATTCCTGGTTTATTAACATATAAAGTGAGCCTGAATACTCACGTAGTAATGTTTAATTGGAGCCGGGAAACGACCACTAAATCGAGCCCAGACTTGAACTATTCCGAGCCGCTACACTTAGCGTACGTTTCCGTTCCGTTGGACTTCAAACCCCTATAAAGGTGGATAAAAACGGTAAGTTGATACTTTCACGATATAAGGCTCAAGAGGCACCCGAAGACATTCTTGAGTTGTTTCCACAAAATAAATTCATTTCAATATATGAGATTCTTTTGACAATTCATAAAATAACAGGATACTTGGATTCTTTTGAGCATATCGGAGTCAAATACGGTAGGGATCTCACCGACCAGGTCACCATTATTGCTGGAATTATCGGCTTTGGCTGCAATATTGGGATAAACAAAATTGCGAAACTATCCAGAGAGGTCAACGCAAACAAATTGACAAATGCCATTAAAACAAAGTTCCTCCTCGAACATATTCAAAATGCGAATAATAAAGTTCTGAGTCTTATGGGTGAATTTGAAATATCCAGGCTTTTTAAGAGACACAAAAACAAAACCCATACGGCCAGCGATGGGCAAAAATTTTTATCTACTGTTGATTCAGTTTACGCCAATAAATCATTTAAATATTTTGGCATGAACGATGGATTGGTTATCAATAGTTTTATCGATGATTCATTCAGGCTATTTTATTCAACCGTAATCAGTCCGGCTGAAAGAGAAGCCGCTTATACCATAGATGGTTTACTGCACAATGAAGTAGTTCAGAGTGATATTCATTCTACAGATACACACGGTTACAACGAAATCATTTTTGCCGTCACACACCTTCTCGGCATCTCTTTTGCTCCAAGGATTGCAGATTTTAAAAGTCAATATCTTTACAGCTTTGATTATGTTTCTAATGTGAAAAGGCTTGGCTATATAGTGGTTCCCAGAAGCAAGATCAATACAAAGATCGTAGAGGATAATTGGGATGGAATTTTAAGATTGGTTGCAACGCTTAAAACCAAAGAAGTGACCGCTTCACAATTATTTCGGAGACTTAGTTCATACTCAAGAGAGCATCCATTATACCGAGCGTTAAAAGAGTTCGGAAAAATCATTAAAACTCTTTTTCTTCTAAAATATATTGATGATGTTGATCTTAGAAAACAGATCCAAAAAATGCTCAATAAAATTGAAGGTTCAAATAAACTGGCCAATGCAGTTTTTCACGGTAAAAATAAAGAATTTAAATATGCCGGGAAAAATGAACAGCTTGTAGCCGACGCATGTAAAAGACTTATTGAAAATTCTATTATCTGTTGGAATTATGCATATCTGACAAACCTCATTTCAAATGCAGAATCAAAGGAGCAAAAAGAATTATTGTTACGAACTATCAAAAACAAATCTGTGGTCGCCTGGGAGCATATTAATCTTGGTGGTATCTTTGACTTTTCAAATGAATCGCTGAGCAATGAATACAATTTTGTAAGAGAACACCTATTAAACGTAGAAATTTAACGCTCCCAAAAGATAGATAAAATTTATAGCCGATTTTGGGAAGGGTCAAAACAAACTATCTCTTAATATATCAGTGAGTTGTTCGAAACAGCGTGGGGAATTTGCCCTAAATGTTTAATGGAACCCATTAATGGTACTACGAGAATTCATGTTACAGACGGAGGTTTTCAGAATACAGGAGATCTTCTTGTTGACTACGTAAACAAATACTATGATTCACCTGCTTTTATTGATTCTGTCATAGTTACACATCCCGATGGTGACCATGCAGGTGGCCTCAGAAAACTATTCGATGTTTATGAGATAGGTGAATTATGGATGCTTCGTCCATGGTTGTATGCGGAAGAATTGATTGAGAGATTTAGTAGATTTACCAACATTGACAATCTCATTAAACGATTGAAAGAGTTATACCCAAATCTCGCTGCCTTAGAGGAATTGGCTACAGAAAACGGCGTTAAAATTTATGAACCCTTCCAGGGTGCGAAGATAGGTGACTTCTATGTAATGGCTCCTACAAAAACACGTTATTTAGATCACATCGTGGAATCCGATAAAACGCCTGAAGCGGCAAAGAAAGCACAAGAATCTCTTTCTGAGGGTGGTGTGCTTGGCCGATTGTTAGAAAAAGCTATATCATTTATTCGTGCTGCTTGGGGAATAGAAACATTTCCTGACGAAGACACAAGCCCAGAAAATAACATGAGTGTTGTTCAGTATGCCAATTTATGCGGTAAAAAAATACTATTAACTGCTGATGCTGGGCGAGCAGCGTTATCAGAGGCTGCTGATTTTGCCCCTTATATTGGTCTTTCTCTTCCCGGTATAGATAGAATTCAGGTTCCTCACCACGGCTCTCGACATAATGTTTCTACCACAATCCTTGATAGATGGCTGGGTGAAAAACTCGACTCACCACCTTCAAATGGGAAAGGCCACTTTTCAGCAATAATCAGCGCTGCAAAGAAAGATAAAGATCATCCAAGAAAAACCGTAATACGTGCTTTTATGCATAGAGGGGTTCCATTAAACAAATAGGACGAATTCCCCACGAGAATTTCAGATAAGAAATAGCTCCCAGATTGAATATCTCAAGGCAATACCCATAGCGAAGCCGATCTAAGCAGTATAACCGGCCTTATTTTTTTACCTTATTATATAGGGCAGTTTAATATCTCACAGCAAAGCTTGCACTCTCCCGATACTTGGCAACCCGTTTATCATACATCTGGGTGGTCTTAATCTGAGAATGCCCCACAGTCTTTTGTACCGCTTCAATGGGACAATTATTTTCCAGGGCCTGGGTGATAAAGGTTGCCCGGGCGGAGTGTGGTGTCACGCCGTCAAGCACTGCCAGCTTTGCATACTTATTAAACAGATAGTCAATGGTTTTTCGGCTCAGTTTTCTTTTCTTATCTGAAGTTTTGGGTGAAGGCTTAACCGGTAAAAATAAAAAGCTGTCTTTCTCATTCTCATGACCGGCCATTCTCAAATATTCTCTGAGCGCAATCTGCAGCTCATTATGAATGGCCAGGCGATTTCGTTTACCGCCTTTGACCCAGAAGTCCAGGACATAAAAACCTTGTTCCTGGTAAAAATCTTTGACTTTAAGGGTGCAGACTTCAGACACCCTGCAGCCGGTAAAAAACAGCGTACTAAGAATGGCCTTGTCCCTTATGCCCTGAAGCTTGAACGGGTCTGGTATATCCAGCATCTTCCGGACTTCTTCCGGAGACAATACTTTTGCTTCAACCCGGTCGGAGTTGACCCGCATGCGTCGAATGCCCTGGGCGACATTAATTTTAACCACCTGTTTATCGATCAAGTGATTAAACAAAGAAGAAATAGCAGACAGCCGGTTATTAATTGTTCGTGGACTGTTCCCCTGGTCCTGGAGATATTTTTTGAATGCAATCACATGGCCATGATTAATTTCTCGTAATTCTTCCGGAGAAGAGATCCCGATAAAGGATAAAAAAGAATGAATGGCTTTATCATATGTTTCAATAGAATTGTTAGAATTAAAATTGGCTTTCCACAGCAATTCTTCCGGGATTTGTTGGAGCGCTTTAAAAACAGAAACGTTTTTTTGTGATCCGGATATAAGATCTTGATTCATTTTTTATCTCAGCTTATTTTCGGGTTCATTCTTGAAGTCACAAATTGTGATATCAAGTTTGAATTTAACCTTACTTAAGAGAGAAAAATATTGCAAGACTTTTTGTTGGACATAATGCCTTTTATGTCTAACTAAAAATTGCCGGGAAAAGAGAGCAGAGAAAAACAAAAAATATTTGGATATTTGACATAAGTCTGTTTTTGTAATATCATAAGATTAAATTTAGACTTTAAAGGAGTTTTAAAATGTCAGCACCAAATTTAATCGAACCGGAACCAAATCTTACCCAAATGATTAAATCAATAGAGGACGGTTTGCCGATTTCTAATTTTAAAAAACTTCGGGATAGTTTGGATTTGCCGGACAAAGATCTTGCAAAATATATCAGAATTCCAAAAAGCACTTTGGCCATTAGAAAAAAAAGAGGAAGATTTTCATTTGAAGAGTCTGAAAGGCTTTTTCGGATACAACGTCTTTTTAGAAAAGCCCTTGATGTTTTTGAGGATGCCGACCTGGCAAAAAAATGGTTGAAAGAAGATGCATATGGATTGGGAGACATATCGCCGCTTGAATATGCTGCAACGGAAATTGGCGCAAGGGAAGTCGAAGACCTGTTGGGTCGTATTGAACACGGAGTGTTCTCTTAATGGACATCATTTCATATCGCGTAGTAAAAGAAAAATATTTGGATTTTGTCTTTGATGGTGAAGGTGCAAGGCTTTATGGCGGGCGGTGGAACAGCAAAGGTGTGCCTGTCGTTTATACATCAGACTCCCTGGCCCTATGCTCACTTGAAATATTTGTGCATCTTCCATCATATACACTATTAGCAGATTTTGTTTATATGACGATGGTTTTTGATTCTAAATTGGTTACGGATGCCCTTTTAATTGAAGGATGGGATGAAAGACCGATTTCAAAAGTTTCTCAAACTATTGGAGATCAATGGATCAAAGAAGGCCTTTCTGCTGTTTTAAGAGTTCCCAGCGTGATAATGCCCGATGGCCATAACTACCTTATCAATATTAACCACCCGGGCTTCAAGAAAATTAAAATCGGCAAGCCGCAACCTTTAACTTTTGATCCAAGGTTTAAAAAATAATTCAATTGGGAACCTGAAATAGAACAGGAGTTCATATGATAATACAAACACCGATTCAAAAGATTTTTGAAAATGCTAAGAAAAAATTAACCGAGGAAGAGATATTTGAAATTCAAAAAGAAATGATCAATACTTATGCAGAAGGATATTTTGAGGCAGGTGGCGGGAAAAAAAATTTTAAACGAATTCTTTTACATTCTAAGCTTCTAAAAGATATCTATAATGATAAAATTGTGTCCTGGATCAAAAAAAATTGCGCCAATTAGGGGTTTCATCTGCTGAATTAGCGAGACAAATTAAAGTGCCCGCAAATAGGATTTCTCAAATAATTTCCAGGAAAAGATCAATCTCTGCTGATACAGCATTACGGCTCGGCAAGTGGTTTGGAACTGGGCCTAAATTGTGGCTAAATCTGCAACAAGCATATGATTTAGATGTTGCCCAACTCGAAATTGGCTCAAATCTTGAAACAATCCGTCCGTATGAAGCTGCGTAGAAACCATTGCGATATAGGGTTGTTTATTTTATTCCAGTGCTATTTTTTAAAAGAGTGGTTATCTTGCGTGAAATCGCAGCTATGTTTTCATTGGGCCAGAAAGGAGATATCTATGAGTTCACAAGCCCTTAAAAAAGAAATCGAATCCCGCATTGTGAGAATTAAAATGACGGATGGATCGCTGGTAAATGGACAGGTCAATATCCTTAGAGAACCAGGGCATGATCGTTTGAGTGATCTTGTTGTCAATAACAATGAACCGTTCCTGGTTGTGTTTGACGCAACTCTTTATGATGGTAAAATTGATAATCCAGTAAAGCATAAAACTATTTTTATCAATAAGAGTCACATAATTTTTGCATACCCAAATGAGGACCAGGAGTAAAAAAATGAAGCGTTTGCCCCAAAATATCAGGATAGGAACGTGCAGTTGGAAGTATGACTCATGGAAAGGTCTTCTTTATTCTGATGATGTAGGCAAGAATTATCTTTCCGAATACTCCAAGCATTTTAGTATCGTCGAAGTTGATCAATGGTTTTGGGGGTTATTTGGTGATAAGATCGTGATGCCAAAGCCTGAAGTCGTTTCTGAATATGTTGCATCAGTTCCCAAGGATTTTCGATTCAGCATTAAAGTTCCAAATGCCATTACACTGACACACAAACATGGTAAAGGGCCACTGGAGGCTAATCCTCATTTCCTGTCCAATGAATTGATGGAGGATTTTATTGAACTACTTGAACCAATGTCAAAGCAGATCAATTCCCTGATATTCCAGTTTGAATATCTAAACAAACAAAAAATGCCTGACCAATTAACTTTTCAGAATCAGCTTGAAGCATTTTGCCAGAAATTACCTCCTAAATTCCACTACTGCATTGAGATCCGGAATCAAAATTATCTGAATAAACCATACTTTGAATTTCTTGAATCCATGAAACTTTCACATGTATTCCTTCAGGGATACTGGATGCCACCTATCTTTGAGATTTACAGACGGTTTCAGGAATACATCAAACGCCATACTGTTATTCGCTTGCATGGCCCTGACAGGAAAGGCATTGAACACCAGACTGATAATAAATGGAATGCCATTGTTGACCCCAAAGACGGTGAACTGCACAAGCTGAAAATAATGATCCATGATTTACTGGCAAGAGAAGTTAAAGTGACACTGAGTGTGAATAATCACTATGAGGGGTCAGCACCACGGACTATTGATCGGCTTTTAAACTTGTTTTAAAAACGGCTTTTTGGTACCTGTGTTGTACGCTTCAAATATTAAAAAGTGA
>Ga0180009_10003949_pt1 | contig 16594 bp, 15 predicted proteins | sample OS_PC_MetaG_FD_123537 | JGI IMG/M metagenome (GOLD analysis project Ga0180009, IMG submission 123537) | Groundwater microbial communities from the Aspo Hard Rock Laboratory (HRL) deep subsurface site, Sweden - OS_PC_MetaG | ecosystem: Environmental > Aquatic > Deep subsurface > Groundwater...
AAAGATCGGGTCCGCCGATTGGGCCGCCGCGGGCGCCAGGAGCATCAGGCAGACCAGTCCGGCAGCCAGAAAGCCTGGAATGGACGCCTTCGCCGCCGAGTGCACTATATGGATACGGCTCATGTGATATCGTCCTGAATCGAGGTCCGGGACATGGCCCCCTGCATTCGAAGCGGCCTGGATCATCCCGGGCCGGATCGGGCGGCCCCTGACCTGGAGTATAAATCAAAACGCCCCTCGTTGGAACCCCGGCCTGCCGGCCTGGAAAGGGATTCATGACCATCGACTACGTACACGGGTATACGCCGCGCGAAAACACGAGACTGATCGACCAGGCCACGACGCTGACCGACCTGCTGCATGGCGACACGGTCTATCCTCCCGGAAGCCGGGTTCTGGAGGCCGGATGCGGCGTGGGGGCCCAGACGGTCACCCTGGTAATAAACAGCCCCGAGGCCCAATTCACGTCGATCGACATATCCGAGACCTCCCTGAACGAGGCCCGCCGCCGGCTGGCCGAAACCGGGTCGGACAACGTATGCTTCCAGTGCGCCGATATCTTTCGGCTCCCCTTCCTGCCGGAAAGCTTCGACCACGTCTTTGTCTGCTTCCTGCTCGAACACCTGGCCCAGCCCGAAGAGGCCCTGCGCCGCCTGAAAGCCCTCATCCGGCCCGGCGGGACCATTACCGTCATCGAGGGCGACCACGGCTCGGCCTACTTCCATCCGGACGATCCGGACGCCCACCGGGCGATCCGGTGCCAGGTCGAGCTTCAGGCCCGGGCCGGAGGCAACTCGATGATCGGCCGCCAGTTGTACCCGCTGATCACGGGCGCGGGCTTTGACCGAGTGAACGTCTCGCCGCGCATGGTCTACGTGGATTCCAGCCGGCCGTCGCTGGTCGAGGGGTTCACCCGGAACACCTTTACGGCCATGATCGAAGGCGTCCGGGACCCGGCCCTGGAACTGGGCCTGGTGGACGAGGCGACCTGGACCCGGGGCATCGCCGCCCTGTACCGGACCGCCGAAGCGGACGGCACGTTCTGCTATACCTTCTTCAAGGGCGTCGGCGTCCGGTCCGGGGCGGCCGCATCCTCTTGACCCCGGCCGGGCCGGGCAAGGGTGCGTTCAACCCGGACGGACGCGCCGGTTCAGCCTGGACAAAACCAGGCCGCAAACGGCCATGAGCCCCACGGTCAGCGCGGCCCAGGGGACCAAGACGCTCATATGGTCCATGGCTTTGACGTTGACGATGAAATCGTGCATGACCCCGGCCCCGACAAAAAAGGGCCAGATGGCCAGCAGGTTCCGGGTGAGGCTGAAGACCGACTGATACAATATCCCGACGAAGAACAGCTTCAAGGCCCCCTGCCACGGATCGGCTTCCAAGGGAAGCTGGGTCCCGGCGTGCCACAAGACGTAAACCGCCGAGGTGACCAGGATGGCCGGGATGATGCCGAAGGCCTTTTCCAGCCGCAGGTGGATGAAGCCGTAATAGAGAAACAGTTCGAACAGGTTCCCGGTCAGCAGGACGAACATGCCCCGGCCCAGCAGGACGGGATCGATGCGGCTCGGATCGGCCTGGGACAGGGTCTGTCCCACCATCATGGCCCCCAGGGCCAGGTTCAGGACCAGACTCGATTTCCAGCGTTCCCGGGTCAGCCCCATGGCCGACGGCCCGGCGCGTTCGACCATCAGGGTCCAGGCCCAGGGCAGGGCGAATCCGAGTCCGGCCCAGATGAAGACGAAGGTGACGACGCGGCCCGGCCAGGAACCGTGCGGCAGCAGGAGCAGGAGCAGGCTGAGGAGAAAAGCGGCCAGCCCCGCGGCCAGGGCCGCCCAGGTGTGCCGGGTCGGCTGCCAGCGGAAGTTGAAGGCCTGTTTGCGGCGGACGATCAGGGCGGCGGCCATGGCCAGGGCGGCCATGATGATCAGGGGCGTCATGAGCGGTTTCTCCTTTTTATACAATCCACAATATTCAATCTTGTATATATAAGATGATCACCTTTCTGAAAACTTGCCGGGGGGGAAGCCCGCCAACCAAACAAAAGGATTCTTTCCTGCATGTCGAACATGCCCGCGGCTCGCCGGGTCAGGATTCGACCTGGTAGTGCGGCTGCCGCCTCAATAAACCCCGGAAAGCACCTGGTCCAACACCTCCCGGGTCCACTCCAACTCGGCCTCCAAATGGGCCAGGCTGTGGTCGAAAATGGCCCCGGCCACTCGGGGGACCTCCCCCCGGGCCATGTTTTCGTCCTTGTGACCGGCCAGGTGGTCCCGCACCGCTTCCAGCCAGGTCAGCTTTTGGGCCAAATAGTCGGCCACCTCCTCACGGGGCAGGGAATCGATGAAAAAAAGGCCCAGGTCCAGAATGAAATGCTGGCGCTGGGGCCGGGTCCAGACCTGTCGCAAAAGGTTGAGGAATTCGGCCCGGCCGGCCGGTGTGATTTCGTAGATGCTCCGCGAGGGCCGGCGTCCCTGGCGTTCGGTGGCGATCATGTCGACAAAGCCTTCGTCGGCCAGCTTGCCCAGGGCGAAGTAGATGGAGCCGAAGGCGATGTCGGTCCAGTCGCCCATGTGTTCTTCGATCATTTTTTTGATTTCGTATCCATGGAGGGGCTGGTTCCGGAGCAGGCCGAGTATGACGAGTCGAGTGGACATGGTTTGCGGGCCGGCCTCCCTTAAACCCGGATTTTGCAGTTGTCTTCTACCGCGGCGTCGAACTGCCTGCGGCAACGCTCGTTTCCCGATTTCCGGCCGCGACGTATCCAGCGGTACGCCCGCGGCCCAAAATCGGTCCAACTTCGCGTTTCGCTATGCATTTCGACGCCTCGCCACCAACTCGTCTGCAAAATTCGGGATAAATAGCTTTAATATACAAGCTTGTATATACAGTGGCCTCGACCGCATGTCAAGCCCGAAATGCTCCCCGGCCATCACCGCCCATTCGAAATGGCGGCGGACGCATTCGTCGAAGCCGGGGCCAAGACGCCGACATTGTGTTGACCGTCACCGCGATCCGGGCTAACATAACCTGACACGGTCGCTATACCGCTTCGTTCATCCAGGGGGCCTTGGCAAAGAAACGAGGCGGAAACGCGTTCATCATCCATTTGGACTTGAGCGAACCAGGTCCCAGACTTGTCAGCCCCGGACGAGCTTTTCTTTTAAGGCTCGATTGATTGATGGAAAAACCGAACGATCTTCCGGCTGAATTCCGGGAAACCGAAGCCGCCCTGCTGCGGTCACGGGTCTGCCTGCTGCTGCTGGTGGGCGGCCTGGTCTTCGCCGCCTTCGGGATCGTGGACTACCTGGTTTTCCCTTTTTATTTCAAGTCGTTCATTGTATACCGCCTGGCCGCCGCCCTGGTCTGCCTGGCCTTGTTCGTCCTGGCCTGCTTCCGGGACCTGGGCCGGTGGAATTTCCCTGTCGGAGCGGCCGCCTTCTACGTAATGGGCGCCGTGGTCATCAAGATGGTCATCGACCTGGGGCCTTCGGGCGTGATGTATTCGGTCGGCCTGAGCGTCCTGCTGTTGGTCTTCAACGTGATCATGATCGCCGAGGTCAAGTGGCTGGCCTTTCACAGTCTGGTCCTCTGCCTCGCCTTCTTCGCCCTGGTCCCGAAATCCGACGATCCGACCATCAGGACCCTGTATGTCAGCAACCTGATCATCATCGGCTTCACCCTGGCCATCCTGCTGTCCGTGGCCTGGATCAACCGGCAGTACCGGTACCGCGAGTTTTTGGCCCTGCATGGGCTGCGGGAGGCCCGGGCCGAACTGAACCTGTCCAATTCACGGCTGCGGCAGGCCCTCAAAGACGCCCAAACCCAGTACCGCCTCATCGTGGACCGGGCCAACGAGGCCATCACCGTGATTCAGGACGGGCGGTTCGTCTTCTGCAACCCCAAGGGCCTGGAAATCACGGGCTTCCGGGCCGACGAAATCACCGGTTTTCCGGTTTCCGGACTGCTGCCGCCGGATGACCCGCCGCTATTTGATGATTCATGGCCCGCGGGGCGGGAGGCAGGGGATGAGGGGCTCGTGCCGCGGACCTTCAGAATTTTGGACCGCCAGGGCCGGTCCAAGTGGGTCGAAGCCACCGCCGCCCGGCTCGACTGGGCCGGCCGGCCCGCCGCCCTGATCATGTTTTCCGACGTCACCCAAAAAAAGGCGGCCGAAAGATTGCTCCTGGCCAGCGAGGAACGCTACCGCAAGCTCTTCCTGAACTCCCCGGACGTCATATTCACTTTATCGGCCGAGAGCGGCGCGATCATCTCGATCAACCCGGTTTTCGAGACCATTACCGGATGGCGGGTCGAGGGCTGGATCGGCCGGCCTTTCCTGGACATCCTGAACCCCGACGACCGCGAGTTGGCTGAAGCCAATTACCTGCAAGTCCTCGGCGGCCAGTACACCGCCCCTTTTGAAATACGCGTTCTGACTCGAAACGGCGAGTACAAGGTCGGCGAGTTCATCGCCGGACCGGAAATGATCGACGGCCGGGTGGTGGGCGTATTCGGCTTCGCCCGGGATATGACCGACCACATCCGGGCCGAGGAGGAGGTCCGGGCCTCGCTGAAAGAGAAGGAAATCCTGCTCAAGGAAATCCATCACCGGGTCAAGAACAACCTGACGGTGATCTCCAGCCTGATCAACCTCCAGTCCAGACAGATCGACGACCCCGGCCAGGCCGAGACGTTCCGGGACCTGACCCACCGCATCCAGTCCATGGCCCTGATCCACGAGATGCTCTATCGGTCCGCCAATCTGGCCGACATCGACCTGACCGATTACGTCCGGAACCTGCTGGAAGCCCTGACGGGCGCGTACTCGAACCCCCGGATTCGGACGGTGGCCAATGCGCGGGCCGGGGGCCTGTTCCTGGACCTGAACCAGGCCATTCCCTGCGCCCTGGTCCTGAACGAACTGGTCTCGAACGCCTTCAAGCACGCCTTTCCGGGCGACCGTGCCGGCCGGCTGGAGATTACCACCGGCCGAAACGACGACGGCCGGTTATGGGTGGAGGTCCGGGACGACGGAGTGGGTTTTCCCGAGGGCCTTGATTTTCGCGATACCCGGACGCTGGGGCTTCAACTGGTTCGGGACCTGGTCGAAAAACAGCTTCGGGGCCGGGTGGCCATGGCTTCGGGTCCGGGCACGACCTTCACCATCGAACTATAGCCCGTTTTCCATTTCAGTCCGGGTGTTTCCTCAGGACCACCTCCATGGAATACTCGCCGTCGCTGTGGACGTCCGGATCGTCGATGGTGTGCCCCTCGTCGCGGACCGCGGCTTCGAGCAGGTCGTATCCGGACAGGGTCCGTTCGATCAGGGGTATCAGGCCCAGGGTGTCCGGGGGGTCGTCCCGGTCGAGCAGGAAAAAGCGGCGGTGGTCCGGGTTCCAGCGGGAGGGCAGGCGGGTCTTTTTTTCGTACAGGTCCCGGTGGGGCAGGTAGATGATCAGGTAGCCGCCGGGCCGGATCACCCGCCACCAGTTGATCAGGGCCACGTCCGGCCGGTCCAGGTCCTCGAGGGTGTGGGAGGAGTAGACGAAATCGAACCGGTTGTCCGGGATGGCGGCCAGAAGCTGGGCGTCTCCGTCTTCCACGTCCCAGCCCTGGCAGTTGTCGGCCAGAACGTCGCCCCCGAACCCCACGTCGATTCCGCTCCCCTGACAGTACTTGTCGAAAAACCCGGCCCGGACCCTTCGGGGCCGGGCCCTGCGGGTCTCGCTGATAATCGGCCGGCCGATCATGAGTTCCATACTGGCGATCAGGAAGGCGGTCTTGAGATGCCAGAGGGGCGGCCCGTCCGGCGAGGGCTCCTCGACCAGGCCGGCCCGCAGAAGGGCGGCCAGGTGCCGGGAGGCCGTGTCGGTTTCGATCTCGGCCAGGAAAGCGAGGTCCTCGATTGAACGCCCCCGTTCCTTGAGGGCGTCGATGAACAGAAGGCGGGTCTCGTGGGCCAGGGCCTTGGCCACTTCGACCCGGACCCGGTTCAGCTCATGAATTCGACTGCGCATGTTTCACCTTCGCCCTTCCGGGACGGCCCGGTCAAAGAGGTGCGGGGCGCGTTTCAGGGACCGGCGGCGGCCTGGATGAAACAGCCGCCGAACCAGCCCAGGCTTTCCGTTGATTGGCTCCGGGCGTCGTCGGTTTGCGGCCGGGTGCTGAAGTTCCAGGCGTACTCCCGGGGCAGGGCCGCGCCGTCCCGGTCGGTGGCCGTGGTGGAGATCACGACGCGGTGGTCCCGGCCGGTGTCCAGGCCGCGTTCCGGAACAAACGTGGCGGTCAGGCCGTCGCCGCTCAGCCGAACGGTCCCCTTGACCGTGCGCCGGGCCGGATTGACGGACTCGGTCGTCAAGCTCAAGGCCCGGCTCAGGGAAGCGGCGTCCATGGCCTGGTTGAAGATCATGGTGATGGGAGCGCCCGGGTCCACCCCGGCGGCATCCGGCGCCGGCGTGCGGGAAACCATGGTCGGCGCGAAGTAGAGATAGGTTCCCTCGCAGGCGACGTTGGCCGAGGTGTACTTGAGGCGCATGTAGCCCTGCTCGCCCCAGCCTTCCCCCCACGAGTTCCTGAGAATCCAGTAGCCCGCGTGGTCCGGGTCCCCGTTGTCGTCCCAGCCGACCAGGGCAATGATATGATTCGTGGAAGTGAAATAGCAGGGGTCGGTGTCGTCGCAGGTCTTTTTCGAGTCCTCATAGATGCCGCCCGTGTAAGCCTCGAAGGCCGAGCCGACCCAGACCGAGGCATCCACCGCGCCGTAAACCAGGATGGCGGTCTTGATGGCCTCGATGTCGTTGCAGCCGATCCGGCCCCAGGTCCGGAAGGGGATGGCGGCCCCGCTGTACGGACAGTCTCCGGGATCGTCCTCCTGGTACGGAAAATTCGATCCGGGAACGGCCCCAACCCGGGTCAGGGCCTCGAGTTCCATGTAGTCGTAGTCCGAACCGTCGCAGCCGTAAAAATGGGGGTAGTACGGGGAGAGCCGTCCCAGACACCAGATGATCCAGCTTTCGGAAAATTCGGCCCGGGATTCGTCGTAAAGACCCATGGCGTAGTTGTAGGCGCATTCCGCGGCGGCCGAAGCGCCGAAGGCGTAGCAGGACCCGCACAGGCCCTGGTCCTTGATCGGGCCGATGTAGGAACGCCCGTCGACGTCCCGCCAGTCGAACCGGCCGGGCAGGGCCCGGCCCAGGTGGGCGGCCAGGGGGCCCATGTCGGGGGGCTCTGCTTTCGCGGCGGGTCCCGCCGGTCGGCGGCGGCCGAGGAGCCGGGCCTTGTCTTCGGGCGGCAGGTCGAAGACCCAGGTGTGTCCCACGGTGAACTGATATCCGTAGTTACTGATTTTTTCCTGAATTTCAGCAAGAGTGTCGTCGGCCTCGAAACGCAGGGCCTCCCGGGCGGCAACGGCCCCGGAGGCCAGGAGCAGGACCAGGGCCGAGGCGGCGACGAGCGCACCGATCAGCCGGGATCGCCTCGGCCCCTTCTTCATTTTATGCTCCCCGGTCCGTTCATCAGGGTCCCCATTCCCGGGCTGGCCAAGCACAAGGGAAGGATGAAAATGGATTTGCTCCACATGGGTCAAACGAACGCCGGGCTCTTCGAATCGTCAACCCCTCGAAGGAGCATATCCAGGCTTGAAGGCGCGGCCTCGAGGAAGGAGGCCCCGGCCAATATCCATAACTGTTCGAGCCTTTGGGCAGCCAGGACGCCTGGCTACTGAATGCGGCCCATACGGGACCAGCGAACGCCCCAACCGTCCGGGTCCCAGGACCAGTAGATGGCCACGGCCCGGCCCCGGACGGCTTCGAGGTCCACGAACCCCCAGTACCGGGAATCGAAACTGTGGTTCCGGTTGTCGCCCATGACGAACAGCTTGCCGGGCGGCACCCGGACCGGTCCGAAGTCGCCCTTCGGGGCCGCCGGGTCGTACCGGCCCGGATCGTCGGCCAGGGGGCGGCCGTTGACCCGCAGCCTGCCGTTCCGGGTTTCGACCGTGTCCCCGGCCACGGCCACGACCCGCTTGACGTAGTCCTGGCCCGGGGTCGGCGGCGCGTCGAAGACCACGACATCGCCCCGTTCGGGCTCGGCCACGGGAACGAGCACCCGGCCGGTCCAGGGCATCTTCAATCCGTAAACGGGCTTGAGCGCCAGAATGCAGTCTCCTTCCTGAAGGGTGGGCCTCATGGACCCGGAGGGAATCTCGAAGGCCTCGACCACGAACGTCCGTACAAACAGGGCCAGAAAGACGGACATGAGAATGATTTCGGTCCACTCCCGGAGTGGACTTTTTCTTCCGGCCCGGCCGGCCGAAAATTTGAAAGCAGATTTAGCGCGCATCCGGTTCTCCCGACCGATTGGAATTATTTTTTTCATTTTACGGCCCGAGCGATTGGCGAGTCAAGACATCTCGGCCTTTTGCAGGAACTATTCAGTCCTGTCGCGGCCTGTGGCCTCAGGACTCCGGCCGGCGCCTTTTCCATATATAGTCAGGGACTCGGCGCCGGAGTCGTCCTTCGGCCAAAGGCCCCGCTGGCGGCTGAAAAATGATATGCCCGATTCATGGTAATGGTTACCTTGTGTAAAATAACCGGCCAACAGGGCCCGTTGAAAGGGGGCATTTTGATGCCGCCCGCACCCTCTGTAACTTTCCTGTTTGACAGCACATGTTGCAATCGTTATGATCGAGCGGATAATCCGTGTGCTTTATCAAGCCGAACGTCTCCCTTTGAGGCGGACATGAGTATTATTAGCCGGCTGTTGTTATTATTCGGGATCGGAGCCTCGGCCGAGATTCTCACCAAGAAGGCCATGGGCCTGGCCGGCCGGGAGCGGGTCATGGAGTCGGTGGAGGCCTTTAAGGAGGCTCTGGCCCAGGACCCGCTGTACGTGCCGGCCTACGACGGCCTGGGAAAGCTGTATTTCCGCATGGGTTTCCGGGACCAGGCCGACCGGGAATTCGCCATTGCCGACGGGCTCGACACGCTACGCATCGACCCGGACAACCTGGAAAAGGGCCTGAAGATGGGCCGGGCCATGATGGAAAAAGGGCTCCATCAACTGGTCGTCACCCACACCGAACACCTGCTCAAACTGAACCCGCGGCACGCCGACCTGCTCAAGATGCTGGGCCTGTCCTATAAAGCCCTTGGCAACGACAGCCGGGCCCGCCAGCTCCTTCAAACCGGGCTGGAACGCTGGACCAGGGACCCGGATTTCTACCTTCACCTGGGGTCGCTCGAACTGCGGTCCGGCAGCAAGGAGGAAGGGGAGCAGCTGACCCAGATGGCCAGGCTGCTGGGCCGGATCGTGGCCGACCCCGTGGACGCCGCTTCGCGGGTGACGCTGGCCCGCTATTTCATCAAGCGCCGCAAGTTGAGCGAAGCGGCCGAATACATGCGCCAGGCCGTGGCCATCGAGCCCAACAACGCCGAATACTGGCTCGAGCTTGCGGAGACCTACATCGAATCGGGGTCTTCTCCGGCCGCCGCGGACGCCTTTAGAAAAGCCACCCGCCTGATACCGGCCGATCCTCGCCCGCAAAAAGGCCTGGCCCGGGCCTATCTCCAATTGGGGCGGACGGAGGAGAGCCGGGCGGCCAAAGAGCTGGCCGCCGTGCTGGAAGGGGGCCAGGGGGAAGCGGAAAATGCGACCAAGGGCGCCCGTTTCATCAAGTACCTGCTTTCCATCAACGAGTTCGAACGGGCCGAATCCGGTCTGCGGGACATGCTGGCCAAATGGCCGGACAGCCTGGACTTGAAACTGATCCAGGCCCGCCTGCTTTACAAGGACCAGAAGTTCGAGGAAGCCCTGGCCATGCTCAAGACGGTGGTCCAGGAAAAGGAAAAATCGGCCGAGGCGCATATCTGGATGGCCATGTCCTATCAGCGCCTGGGCGATACCATGTCCGCCCTGGCGGAAGGCCAGCTGGCCATCCGCCTGGCCCCCAAAAGCCACGTGGCCCACAAGGTATTAGGCGATATCTACCGCGAACAGAAGAAGTTCAGCATGGCCGAAAACGCGTACGAAACCGCTGAAAACCTGAAATCGGCCAAAACCAAAAAATAAAACGCCAGGGGGCGGAGGTTTCGAGACCGCCCGGGGAACCCCGTTGATCATGTGACATCGCCGACGGGTTGCGTGGTCCGGGCGGGGCGCCTTGGACTCTCGAACGGAGGCAGCGATCCATGGAATGGAAAGACGACGACATGAGCATTCTGGTCGTCGATGATTCCAGGATCGTCGTGCGTTTCGCCAGCCGCGTGCTCTCCGACATGGACCTGCCCATTTTCACGGCCGACAACGGACGGCAGGCCCTGGACCGGCTGCGGGAGCACGCGGCCGACCTGGTCATCACCGATCTGATGATGCCGGAGATGGACGGATTCGAACTCATCTCCCGTCTTCGGGCCGACGAGCGTTTTCAGGACGTCCATATCATCGTCCTGACGGCCCTGGACCAGGTGACGGACAAAATCCGGGCCCTGGAACTGGGGGCCAACGACTACTCGGTCAAGCCCTTGGAGGCCGGCGAGCTTCGGGCCCGGGTCCAGGCCGGCATCCGCGAAATCCGCCTCAAGAAAGCCCTCAAATCCGCCCTCAAGGCCCTGGACAATGAGCTGCGCATGGTCGGCCGGCTCCAGCAACGCCTGCTGCCCCGGGGACTGCCGCAAGGCGAGCGGGTCCGTTCGGCTGTTTTCTACCGGCCCTGCAGCCGGGCCGGCGGCGATTATTACGATCTGTTCACCGACGACCGGGGCCGTCTGTTCTTCACCATTGCCGACGTCTCCGGGCACGGCGCTTCGGCGGCCGTGTTGATGGGCATGGTCCGGGCCCTGCTCAAGGTCCTGACTCCGGAAGGCGAATCCGCGGCCCGGATCGTCGAGCGCCTCAACGGCGCGCTGCTGGACAACATCGGGTCGGACCCGGAATTCGTGAGTTTTTTTCTGGGCCTGTTCCACCAGGACTCGATGCGCCTGAACTTCTGTTCGGCCGGCCATGGGGACATGTTCCTTTTGGGGCCGGGACCGGGGCGGGTGTTCCGGCTGCCGGCCGGCGGCACGGTGCTCGGTTTTTTTCAGGGCGCCTGGGAAGACGCCTTTCTGGCCCTGGAACCGGGCCAGTGCCTGGTCTTGTATACCGACGGGCTGACCGAAGCGGTCGATTCCCGGGAGCGGGAGTTCGGTCGGGACCGGCTGGAAAAACTGCTCACGGGTTGGGACCCGAGCCGCGACCCGGCCGAACTGGTGGACTTCATCCGGGCCGAGGTCGAAGCCTATGCCGGGGGCGTCGAGTTCGCCGACGACATGACCCTCTTCGTCATTCAGTTCCGCTGAAGCGGGTTCCGGCCCGGGATACGGCCGGCCGCCTTATTTTTCAGACGCGATATGGCGGACAGTCCCGCCCATTCCCGGTATTCCCCATTTCCCGGTTGATCGCTTGACAAAATCATTAACAACCGTATAATCGCGATGTCCGCCATCGGCGGATACGGGATTACATAATCCCGTTTCTTCCCATCGCGCCGCCGTGAGCCCTTCGTCGAGCCCCCTTCTAGGCGGAGGACCACTCACGGCGGCCCCTCTTTCGGGAGCGCGCCGCCGCTTTTTTCCGGGAGCGCGGCCCGGGCCGGAGAGTTCGTCCGGTTCAGGGCCGGGGAGAAAGAAGATTCGCAACCACGTCAATACATGAGCATATTACCGGGACGGCCCGCGGGGTCCGATCCGGAGACCGGGCCGGCGGGAATCTTCCGCCCTGGCCTCGGTCCTTGACTTTTCCACCTCTTACTCATTATCTTTATCAGGGGGGATGGCTGTCTCGCCGGCCGTCTCGAAAACCGGAGCATGGCCTATCTGATAAAAGATTTCAGCCGGCTGGCCGGCAAGGCCATTCACCGGTACCGGATGATCGAGGACGGGGACCGCATCCTGGTCGGGCTGTCCGGCGGCAAGGACAGCCTGGTCCTGTTGCGCTATCTCCAGGACCGCCGGGCGCGGGTTCCCATCGACTATCAACTGGTCGCGGTCCATTTGGATATGGGTTACGAGGACCCGTCCGAGACCGCGGCCCTGAAAACATTCGCGGCCGGTCTGGGGCTGGAGCACCATTTCGAGGTCACCGGGTACGGGCCGTTGGCTCATTCCGAGTTCAACCGGGAAAACCCGTGTTTTCTCTGCTCCCGCCGGCGGCGCCAGCGTCTTTTCGAACTGGCCCGGGAGTACGGCTGCGCCAAGGTGGCCCTGGGGCACCACCGGGACGACCTGATCGAAACGCTGCTGCTCAATATCTTCTACAGCGGCGAGATCAGCACCATGCTTCCGGTCCAGCCGTTTTTCAACGGCCTGTTGACCCTGATCCGGCCCTTATGTATGGTTCCTGAAGACCGGATCGCCAAGATGGCCGCCGCCTGGAAGCTTCCGATCACGGCCAGTCACTGCCCCAGCAGCGGCCGATCCCGGCGCGGCGAGGTCGGGGCGGTCATCGACCGGCTGGCCCGGGCCAACGACAAGGTCCGGGGCAACATCTTCCGGGCCCTGAGCAATGTGCGCCCGGACTATCTGCTCGGGGTGAAAGCTTCGTCGGCCCCGGCCAATCAAGAGGGGCGGGCCGGGATATCGATCTTCAACCGGGAGGGAGGCGCGAATATGAGCGAAGAACAACGTATCAGGACCCGAGTGCATTTCACCACCCGCGTGACCCTGATCTTCGGAGATCGGGAACTGTCCGGCCTGGAGTCCCGGGACATCAGCCTCAAGGGGCTGTACGTCGGCACCCGGACCCGCCTCCCCCTGGAGACGCCGGTGGATATCATTCTCGAACTGTCCGGATCGACCAGTTCCCTGAACCTTCAAATGAAGGGCAAGGTGGCCCGGGTCGACGATGACGGCCTGGGCATCGACTTCGTGGAAATCGACCTGGACAGTTTTTATCATCTGCGCAACCTTGTCAGCTTCAACGCGGGGGACCCCTCGGAGATCGAGGCCGAGATCGCCCGCAAGCCGGCCTTCTGAGGAACGGATGGCCGCGTCGAAAAAAGCGAAAAAGCAGGAAGAGACGCTCAAGGAGCTCGAACACCTGTCCCGCAAGGTGGGACTGCGGGTGGCTTACGGCGATATGCGATTCGCCGGGTTGAGGCTGCGCAGCGGCCACTGTCTGTTCAAGGGCGAGCGGTGGCTGGTCCTGGACCGCAAGCAGTCCTTCGAGGACAAGCTGGACCTGTTTTTCGAGGCCCTGGGCCAGTTCGACCTGCATGACCAGGAACTGTCCCCCGAACTGAAGCGTATGATGGGGCTGCCGGCCGATCCGCCCGAGGATCTGGAGTCGTCCGCCGGCCGGGAAGGCGTAAACGGCTGACATGGACTCTTTGCCGACCATTTTGATCGTGGATGACGAGTCGTCCGTCCGGGAGCTTCTGACGGACTACATGAAGCTCTTGGGCATGCGCCCGGTCGAGGCCTCGAACGGGTACGAAGCCCTCGATGTCATGCGGCGGGAGTCTCCGGACCTGGTCATGACCGACGTGCTCATGAGCCGAATGGACGGCATCGAACTGTTGCGGCGGATCAAGGCCGAACGGCCGGAGACGGCCGTGGTGGTCTTTACCGGCTTCGGTTCCGAGAGCGTGGCCATCGAGGCCCTGCGGGCCGGGGCCCGGGACTATATCAAAAAGCCCTTCCGGCTGGACGTCCTCAAGCGCGTGGTCCAGGAAGCCCTGCTCCGCCGGCATGCCCCGGAGCGGCCGACCCTGGAAATCGGGGCCGTGGTTTTCGAGGAAAAACATCTCGAACTGGACAACGATCCGGACCAGATCGCCGGTGCGGTCAATCAGCTTGCGATCTGCGCCCCCAAATACCTGAACCCGGAGCGCTGTCGCGGCCTGAGCGTGGCCCTGCACGAGATCATCTTCAATGCCATCGAGCACGGCAATCTGGAAATTTCCCCGGAGGAAAAGTCCGATCATCTCGGGGCCGGGGACTACATGACCTTTTTCCGGCAACGCCTGGCCGACCCCCGATTCAAGTCACGCCGGGTCTTCCTGGAATACCGGCTCGATCCCGAAGGGCTCCACTACCTCGTCCGGGACATGGGCCCCGGTTTCGACTGGCGCGCGCACCGTCAGTCCCGGGGCCGCAAGACCGACCTGCTCAGCATCCACGGGCGGGGCCTGCTGCTGGCCAGCTATTTCGCCGACCGTATCGATTTCAACCCGGCCGGAAACGAGGCCCGCCTGTATTTCGGTCCGGGCCCCGGCCCTGCCAACCCGGCCTGATGTTCGGGTCCCGCCTCCGTCTGGCCATTCCGGCCCTGCTGGGCCTCGTCTTTCTGGGGTTCGGCCTGCTCATGATGGTCACCGCCTACCACCAGGACCACCCCGGCGTCTTCCTGGCCCTGTTTTTCTCTTCCAGCCTGATCATTCTGCTCAGCCTGGCCGTGGTCTTTGGACTGGTCTGGCGGATCGCGGCCTTTGAGGACCGGTCCGGGCCCGAGCCTCCTCCTGACCCGGAAGATTGAAGCTTGCCGCGGCCCTGTTTTGTTGTAACACTTTAGCTTTCTGAAAAATCTTGACATAAATTAAGTTAAATGATATATAATTAGGCATGATTGAAACCCAATACATCCACCTCCCGGCTGGGCCGTTCCGGAAGCACCTTTGACGATGACCCGGAAAGAGGCCGAAGCCATTCTGGATCGCGGACGGGAAGAAACGATCCATACGCTGCTGTCTCTGGCCGAGAAGGCTGAAAAATTCGACCAATTAATGGGTCCACCCGCTCCTACCACCCCTTCAGGTGGAACGCCTACTTACCTGAAGCCCAACCACCGGGGCCGGAAAAAGAAACCCGGTCAGTAGATGCTGACAGAAGTAGATGCTGACAGACACCCATTTATTTGGAAGCCCAAAAAATAAATGGGTGTCTCCGGCTTCCCCGTTTCTTAAGAATGTTCGTATACGGGGTTCTTACTTGGAATTTTTTTGATTCAAGATTGGGGTGTTGATAGGCCGTTCTCTCCTATCTGACCGATAATAAGAGGTTTTAGATCAAAATTAGAATCCCAACTAATAAGGAAAAGTTGATATTATTACCTGCATTCCTAAATAATCTGAAAAAGAAATTAAAGCATATAACTGTGCTAGTCCAACAGAGATCAAGGCTACCCATTGTTAAGTGTATTGTCGCAATAAGCAGAGGTTCAGTTCATAATGTATTTAACAAACACCAAAATCGATTAGTGTAATAATACCACCGGGTTTTGCCCATCGGCTTTCTCACATATCACCCATCACGAAACGACTAGCTATAAATACTATCCAGAATTAAATTTTTGACAATAATGAAACTTGACAGGAATTTGAAAATCAGATATACGATATTAAATACAAAATCTGCAATAAAAAGATAGGATAGATTATTCATAGCACCAATAAAAAGATAAATTGGGGGGGCAAATGATAGAAGACGGAGGTAAGAGATTTTGGAATCGTTATTATCTTGAGCGATTTTGGGCAATGGCAACCCGCTTAAAATGCTTTCAAGATATGAATGAGCAGATATTCAGCCATATCGTCCCTGATTCTAAAGCAATCGTGCTTGAGCAGGGTTGTGGTGTTGGACGTAATATTCCTCTCATTTTGGATTCCATGGGCATTGATGAACTATCCGGAGGAAAAGTCCATGCTGTGGATTTCAGCCATGAAGCCTTGGACTTGGCCAAGGAAAAATTGAGTAACCCCGTCAATGTTGTTTTTCATAAAGGCAACATGAGCCAGTTGTCATTTGCTGATGAGACATTCAACGCAGTATTTGATATTTTCGCAGGAACCTATATGCCTATAAAAGGCTGGAAACTTGGAGTTATAGAAACATTCCGCGTTATGAAACCTGGTGGAAGAGCTTACTTTCTCTATTTTATTCATGGAAGAAATTTCGGCTCTCTGTTTAAAAAACAGGTAATAGATGAATTCTTCCATAATCCAGCTGGGTTGTACTGGGCTATGCACTTGAAACTCGTTCGTGGATTGAACGTTTGGGACAAGTTTATTGCGAATGGTGATGTAGTTTATCCTGAATGGGAAGAGTTGTTAGATATTATAAAATTCTCCGGCGGGATCGTAGAGGTTGCTGAGGAGTCTTTCCTTGGTGCATGCATTTTTGTAAGAGCCATAAAGAGTTGACGTACTGATTATAGGGCACTAACGCAATTTTCGCTATACTGCCGTGATTACTTGATAGGCCTTATTATGAGATATTGAATTTGGCTCTGCTCTATTTCGAGCGAGTAAATGCCCTTTTATCATGACTCCGCCCAAACCACTCCCCGTCTCCCCCTTTCCCCTCCCAAATCCTGGCTACCATATAGCTACCATCTCCAGCCAACCCCTATCATAACCAGTTGATATCTGGCACATTATGCAGCCAGAACTAAACTTGGGATTCTACCACTGAATATTCATTTTCTCCTTATTTATCAATGGGATAGTCTATTTTGCGCCCAAGAAATATAATGGATGGGGTTCAGGGGGTCGCTGGTTCAAATCCAGTCGTCCCGACCATGAAAGTCAATAAAAAGGGTAAGTTAGGCACCACCT
>Ga0180009_10003950_pt1 | contig 16593 bp, 20 predicted proteins | sample OS_PC_MetaG_FD_123537 | JGI IMG/M metagenome (GOLD analysis project Ga0180009, IMG submission 123537) | Groundwater microbial communities from the Aspo Hard Rock Laboratory (HRL) deep subsurface site, Sweden - OS_PC_MetaG | ecosystem: Environmental > Aquatic > Deep subsurface > Groundwater...
AGGAGGATTACACCAAACCCTGCCCCACCATGGGCGGTGCAGCCCGTCTTCGGTAGCGATGTAGAACCGTGGTGCCTTGGCGTTCTGCTCGTCTGCTGCGGGGTCGAGGTCGAAAGGCCCCCATTCCGCTTCGCAGGCATCCACAAGCCAGCGAGGCGTTGACCACTGATCGGTGTTCGATGAGAGCAAGCAGGTGTCCATGCTATCCCCTTCGGCCGGCGTGGAGGTTCATAGCAGCACCCCCCCACCGCGGCGTCACCGAGGGAGGCGAGCAGGTCCCATGCGTCTCGGTGCTGGATCACCGTTCAGCCGCACGTTCTGGGCGTAGCGTGGGAGTGGGCTCGGCTCGACGTACAGGGGTCAACCAGTCGGGGGAGAACACGTATCCATCTTCTTCGACCTGCCACCACCTGCGTTCCGGCCTCACGAGGCGAAGAACCGACCCGTGATAGCAATTCATTTCGACCGGCCAGCTCGGGCCCTCCTCGACATCCATCGGCCTCCGCACCCTCACCATCATCCCGACATCCAGCGCCGGCCGAGGATCGATGGGCACCCACTCGGTGGATTCAGGCATCGGATCTGTCGGAATCCTGTCCTCGGCTATGGTCGCAAGCTGCGGAAGACGGGACGGTGCCACGGGATGCCTGGTCGAGACGATCTGATGCCTCGGTGCCACGGGAACCCCACTCTGCCCCAGCATCATCGACCCCTCGAGCAGGGCCCGGTTGACCTCCTCGACAGACGGCCCCGAAGGCTTCCCGAGCCGCTCCTCGATCCGACGGATCCCGGCCAGTACGGCGTCCGCCGGGCTCCCCGAGGCGGTTCTTGCGAGTTCACGCACGAGGCCTGGGAGCACAGAGAACGAGTGGTTCTCTGTCAGCCCTACGATCTCGGCGATCTCCATGAGGATGGCTTCCAGAGCCATCGCGAGATCATCCGAGACGCGCATCCGATGTTCCAGGAGCGCCGCCTGATCCGAGAGCTTCATTTCTCACCCCCGACCCGGACAACCGCCACCCCCTCCAGATCCCCACCCGGAACCTCATGGCAGGCCATCAACACCTGCGACAGCTTCCCCTCCGAGACGAGCCGCTTGGCCAGGCTGACGATCTGCACCTGGTGCTCGGCATCGGTCCGGCTCAGGTCCACCATCCCGCAGACGTACCGAGCCCCGTGCAGCTGGCCGACGGCGGCGGCGAGGGGGAGGGCGAGCTCGGTCCACTGCCCTTCGCTCAGGGACCGGAAGGGGACGTCCTTCTCCACCTCGCCGATCCTCACCACGGCCAGGGGCTTCCACCCTCCACCGCCGAGGTCGATCCGCACGCCGAGGATCTGGTCCCCGACGAGGTTCTGGTTGATCAGGTCGGTCAAGGGCGCCATCGACTCGGCCAGGATCTCGGCCTGGACCTTCCGTGCGACCTGGACGAGCTTCGCCGCCGTGTCCCGCCGGAGCTTCGCCCTCAGGTGGCCTTCCATGCCCTGTACGCTGTTCTCGTGGGCTTCGGCGATCTCGGCAGCCGTCGCATCCCAGGCACCCAGGGCGGCCTGGGCCCGCTCCTCCTCGGCGGGGTCGAGAGCTGCGGCCGTGGGCATGTCGACGATCTCGGCCAGCCGGTCCCGCTGCTCCCGCTGTTCCTGCTCGGCAAGGAAGAGGGCTGTCTCAGCCCGGCCGATCCGCTCCTCCCAGACGGCTCGCAGGGGGATGGCCTCTTCGTTGTGGGCTCGGACCCGCTCGGCATCTGAGTGTAACTCATTCAGCCGTTGCGCCATGCCATCGTTTACTACCCTGAGCCCTTCGATCTCTCCGGAAATCCCGGATAGTTCATCGGGATCTGGGCGGGGGATCTCCGGCATCGAGGCGAGGGAGAACTGGGCATTGCGTAGCACCGTCTCATGGGCCGTGCGGCGATCCTTGGCCTCCTGCTTCGCCTGCTCGGTGGCCCTCTGGATTGCCCACAACTCCCTCCTCTCTTTTCCGACCCGGGCCTCGAGCTGGTCGGACTTGACCCGCTCCTCCTTCCCCTTCGCCTCCACCTCGAGCCGCTCCCGCTCTCCACGGCGGCGGTCGTCCTCGAACTGCCCCACCTTCGCCTCGAGGTCGGAATGCCGGGCCTGAAGTGCCTCAATGGTCTTCTGGGCCTCGGGGTTGACCTCTCCTGCCGGGGCCCTTCCGTGGCGCAGGCCGGTCTTGTAGGCTCGTTCCAACTCGTCGGGGACCCACGACCAGTCCCGGAAAAAGTAGTTGTCCTCAGGCTCTCCCCCATCGTAGTGGTCCACGACGTTTCCGTCGCAGGTGATCCTCAACTTGGTTCTTTCGTCCTCTTCCTCGAACGCCTCTATCGTGTAGGTCCCCCCGACCTTCCCCCTCTCGACCTCGATGGCGGCGCGCACCTCCCCGATCTCCCTGGTGACCCCTGCGATGGCCACCAGCGTCTCCTCGATAGACCGGGAGATGTCGGAGTACTGCGTCCGGAGGGCCTCGATCCGGAGCCCCTTGCGGGCGTCCACAGCCTCCTTCAACCGCTGATCGACCTCCTGCTCGGGCACGGGGTCGATCTCGGGGTCGGGGATGGCCAAGGCCTCTGTCTCGGCCTTCTCGACCAGCAGCCAGGAACCCCTCTCCTTCTCCCTGGCCTCGGCCTTCCTCTGCTGCTCCTCCAGCCTGGAGAGCTTTGCCCGGAGGTCGGCAAGCTCCCGATCGGATTCCTTGAGTCGAGCATCGAGGGCTTCTTGTTCCGCCGGGTCGGGGACCTGGAGCAGCTTGGGGGGCTCGGCCATCGCCTGTAGGTCGGACCTCTGCTTGCCCAGGTCGGCGTCGATTGCGGCGATGGTCTCCCTCAGCGTAAGCCCCTCGGCCACCAAGGAGTGGATCCGCTCCATCTCTTCCCGACCCTGGATGGCAGCGTCGACGGCGGACACCAGAGCCACCCGTTCCTCCTCGTCGGGGATCGCCGGCAGGTCGGACCGGATGAGAGCGGCCTGGGCCTTCCGCTCCTTCTCGGCTGCCTTCCGGGCATCCTCGGCGATCGTCGCCACGAGGGACAGAACCCGGTCCGGAGCAAGGGATCCTGCGCTTGATGGGATCGAAAGCCCCAGGGTGGACATGGCCGGGAACTCACGCCGGAGCCGGAGGATCGTTGCCAAGGCGCTCCCCTCGACCTTGGTGTCGCAGAGCCGGGCGAACTCGGCGGCAAGCTCTGCCTCGCTCATCTCGTGGAGGCGAGCCGGGTTGCTTGCGATCGGGTGGTAGCCCAGCCTCTGCCGGATGGCGGCGATGTGGGCCTCCTGCCGGCCGCTGGCGATGGAGCAGTTGACATCCCGGCTGGCCCCCTTCGCCGTCCGGGTCAGTGTGGTGGTGATCAGAAGCCCATCGGCGAAGCAGGCGGTCAACAGAGCCTGGTTCCCGTCCAGGAGGTCCACGAGATCCCCCGGTCGGGTTGCCCCCCCGAAGCCGGGCACATCGATCGCCTGAACCGCAGAGATCCCCCGCTGGATCGCCGTCTTCCCCGACCCGTGGGGGCCGACGAGGAGGGTCATCGGGGCGAACTCGAAGGTGGCGGTCTGCCACTGCCAGTGGTCGAGGATCAGCTTCGTCAGGTATTGGCTCACGGTCTGCTCCTAAAGGACGATCTCGCCCTGGCCGCCGGTCTCTTCGATGATCTCGCCTGTCTCGGGGTTCACCCACTCGCCATCGGGGGTCATCTCGCAGCGGATGCCATTGACGATCCTCCTTGCCGTCGGGTCGGGCTCTGGCTTCGGGTCGGGAGGAGCCTCCTCGGCCGGGGGCTCGACCTCTTTGTCGGTCTTCGGCTTCTCGGTCTGGATGGTCACCGTTGCCCCAGCGAAGTAGGCCGAGGCGAGCGCCATGCCATCCTTGATCGAGGAGTACACCCGACGAAGACGGACGAGCTCGCTCTCTTTGATCTTGGTCATCGAGTGGCCGATCCGTCCCTCGACCTGCTGCCGGGTCACCCCGAGCGTGGCGAAGGCGCCGAGCATCTTCCGGGTCCTCTCCTCGAGAGGGACGCCCTTGGCCATGCTGACCAGAGTCTCCTCGCACTGCTCGAGCGCGGCGTCCACGATGTCTCCCGGGATCACACCCAGAATACAGGCTCGGAGCCGGCGGGCGGCTTGGTTGGCGGTGTTCTCGTAGATGTCCCGAGGATCGGTCAGAGCATACGATCCCTGCTTGGTGTGCCGCTCGTGGGGAACGACCCACTGCCGGGTCTGCCGAGCGTTCGTTTCCAAATCCCATGCGTGGGCCATCATGCTCGATTCGCCCTCGGTCCGCTCCAGCTCGGTCGTGCCGAAGTCGATGTTGCCCCACGCCCGGGCCACGGCCTCGGCGATCTTGATGCTGGGGCCTGAGATCATTTCTTTCCCTCTGGGGTAGTCGTACGTGGCATCCTCGGCCAGCTTCGGCCTCCGGCAGGCTGCAAGAACCTTCTTCAAAGCGAGGTCCTCGTCCCGAGGGAACCTCCGGGCGATGATCATCATCCCCTGGACCTCGGCCATTGCCCGGCTCTGCTGGGTCTCCACCATCGCGGTGGACTGCTGCCGAACGGGGAAAAGCTCTTCGCTGCGTTCCTTGCTCATTCCATCTCCTCCACGGCCCGCATTGCCCACGAGGGAAGCGAGCACTCCTGAACGTCATCGGGGTAGCCGGGCCAAGCATTCACTTCCAGGCAGTCGGCGTACATTCGCAGGGCTCGGCGGTACGCAATCTCGCCGGCTCTCATCCAGTTGGGGTCGGCCTGGAAGATGGCCACCGGGTAGGGTGCTTCCGTCTCGACCGCAGCCCATAGCCAAGGCAGGCGTTCCCCGGTCAAAACCTCCCATCCACCCGTGTAGAAAGCGGACTGATAGTGGTACCCGAACTTGAAGGCATGCCGAGCCCAGGCTCCGGGGTTACGGGCGGCCCCAGCCATGCAAGTCTTGAGGTCGCCGATCAGGTCGTCCCGCTTGATGTCCAGCCGGCCCTTGCACATCACCTCGGTCTCCTCGTCCTTCCAGAGCAGGGAAACCTGATGCTGCGACGTGGCGATCAGGTTCCCGACCGTGGGGTGTTCCAGGGCGGCGGATGCGATCCGGCCGTACTCCTTCGACTCCTCCGGCGTGATCACGATCCGCTTGTCGAACGAAGGAGCGGCCTTCCGTCCGGAATGGCAGACCTTCGCCGGGCTTCCCTTCTGCGTTGTGCATGGCTCGCAGGGATCAGCCCCACACTCCAGGCAGATTGCGTTAGGCCACTTTGAGACCAGGAACCGTTCGTCCCAGGCCTCCGGCTCGAAGCAGAGGCAGTCCACGACCGAGCCCCGGATCAGGGCTTCGGTGCGGGGCCTCAGGTGCTCCTGCTGGTACTTGTACGCTGCCGGGGATTTCTCCCCGATCACCTTCAGGGATGTCTGGCTGATGGCCGGCCAGGAGCGGTACTCCGGATCTGGGACATCGAGGTAGACCCCGGGGGTCAGCATCTGCCGTCTCCTGTCGCTTCCGTGATCTCGTCGGCCGGTTGCGTCGTCTCCGTCTCGACCGCAGCGGCCTCCAGTTTGTTGGCGAGGATCACGGCCTCGTCGAGCCTGCCCATCGAATCAGCGAGGGAGTTCTCCGCTGCCATGAGGGCCTGGGTTCGGACTCTTCCCCATGCGTCTCGTGCGGAGACCCACATCATCACCTTCGCTGCATGACGAGCTTCCCGACGCGTTGCGTCCCTCATGCATTCGATGTACTCGTCCTGTGTCATTGCGTACTCCTACTGCTGGCAGCAGCTGTCAACCATTGGTTGACGACTGGTTGTCTTGCCCAGCCCACGGAGGAAGGGGACCCGGTAGCGATGCTTCGGTCGCCGAGCCGTCTGTCCCCCGCCTCCGAAGGCCGGTCTCCCCTTCGCTGCGCCCCTGGCTTTCGTGCCACATGGACCCTTGAGCCCGTGGTCGATGACCGTTGCCCGACATCCGCCCACCCACGCCGCCCGTCCTCTCGCAAGGGATGCCTTGACCCCGGCCTCTGCCGTTCCACGCCGATCGAAATGCAGCATATCATCCTGCAAACAGCGTGGCAACATCTTTTTTCCCTGGCTTCGCATTCTACATCTGGTAGGAATAGCGGTGAAGGAGGTAAGAAATGTCGGAAACCGAAAAGGAGACATTGGCACAAAGGCTTTCTCGGCTTCGAGAGTTCGCGTGCCTTACTCAGGACGAACTCGCAAAGAAGGCCGAAGTGAGCGGGGTCACGATCAGTCGCATCGAGAATGGGGCATCGGCAAGTCCAGCGGTTGCTAGGAAGCTGGCCAAGGCGCTCGGGGTCGAACCCGGTTGGTTCAGGACGGGCCGGAAGAAGGCGTAGGAGGCAAGCATGAACGTCGAGAAGATGGAAATCCAGGGGAAGACGATCCATCGGTTCACCGAAGATGGAATCCACGCATGGAACACGGAGCAGATCGCCAGGGCGATCGGGTACGACTCCAGCGCCGGGTTCACCTGGGTCATGAAGCAGGGGGGAGCGGTCGACATTGTCGACTACTACGTCGGGGGGAGGGACCTGGCCGAGGAGATCACGAGGGAGATCCACGGGACGTACAACTCGACGGCCCGGGTCCACATGGTGTTCGAGTCGGGGATCGAGGCCGCCATGGTCAAGTACCGCACGAGGCCTCGGTGGGCGAGACGAGGCTCCTTCCTTCGAGAGGTGCTTGGGCTCCCAGTCGAGGAGGTCTGGGCGGACGGCGCGGCGAAGAAGGTCGAGGTCAAGGCGGAGGTCGTGGACCCGGTCAAGCCCGTCGCCCTGGTGAAGGTCGAGGAGATCCGGAAGGAAGAGGGGAGATCTGCGCTGGCCATTGAGAGGGTCACCCATGGGGCCGTGCCGGTTTCGTCGTGGGAGGAGAAGGAATGAGCGTGCAGTTATCCCTCGCGGTAGATTCCGGGAAGACGAAGACCATCGAGACCGTGCCCATCGAACATCTGATCCTGAGCCGCTTCAACACCCGCCGCACCCGGCCACAGGCCGACATCGACCGGCTTGCAGAGCGCATAGGGCGACTCGGCTTCGAGGTCACCCGGGCGCCGTGGGCATACCACGGGACGGGCGACAGCCTCGAGGTCTTCGCCGGAGGAACCCGGCTCGAGGCCGCCCGCAAGGCCGGGCTCGCCGAGATCTCGGTCGTGGTCCATCAAGGCTACACCGACGACGAGATCGCCCGCCTCGCCGACGAGGACAACGAGAACGACGAGTACCACGCCCGGGTGCCCGTGCTCGACACCTGGGCCGAGTACTACCGGCTGTGGAAAGAGGAGCCCGACGGCAAGGGCAAGATCGGGTGGACGCAGCAGAGGATCGCAGCGGCAAAGGGATGCGACGTCCCGACCGTGAGCCGGCGGGTCAAGTGGCACTCCAGCCTTCCTGCCGTCGCTCGCCAAGCGACTTGCGACGGGACCTTCGATGAGGGGCATTGCGAAGCACTGTCGAGCCTGACTTGCGATGTCGCAAGTTTCGCCCCCTGGCTGACCACAGAGCAAGCCCAGGCCGAGCTCGTCGCCGAGGTGATCGGGAAGCACCGGGGCAAGACGGAAGGCATCAAGCCCACGGTGGCTACCGTCAGGGATGCGGCGAAGCGGTGGAAGGCCATGATCGAGGCGGCCGGGGATGCTCTCGCTCGCTTCAGCGATGACGGCTGGCGACATGCCTTCGTGGCCTCGCTGGTCGAGAGCAGCGCACGCAGCCTCGCAGCGGTCAATGCAGCCTATGCCAGGACGAGCAAGGCGAAGGCCGCAGCGTCCGAAGGGGAGGCTCGTCGCAAACGAGCCGAGGCGGACGAGGCGGGCCGGCTGGCCGAGGAGGAGCGGGCTCGCACAGCAGCGGCAGAGATGATTGCAGCGCTGACAGCCCGTGTGGTGCTCGGGGATGCCAGGGAGGCGTTCACGTCGGCCCCGGACGGCATCCATCTGCTGCTCACCGATCCACCCTATGGACAGGACTTCCAGAGCCAGCGGCGCAGGACGAGCCCCAAGAAGGCTACCATCGCCAATGATGGTGAAGCCGAGGCGCTGGATCTGCTCGCATCGGTGCTCGCTCTTGCGCACCCAAAGATGGACGACGACTCGACCCTTCTCTGCTTCACCGGCTGGCGCAACGAGCCGGCATTCAGGAACGTCGTCGAGGCGGCCGGATTCATCGTCAAGGGCTCGCTGGTGTGGGTGAAGGCCAACCATGGGACGGGCGATCTGACGGGATCCTTCGCCCCCAGACACGAGCGCATCATCCATGCAGTCAAGGGCAAGCCAGGGCTGCGAAAGCGGCCAGACGATGTGCTGTACGGGAAGGACAAGCAGAACAGCGAGCACCCCACCGAGAAGCCGAGGGACCTGCTCCGACAGCTCATCGAGGCAACGACGGACGAAGGTCAACTTGTGGCCGATCCGTTCGCAGGATCAGGGTCAACGCTGCTCGAAGCGCTTGCGCTCGACCGGGCCATCTGGGGATGCGAGATTGATGAGATGTGGCACCGCAAGATCACGGATGCATTGATGGAGACATTCAAATGAAACCCACATGGAAGAAAGACAAGGACAAAACCGACCTGTTCATGCCGCACATCAAGATGCTGCACGTCAAGCACTGCATCACCATCCGGGAAGGAACATGGGAGGAGGATGCCCGGCAGGCCATTGATTTGCGCATTCTGACCATCGGAGGAATGACATCGGCGGTTAGGATTCGGGACATCAGCTATGCGTCCCGGTACCCATTCGATGTGACGATGCGCTATCGGCGTAAATCCGGCGCAGATACTGAGTTTCAGAAGCTCACAGATGGCAAGGCCTCGATGTTCTTCTATGGCTTCGCCGAGATATGGAATCCTCCGGTCGATCTGTCCGCTCGGATCATCCGGCGCTGGATCATGCTGGACATGAAGAAGGTATTGGGCCACTGGGCCAGGACGGCGATCGATTGGAATGCCCGGGAGAAGAGCAACGACATTGATGCAGATGGCCGGTCCGGGAGCACATTCATCATGTTCAGCACCAATCCGCCAGTGAGCGACATCACGCGAGAGTGTGTGATTGCGTGCTCAGATGGCTACTTTGACGGGATCGTCTTGCCCGTGCCGTCGAAACCACCGGCATGGCTGAACGAGAAGCCGCAGCGGCCCGCTGCCATCAAGCCACCGCAGGGCAAGGATTGCGGTGACCAGACGGACCTTTGGAGGGCGAGATGACACAGGCAGAGGAGATCAAGCTGCTGACGGCCGAGTTCGGAGACGGGTGGGAGTTCGAGGATGACGAGTACACCTACCAGGGCGAGCACTGCGACGGGGACCCGACGTGGACCGTGCGCCAGTATGGTGACGAGTGGGTCGTGAAGTACGAGTGCGGGTGGTACGAGCAGCAGGGCGATGCTCGGGACATCAGCGAGGTTATCGTTCTCATGCACGCCATGGAAGCGGCATCGAAGACTCTGGAGGAGCACTTGTACCGGGCGGCCATGAGCGAAATGGGGCGGAATGATGGACCTTGACCTCGTGGAATGCAAGCAATGGAGCTGCCGCCTGCGTCGGGTGATCTGCATCCAGCGCCACCTCCAGCACCAGGGCGAAGGCATCGACATCTGGAAGGAATGCAGGGCCTGCGAGGTTGGGGCCCAGCGGGCTTCCTCGGCCGGCGTGACAACCGTTGCGAGGGCGAAGGGGATCGCGCTCTTCGTCCCCCGGGATCTCATGGGAGAACTCCCGTTGTGCGCCTGTGGGTGCGGTGAGCTCGTCCGGGAGAGCAGGGGTCCCCGGCCTTGCATCTACGCTACTCCCGAGTGCCGAGCGACCCGTTCTCGGAAGCACCGTTGACCACCCAGCTCCTCCTCCCAGGCTTCTGCGGCTGCGGCGAGGCCTTGCCGAAGGTAGAAGCGACGGTGGATGCCCGGTGGTGTCGGATGGATTGCAGCGGCTACACCTGCCTTTGCGGTAGGTACTGGTCGGCGGATACTTCAGAGGTTGACCCGGACTGGTTTCTCAGTCGGGACCTGGTTCCCTGGAAGGAGATGGCATGAAGTACCTCGTGACGGACGAAGATGGGAAGAGCGGATGACTCGGCGAAGAATCATTGCTCGGCTACTGGCAACCAAGCCAGTGATGACCACGCTACGCTTCAGAAAGTTCGGCTTCTTTTCAATAAGATGGGACAGGCATCACAAGAATCATAAGAATCCAAAGGGAATCAGCGTTCGTGCTCCAAGGCCCACGGGATTCAAGCCAACAGTACAGAAGATTGCAGCCAACAAATCAAAGGACAGGAGAAGTAGGTTCGACAAGAATGATCCGATCACCTGGCTCGGATACAGACCGGATAGCACAATAGCTCAAGCTATGGGCTTGGGCGAAAGCGAGATAGTCGATACAAGGAGAATCCTGAAGATACGGGGGTGGGCAGACTATTTGCCGAGCAATATGGAGGGGCATGACGAACATTCGGAATGGTCTTCTGTGAGTTACGGGAAGCAGTTTTCATCTGGTATGTACTTTGAGAAGCAACAGCGGGGATCTTGCTTTGTCGAAAGGAGCGCTTTACGGAATATGGTGCTTGATCCTAACAACGGGCACATTGATGGATTGATGCGTTATTTTGTGGAACGACACGCACCTAGCACCGATCTTCCTTGTGATAAGGTTGGCTGGCACACCCTGATGTGGGTTGTTGCATTAGCAGATAAGAGAGGAAAAGCATGGCGGTGATCCGCCGATGGAGACACCATGAAGTACCTCGTGACGGACGAAGATGGGTGGAAGAGGGAAGTGGAGGCTGATAGCCCATGCGAAGCCGTGGAAGAGGTTGCAGAGCAGGCATGGGTGAAGTCCGAGTATTGCAAGGAGTTCGACCTGTGTGTGATCGCTCCCGACGGGGAGGAGACGCAATGGACCGTTCATGTTGACATTGCCCCGGTGTTCCGGGTGGGGAAGGCGGAGGATACCCAATGAACATGAAAATGAGCGACCTTCCCGTCCTGAAGGCCCTACATCGTCTCGAGGCCAACGGCTTCATCGTGCCCGGCCTGCTGACCAACGAGGCCCGGAGGATGCTGGCGAGGAAGGCGGCTGAGGGCGAAGGGGAGGACCGCAACCTCTACCACGGGTCGTCCGACCTGGAAGAGGCCGACTGCCCGCAGTGTAGCCGCAAGGTCGGCAAGGGGTGCCTGGGCCCTACCCTCGAGGACGAAGGGCCGTTCTACCACCGCCCCAGGTTCCGCGCCGTCGGCCTTCGCCCAGAAGACATGGACGGCGGCTTGGTTGCCCTCTTCTGCCCGAAGGACTTCGGGTGCGAGCACTGGTTCGACGGCAAGTGCCGCGCCGAGTTATGCGAGGGCGAAGGGGACGACTGCGACGAGGGCCCATCCGAGGTGATCGCGCTTAGCCCAACGAATCCGGGCCGTTGCGCCGATTGTGGGCGAAATGGTGATCGCGCTCGAGGCGATGGCGACGAGGGAGATCGCTGCGGCCACCCGGAGCAGGTTCCGGTGCCTCCGGCGTTCGATGTCGTCAGCTTCCTCGGCCTGGATCTGGAACGGTGCGAGGCCGGGGGCGACGTGGTGATCTCGACTCCCACAACGCTCACCGAGAACCTGTACTGCCGGAACCTGACCATCAAGCGAGGTGGGTCGATCGACGGAGTAGGATACCGGGTTTTCGCCTCCAAGGGTATCAGCATGGAAGGGCGGGGACCCGAAGAGGATGGCTCGGAGATGGGATGGCGGGGACTTGAAGAGGGTGAGGACGACGACCCGGAGATGGCATGGGCCCGGGCCTTCGCCGGGGACATCTGCGGTTACCTCTACCGGCTCGCCTCTTGGCTGCAGATCCGGTCTGGGGGTGCCTCGAGGATGGGGGAGCGGTTCTTGCATGTCGAGGTTCTCTGAGGGAACCCTGGAATATCAAGCCACTTATAAAACCGCGCTTGACTAGTTCCAAGATTTTGGTATCGTCGTCGCTGGGAGGTGACCGCATGAAGAAAGCCGACGCGATTCGGCATTATGGCTCTGTTCGCCGTCTTGCCGATGCTCTGGGGATAACCTATCAAGCCATCTACCAGTGGGGTGAGGACGTCCCTGAATCCTCGGCATACAAGCTCCAGGTGCTCACCGGCGGGGCTTTATCTGCCAGGGACGAGCCGAAGGATGAGGGCTGACGGTGCCACGCATCCGATCGATCCGACCCGAGTTCTGGACGGATCGCAAGATGGCAAAGGAGCTGACCCGAGATCAGCGGCTCTTCTATATCTCCCTCTGGAACGAGGCTGACGACGAAGGACGCTTCCGGGCCGATCCCCGACTCCTGCTCGGAGCGTGCTTCCCATTCGATCGTGACCTCAGTGAGTCATTCATTGAGGACTCACTGAGCCTGTACGTGAGGACTCATCGCGTAGTCCTGTACGAGGTAGATGGGGAGCTGTTCGGGTGGCTCACCAGGTTCGGTCGATACCAGAAGCCCAACCGCCCCACACCGAGCCGCATGCCCGCACCAGATAAGGCTGATTGGCTCCTCAGTGAGTCCTCAGTGATCGATCACGGAGCCATCAGTGAGGCCTCAATGGGAATTCAGGGTAGGAATTGGGAATTAGGAGTTAGGAATAAGGAACTAGGATCTAGTCCCCCTTCGGGGAAGCCGGGAGAAGAGAACGGAGCAGAAGAGCCCACATGCACCGACACTCCTGACTCGGTAGTGGAAATCGTACCTCCCCCGACTGATGCCCCAACCCCTACGTCGGCCCAAGCTCCACCTGGAGCCCAGCTGACCATGGACGGGACAACGGACCCCGAACCATCCACCGACCTCGTCCCATGGTCCGCCCTACAGGACCGATGGAATCAGAACACAGGGACCCCCCATTGCCCGCTGATGGCGAAGAGTCGCGGGGTCGGCTGGAATGCCGAGGCGAAGGGCCACTTCCGGGCGAGGTACATGGAACTCGGCGAGGGCCGCGGGTACCTTGAGTTCTGGGACGAGGTGGTGACCATGGCAGAGCGGAGTGAGTTCGTGAGCGGCAGGAACCCGAAGCTCGGGAACGGCTCCGAGTGGGACAAGAAGCGGCGTATGGACTGGGTGCTCAGCCCATCGAAGTGTGCCAAGCTTCTCGAAGGCGGCTACGAGGGATCGTTCGAACGCGCCGAGTCCAGGCCGAACGATGATGGTCACCCAAGACACGCCGAAAAGATCTGGGCCCCACCCCCTCCGATGGCGGACGAAGAACGAGATCGGGCTCTGCAATATCTGGAATCCCGTGGGGTTAACTTTGAGGAGATGGAGGCCAAGATCAAACCCAAGCCGGCAATGACAGATGCAGAGAAGGACGAGAAGAAGAGACGCTTGCTTGAACAGCTGGAGCAACAGAATGGATAATTTGAAATTGCCACCCCAGAGCATCGAAGCAGAACGAGCCATCCTGTCGGCCATCCTGCTGGGAGATGACGTGATTGACAGGGTCAGCAACATCATGACATCCGATGATTTCTACCGAGAGATTCATCGCATCATATATGAGACCGCTACCTGTCTTATATCTGAAGGGATCACGCCTGACATTGTCTCCATCCAGGGGAAGATGCGTGAGAGTGCTGGCCGTAAGTTTGAAGGGACTGCGGTTGTCCTCCACGATCTGCTCGATCAGGCGTTCACAACGGTCAATGCCGAACACTATGCCCGCGTATTAAACTCCAAGGCAACACTTCGTCGGTATATCTCTGTCCAGAGGGAATTGCTGGAAGAAGCCTACTCTGACCCGGAAGATATAGACATATTCATGGACAAGGCAGAAGCCGCTTCCATGGCCGTTCGATCAACCAAGGGCGACAGATCGATCGAGCATGCCTCGCTTCCAATGGCCAAGGTGATGAAGCAGATGGAGTACCTCTGCAAGCATCAAGGGGAATGCACCGGAGTTCGAACTGGCTTCGCCGACCTGGACAAGCTGACGTTTGGGCTACAGGCCTCCGACCTCGTCCTTCTCGCAGCCCGCCCCTCTATGGGAAAGACGGCTCTGGCACTGAATATCGCAGAGTTCGCATCGAAGCCTACGGCAACCGATGGGGCCGTACTCTTCTTCTCGCTGGAGATGTCCAAGGAACAGCTTTGTGCAAGAATCATGTCCTCTGGAGCCCAGATCGATTCGCATCGGATGAGATCGGGGCACCTCATCGACAGGGATTTCGGGGATATGTTCAGCGTCGCGGACAGCATCAAGTCCGGACACTTGTTTATTGACGACTCTGCGGGGATCAGCCCGCTAGAGATCAGAGCCAGAGCCAGGAGGCTCAAGCGAGAGCATGGCCTGTCTCTCATTGTGGTGGATTATGTGCAGCTCATGGGGGGTTCAGGGGATAAGCCCAGAGAGCAGGAGGTGAGCGGCTACAGCCGGGCCCTGAAGGCGACGGCAAAGGACCTTGAAGTGCCAGTGCTCGCTCTCTCACAGCTCAACCGGTCGCTCGAAGGACGTAGCAACAAGCGGCCCATCCTGTCCGACCTTCGTGAATCCGGAGCCCTGGAGCAGGATGCTGACGTGGTCCTCTTCCTGTACCGGGACGAGGTCTACGACCAGAAATCGGTGGATCGTGGTGTTGCAGAGGTGATCATCGCAAAGCATCGCAACGGACCCGTCGGCACGGTCAAACTTCAGTGGTCCGGGGAGCACACCCAGTTTCGGAACCTGGCCAAGAACGTGGGGGCGACAGGATGGTGAGGATGTACTTGGTCGAGATCGAGACCCCATCGGAGGCAGAGGTCCATCGGCTTCGGAAGATGTCCTATGCCGAATACCTCGAGAGCCCTTGGTGGAAAGAGCGACGAAGGCTGCAACTCGAGTTCTCCAGGGGTCGCTGTCAGGTGTGCGACGGGTCGGACTCTCCCGGGGTCCACCATCGAACCTACGATCGGGTCGGATGCGAGCGGCTGGCTGACCTCGTGGTCCTCTGCGGGCGGTGCCATGGGCTATTTCACGATGTGCTTCCCGACCCTCCGGTTTGCGAGGAACCCATCATCGAGGAGAAAGCCGATGTTCAGGCCATCCGGCTCGTGTCCGAGGGTTGCATCGAGTGGCTGAAGGCTCAGGGGCGAGGGGCGGATGTTGCGTTGGTCATGGGGCTGAGGATGGAGGCTGAGGATCTCGGGGTTGAGCCGGGCGATGAGCTTGCTTGGCTCGAACGTATGGGTGCCACGGATGATGTGGCAAAGGTGCTGCACGTTCGGCTCGACTACGCTCGAGCGAAGAAGGGTGCTTGATGTGGCTCCACGTCCCCCTATTCCTCTCCTCAGCCTCTGCAGCGGAGTCGACATGCTCGCCCGAGGGGTTGAGCTTGCCACAGGCGGAGAGGCTGGCGTCGTCTGCCACGTGGAGAGGGAGGCCTATCCCGCCGCGGTCCTGGCAGCGCGCATGGAAGAGGGCATCCTGGCTCAGGCGCCTATCTGGTCCGACCTTGGAACCTTCGACGGCCGCCCGTGGCGTGGCCGAGTTCGTGGCATCGTTGCCGGTATTCCCTGCCAGCCCTTCTCCCGGGCCGGGAAGCGACAGGGCATCAAGGACGAGCGATGGATCTGGGCCGATGCTCGGAGAATCATTGGCGAAGTGGGACCCGAGTTCATCTTCGTGGAGAACACACCAGACCTCGTTGTTCACGGACTTCCCATCCTCGCCGGTGATCTTTCCGACCTCGGGTATCGTGTCGGGTGGACGACTCTATCGGCTGCCGCGGTTGGCGCTTCGCAGCTCCGGGAACGGGTGTGGATCCTCGCGGTGGCCGACCCCCTGCTCCGGGGATTCGGAAGGAGCGACTGGCTACATGAGCGGGGACAAGAGGGACCACTGGAGGCCGTCGCTCGGATCGGCGGCGAAGATGTGGCCGGCCCCGACGGCGAGCGACATGAACGGGGCCTGCCAGCATGGCGAGGGCGGGCCGGACCTTCGGACGGCAGCGAGGAGATGGCCTGCTCCTGCCGCCTCCGACGAGAAGGGGCCCGGGAACATGGACAGGAGGCCGAGGAGCACGGGGAGGCCAAGGCTCCCGGGGGACGACGACCTTCCGACGGCGACGGCCCTCTGGCCGACCCCGGCCGCAAGGGACTGGAAGGGGGCGAAGGCGAGCGAGGCAACCCATGCGAGGAACAGCCGGCCCCTGAACGAGGTGGCGGTTCGATGGGGGGCGCCGAGGGCGACGGAGGCGAGCGGATGCGGCCGGATGGACCGGCCCGGGAGGGGCTCGAGGCTCGAGGACCAGGCTGCGATGATGACCTTCCGTACTGGCCCCCTGGAAACCCCTACGGTCGAGACGGGGTCGTCGACCAGCGAGCCCTCGAGCAGTGGGGACGAATCCCCGAGCATCTCCACCCGGCTGAACCCAGAGTTCGACGAGTGGCTTCAGGGGATGCCGAGGGGCTGGACGTCGATGAGGAGACTTGGTCGCATCGCATTCGAGCAGTGGGCAACAGCGTCGTGCCTGCTTGTGCAGCGGTTGCGTTCCTGATGCTCTGGGATGCGATGAGGATCGAGCCATGATCTGGCAAGAATCACCCACCACGCCCGGCTGGTACTGGGTCTGGGGGCCGCATTGGCTCGAATGGCC